>Ga0209090_10003189_pt1 | contig 10293 bp, 12 predicted proteins | sample ArcticOcean_MG_C_9_FD_187432 | JGI IMG/M metagenome (GOLD analysis project Ga0209090, IMG submission 187432) | Marine microbial communities from western Arctic Ocean - ArcticOcean_MG_CB2_152 (SPAdes) (version 2) | ecosystem: Environmental > Aquatic > Marine > Oceanic | place: Arctic Ocean... | reverse complement strand
CGATTGGGTGTTTCATCTAGAGGAATGGGCTCATTAAAGCCTGTAGGACGTAATGTTAGTCAAGTACAAGATGATTTTTATCTTGCAACTGCTGCTGATATTGTGGCCGACCCTTCTGCACCAGCGGCATTTGTCAATGGTATTATGGAAGGAAAAGAGTGGATTTGGGATAACGGTATTCTAGATGAACGCCAAGTTGCCCGAATAGAAAAACAAATTAAACTTTCTCGGAAAACGGCAGAAAAAACACAAATAAGTGCTTTCGAAACGTTCATGTCAAAGTTATAATTTTACTAAATAATAACACTATAGTAAATATAGATGAACAAAATTAATTTAAATAAGATCAAGGAGATTTAGATGTCTGAAGAAATTTTAGCCAAAGAGTCTGAAGAGAAGACGCGAAGAAAACTTTCTGAAAAACGGAAAGCTGCTACTGAGCAAGATTCTTCAGACGGCGAAGAAGAAGAAGATGAAGTAGAAGAAGGTACATTACCTCCAGCTCTTCAAAAAGCTATCGATGCCAAGAAGAAAAAAGGCGGCGGCGATGAAGAAGAAGTCGATGAAGAAGCTGATGAAGATGAAGAAGAAGAAGTCGATGAAGAAGCTGATGAAGATGAAGAAGATGAAGTAGAAGAATCTCAGGATTTTGAACGGGACAAAAAAGCCAAGTTCAAGACCGCAGAAAAAGGAGAGAAATCTATTCCTAGTACCAAAACAAAACTTGAGTCATTAATTCCAAAAACTAAAAATGGAATGTTGAAATCAGTTTATGAAATCGCTAATAAGTTGAAAAAAGATCAACTGACTGCAAAATACGAAGAAATTATGAAATCTTTCTCTATTCTTGAAGATGCCGAAGATGGCGAAGAAGATGAAGATGAAAAAGTAGAATCTAAGCGTACTAAAGCAGCTGTTAAAGCCGAAGACCTTAATATCGATGTAAAAGAAGATGTTGAGGCACTTATACAAGGTGAAGATGGACTAACAGAGGAATTCAAAGAGAAAGCCTCTACCATTTTTGAAGCAGCAGTTCAAGCAAAAGTTTTGGAAGAAGTTAATGCTAAGTTGGTAGAACTCGAAGCTCAACATGAAACAGAGCACGAAGCAAATAGTGATAATTTCCAAAAAGAACTTACAGAAAAGGTTGATGGGTATCTTACCTATGTTGTTGAAGAGTGGATGTCTGAAAATGAATTGGCAATCGAAAGAGGAATTCGTTCCGAATTGGTTGAAGATTTCATGTCTGGACTCAAAACACTTTTTTCAGAGCATTACATTGATATTCCAGAAGAGAAAGTTGATATGGTTGACGACTTATTCACAAAAGTTGACGACTTGGAAACTTCCTTAGATGAAGAAATCAATCGTGGAGTAGAACTCCAAAAAGAATTGGCACAGTTTAAGAAAGATGATGTCCTTAAACACGCAACTAAAGATTTAGCCGATACTGAAACGGAAAAAATCTCTAAGTTAGCAGAAGGTATCGAGTATGAAAATGCTAAACAATATGCCGAAAAAATATCTGTTCTTAAAGAAAGTTACTTTCCTAAGAGCGATGCCGTAACATCTGAAATTACTGAAACAGATGAGAACATTGAAGTTTCTGAAGAGGAATCTGCAGTAAAACTCGATGAAAATATGAAACATTATACATCAGCGATAACTCGCTTTCACAATTAATATAAACTCTATAGGAGACAAAAATGTACTTATCTGAAGACCTTCAAAAGAAGTGGGGTCCGGTGCTAGAACATGGTGATCTTCCAAAGATTAAAGATCAATATCGTAAGGCTGTTACCGCAGTTCTTTTGGAAAACCAAGAGAAATCAATGCGTGAACAAGCAGATAGTGGTGGAATGTTTGGAACTTTATCGGAAACAGCCCCATCAGGACACAACAACCAAATGGGAGTTGGTGCTTCCGGCGGTGACAACATTAATTATGTTGATCCTGTATTAATCTCTTTGGTTCGTAGAGCAATGCCTAATCTTATTGCTTATGATGTTTGTGGTGTTCAACCCATGAACGGACCTACTGGATTAATCTTTGCAATGAAATCACATTATACCACACAGGACGGTGCTGAAGCTTTACACGATGAAGCTGATACCGGCTTTTCTGGAACCGGTTCACAAGGTTCACAGACAGGAGCTATGCAAGGTGCACCTGCTACTGGTATGGCAACAGCCGCAGCTGAGGACGTTACGTTCCCAGAGATGGCGTTCGCAATTGACAAAGTAACTGTTACTGCTAAGTCACGTGCACTCAAAGCTGAGTACACAATGGAATTGGCACAGGATCTTAAAGCCGTTCACGGTTTAGATGCTGAAACAGAATTGTCAAATATTCTTTCAAGTGAAATTCTTGCAGAGATTAACCGCGAAGTTATGAGAACCATTTATACAAACGCTAAGCCTGGCGCGCAACACAATACTGCGACACCTGGTACGTTTGATCTTGATACTGACTCAAATGGACGTTGGTCTGTTGAGAAGTTCAAAGGCTTGATGTTCCAGATTGAACGTGAAGCAAATGCAATTGCTAAAGATACTCGCAGAGGAAAAGGTAATGTTCTTATTACTTCTTCTGATGTAGCATCTGCATTAGCAATGGCTGGACAATTGTCTGGTGTTCCAACAGGTAATGACATTCATGCTGACGATACCGGTACTACAATGGTTGGTACTCTTAATGGTCGATTCAAAGTGTATGTTGATCCTTATGCACCTACTTCTGCAACTAACTTCTTTACTGTTGGTTACAAAGGTTCTTCTGCATACGATGCAGGAATGTTCTACTGTCCTTACGTTCCGTTGCAAATGGTTCGTGCAGTTGGTGAGAACTCATTTCAGCCAAAAATTGGATTCAAAACCCGTTACGGTTTAGTATCTAATCCTTTTGCGAATGATACCAATGCCGCAGGTAATGGAGCTGGTGACGGCTCACTTACAGCTAACGAAAACCGCTACTATCGTGTGGTTACAGTTGCAAACTTGATGTAATCTTCTTTTTGAAGATGACTTTAAAAGGGTGGGCTTTTGAGTCCACCCTTTTTTTATGCTTACTAAATAGTAGTAGAGGTACAAATGGCTTTAAATGATCAAGTAAAAAATATAAATCCGTTAACGGAAGTTCAATTCAAATTTGAAATTGTAGGAAGACCTGCAACTACATTTTTTGTTCAAAGCGTTAATTTGCCTGGTTTAACCATGGATGTCATCACATATGGCCGGCCACAAAGAACGGGTCTTGGTTTAGCAGGAGGCGGTGTAGAATATGAATTATTAGAAGTATCATTTCTTGTTGATGAATATTTAAAAAACTGGCAAGAAATGTTCAATTGGATGACAGGTCCTCAACCTAACTATACTTCTGCTATATTAACCATTTTAAGTAGTTCAATGAATCCTACGTTAGAAGTACATTTTGAAAATCTTTTTCCTACTGCTCTAACAGAATTAACATTTGATAGTAGTGTTTCAGAAACAACCAGTTTAATATCAAACGTTACCTTTAATTATAGCATATATACTATTAAAAACCTTTTGAATAATTGATAATGAATTTTGAAGAAATACAGAAATCTTGGACCCAAGATTGTCCTATTGATGAGACAGAACTATCTCAAGAATCTGTCAAAATCCCCCAATTACATAACAAATATTTAATACTTCATTCTAATGAACGGTTAAGGTTCAAGGAAATAAAATATCTATTTGCTGGTCTTATTAGAAGAAAAAGAGATTATTATAGTGGAAGAATGACTGCAGAAGAATTAGAAGCCGCAGATTGGGAACCATTTCAATTAAAATTACTCAAAGCAGATGTACAAGAATACATAGATGCTGATGATAATGTAATAGAATCTAAAAAACTACTAGCACTACAAGAAGAAAAGGTTGACTATCTTGAATCTATAGTGAAAGGATTATCCACTAGAGGATATTTAATTAAAAATGCAATCGACTGGAAACGTTTTACAGAAGGGAATTGAAGATATAGGTATATCTAAACATGATGAGGTATACTTAAAAATCAATTGTGAACCATCTGTTGCTCAAGAATTATGTGATTACTTTACATTTTATGTTCCGGGATATACTTTTATGCCGGCGTATCGTAATAAAATTTGGGATGGTAAAATACGACTCTTCAATGTACATAATAGGTACCTTTATAGTGGATTACTTGAATATGTTTTTATATTTGCAAAAAAACATAATTATAAAGTAATTCCTGATGGAGATTGGTGGAAACCACAAAAGATAGAAAAAAGTCAAAAGTTTATTGACCACCTCAACTTACCGTTTATTCCTAGAGATTATCAATTAGAAGCATTTTACCACGCACTATCTTATCAAAAATCATTATTGGTGTCCCCAACCGCAAGTGGAAAATCTTTAATAATTTATATGATTGTTAGAGCATTAAATGTAAAAACTCTTATAATAGTTCCCACCACCTCCTTAGTATCTCAACTATATGCAGATTTTCAAGAATATGGATGGGATTCCTTAAAATTTTGTCACCAAGTCTATGCCGGACAAGATAAAGTTTCAGATAAGCAAGTAGTTATTTCAACATGGCAATCCATTTATAAACTCCAAAAGAAGATTTTTGAACCATATAAGTTGGTAATTGGTGATGAGGCACACGGATTCAAGTCAAAATCTCTTACCTCCATCATGACTAAATGTGTAAATGCGAAATATAGAATAGGCACAACGGGGACATTAGATGGTACTCAAACTCATAAATTAGTATTGGAGGGTTTATTTGGAAGAGTATATAAAGTGACTACAACTAAACAATTAATTGATAAAAAAGAATTAGCAGCTTTTAGTATAAAAATCTTATTATTACAGTATCATAAAGATATATGTTCTGCAATGAGAAAAAGTAAATACATAGATGAATTAGAATTTTTAGTAGGACATAGACAAAGAAATAAATATATAAAAAACTTAGCATTATCACTTGACGGTAATACTTTGTTACTCTTTAGATTAGTTAAAAAACATGGACGTATTTTATACGATATGATAAAGGAGGAAGCAGATGTCAATAGGAAAACTTATTTTGTGCATGGTGGAACAGATACGGAAACCAGAGAACGAATACGAGCAATCGCAGAAGAAGAACGGGACGCCATCATCGTGGCAAGTTATGGGGTATTTAGTACCGGCATCAACATTCGGAATCTTCATAACATTATCTTTGCTTCTCCTTCTAAGAGTAGGATTAGAAATCTTCAGTCGATAGGTAGAGGATTGAGAATATCAGATAATAATCAAGAAACGGTATTATATGATATTTCAGATGATTTAAGATTTGGAGCAAGAAAGAATTTTGCCTATCAACATTTTGAAGAAAGAATTAAGATATATGAAGATGAAAAATTTACTTATAAAATTCATAATATTTCAATATCTTGACTTATACGAATTGTGTGATATAATACTAGTATGACTGAAATTCTTATTAGGAGATAATATGGCAAAAAGAAAAAAAGTAGCTAAAATACATTATGTAGATAATGCAAAATTTTTAGAGGCGATGATTGAATATAAAAAAGAATATACTATTTCTATTAATGATGATCAAGAACTTCCATTAATTTCAGAATATTTAGGGTCTGTATTTCTGAAGATAGCTCAAAGATTATCCTTTAGACCAAATTTCATAAATTATACATTTAAAAATGATATGATTTCTGATGGGATAGAAAATTGTTTACACTATATTCATAATTTTAATCCTGAAAAATCAAATAATCCCTTTGCATATTTTACTCAAATTATTTACTATGCTTTTATTAGAAGGATACAGAAAGAGAAAAAACAACTTTATATAAAATATAAAACTATGCAGAATATTGAACACGCAATTATAGATGATGGGCCAATGAATAATGTAAATGATTATAGAGGTTCTGATTTTAAAGTAGTAGTTGATGAATTTGTAGATAATTTTGAAAAAGCTAAAAAGAAGAAAATAATTAAAAAAAGTGAATCAAATTTAGAACTTTTTATGAGAGCCATAGTATGAACATATTTTATTTGAGTAACTGTCCTCAAGAGGCAGCAGAAGCACACAATGATAAACATTGTGTGAAAATGATACTAGAAAGTGCCCAGATGTTATCCACGGCACATAGAGAACTTGATGGAAATAATGTTCCTGACATATTGTATAAATCAACTCACAAAAACCACCCCAGCACTATCTGGGCTCGTTCTTCTAAGCAACATTATAATTGGTTGTTTCGATTGTTTCGTATGTTAAGTGCAGAATACTCTATACGATATAGTGAACATAATTTCAAAGTTCACAAAACTTGGGACAAATTAGGAAAAATCCTAGAAACTGCACCAAAGAATATTAAAGACAATGGCTGGGTAGAACCCCCACAATGTATGCCTGATCATTGTAAAAGACCTAATACTATAGATGCATATAGAAACTATTACATGACAGAGAAGGCATCAATTTCTAGATGGAAATACTCTAATCAACCTACATGGTGGACAGTATGAAGATCGCCCTTATCACGGATACTCATTGGGGTGCAAGGGGTGACAGTCTTACCTTCATGAATTATTTTCGAAAATTTTATGATAATGTGTTTTTCCCTTATCTAGAAGAACACAACATAAAAACACTTATCCATTTAGGTGATGTAGTAGATCGTAGAAAATTTATTAATTTCAAAATACTGAACGATTTACGAACAAATTTTGTCGAACGCCTGTGGAAACTTGGTATAGATACTCACATAATTATCGGCAATCACGACACCTTCCACAAAAATACTAATGAATTAAATTCTCTTCAAGAAATCTTTACGACTCATGAAGGAAAAGTAGAGCCGTGGATGTATTCATCTCCAAAGGAAGTTGATTTTGATGGACTAGGAATACTCATGATGCCGTGGATAAATGAAAATAATTATGGTGAGAGTATGAAGGCGATTAAAAATACTCAATGTCAGATTCTTATGGGACATTTAGAAGTTAGAGGATTTGAACAGCATATTGGATCATGGAGTCATGAAGGTGTAGAAGCAAAGATTTTTGATAAATTTGATATGGCTATGAGTGGACATTTCCATCACAAGTCAGATGATGGAACAATTTACTATTTAGGAAATCCCTATGAGATAACATGGAGTGATTATAAAGACCCCAGGGGCTTCCACATCTTTGATACAGAGACAAGAGAGTTGGAACACATACAAAACCCTTATAGAATGTTTAGAAAGTTTTATTACGATGATAGTGGTTCTACTTTTGAATCATTAACTGAAAGAGATTATAGTGAATATGAGAACGCCTATGTAAAAGTAGTAATACAAAAGAAAACTAATCCCTTTTGGTTTGATACTGTATTAGATAAGTTGTATGCAGTAAATGTTGCTAATCTAGTAGTAGTTGAGAATTTTTCGGATTTGGAATTCATGGAAGATGATGATATAATAGATGAAGCTCAAGATACCTTAACTATTTTGAGTAAATATGTTGACTCATTGAATATAGAAAATAAAACTGAATTAAATATGTTAATGAAGAATCTATATAATGAAGCATTAACTGTGGAAACGGTATAGTGGAAACTTACGCAGATAGACTACAAAAACGAAAGGAAAACACCATGACAAATTATGACATGGATGAAATAGAAAGAACAATGGGAAAAAGAATTAGTAAAGTTCAATCAGTTGAAATTGGTAAAGATGATGAGGAACTTCAAACTGTAGAAATAGAAATAGATCACAAGGATCTTTTAAAATTGGCTCTTGCGGCTCATGACAGAGATATAACTTTAAATAAAATGTGTAGTTCTATTATTGTAGATTCTATGGATTCCTTAGATTATAAATTTGAACATCAAACAAAACCCACCGTATTAAAAGAATATTAAATTGTTATATTTTAAAAATATTAGGTGGAAGAATTTTTTAAGTACCGGCAATCAATTTACAGAACTTCAATTAGATAAAATTTCCACCACGCTAATTGTCGGAGAAAATGGATCAGGTAAATCTACCGTCCTAGATGCCTTGTGTTTCGGATTATTCAGCAAACCATTTCGAAGAATTAATAGACCTCAATTAATAAATTCTATTAATGATGGCGGACTGTTAGTAGAGATAGAGTTTGAAGTTGGTAGTAAATCTTATATGGTTCGCCGAGGAATCAAGAAAAATATCTTTGAGATTTTTATCGATGGTAAACGATTAAATCAAGATGCCAAGACTGCAGATCAACAAGAATATCTTGAAAAGACCATCCTTAAACTAAACTATAAATCTTTTACTCAAATTGTTTTATTGGGAGCAAATCATTATATCCCATTCATGCAATTGAAACCAACAGATCGTAGAAACATTATTGAAGATTTACTTGATATTCAAATTTTCTCTGTAATGAATGGTTTGTTAAAATACAAAATATCAGAAAACAAAGAAGACAGTCAAACCATTGAAGTCAATAGGAAATTATCTGTTGCACATATTAGTAGTACTGAAGAAGCAATTAATGATTTAAAAAAGACAAAGACAAATCAAATTCAACAAAATGAACGTGATATTAGTAACAATGAGGAAGAAACTAGCCGATTAAATACAACAATAAAAGAACTGATGGACTCAATAACGGATGACAAGACGGCTCAAACTCTTAAAGAATTAGAAGGATATCAAAAAAGTATTGAGAGTAAAATGATGTCCTCAGAAAATGAAATAGAATTTTATGAACAAAATGATACGTGTTCAACCTGTAATCAAGATTTAGGTGAAGAACATAAACACAAAATGATAGAAGAGCATCATGGAGTGATGCACAAGAGTGGAACTGCATTATTACAACTTGGTAATAAAATTAAAGATTTGGAGTCACGTTTAGATCATGTATCAAAAATACAGACAGCTATCACTACAAATCAAAATCAAATTCAAGCGATTAATAGTTACATTACAAAATTGAAAGATCAGATTAAGGAAATAGAAGCTAGAGAAGATGACATTGAGGACAAGATACGCAGATTAAGAAACTTAAAGGGTGACTTGAAAAATTGTATGGAAAAACAAGAAAAACTGTCATCACAGAAATTGTTATATGAAACGGCATATGTCCTATTAAAAGATACTGGAATTAAGACACGCATCATTAGACAATACTTGCCTATAATGAATCAATTGATCAATAAGTACCTCGCCTCGATGGACTTCTTTGTATCTTTCAATTTAGATGAAAAATTTGAAGAGAATATTAAGTCTAGACATAGGGATGAATTTACGTATGATTCGTTTAGTGAAGGTGAGAAGATGAGAATCGACTTGGCACTTCTTTTCACTTGGCGAACAATTGCTAAAATGAAGAATAGTGTGAACACCAACCTCTTGATTTTGGATGAGGTGTTTGATAGTTCATTAGATGCAAACGGTACAGATGAATTCTTAAAGATACTTAATCACCTAACAGGAAACCAAAACGTATTCATTATTAGTCATAAGGGTGATGTACTTTTTGACAAATTTAAAGATATTATTAAATTTGAGAAGCATAAGAATTTTTCAAGGATAGTATGAATGTTGAGGATACCTTTGAAGAATTTTATACAAATTTTAAAGTAAAAAAAGATAAAAAGGTAAATAAAAGAAAAAGACACGAAAAAAAACAGAATCTTAGAAATATTCAAACTATTGAAGATGCTGAGGACTGGGAGGAAGAGGAGTTGGATATAGATAAATAGTAGAGTTACAGATATCTTTACTAAGGAGAAGAATGGTAGGAAGAAAACTTTTAAAATGGTGGTTAATATCTTGTTTAACCATATTGGGTTTTGGAGCACTATATCACTTTAACGTGCATTTACTCTTATATAATGCAGATATTACCAAACTCAGTTTCTTAATTATTGTTATTTTTATATTTACTTCAATTTGGATTGGAAGAAAAACTTATATTGATAATCCTGAACACCAACTTGATGTTGGATGGTTCATTGCTGAATCGTGCCTGGCATTAGGAATGGTAGGAACAGTAACCGGCTTTTTATATATGCTAGGAACAACATTTGAAAATATAGATGTTTCCAATTCTCAAACATTGCAAGATGCTCTAGCATCAATGGCAAGAGGAATGTCTACCGCACTATACACGACCCTGACCGGGCTAATCGCTTCTTTGATTATTAAAATACAGTTGGTGAATTATGAAGTTAGTGAAAAATTGGTGGATTAGCCAATGTTCGATAAAAATAAATATAAGTCAACTATCGGATTTACCG
>Ga0209090_10003186_pt1 | contig 10298 bp, 5 predicted proteins | sample ArcticOcean_MG_C_9_FD_187432 | JGI IMG/M metagenome (GOLD analysis project Ga0209090, IMG submission 187432) | Marine microbial communities from western Arctic Ocean - ArcticOcean_MG_CB2_152 (SPAdes) (version 2) | ecosystem: Environmental > Aquatic > Marine > Oceanic | place: Arctic Ocean... | reverse complement strand
GAAGAGTACGTGAACGCGAGCGCTCCGGCGGCGTCGGCGCAATCGACGATGGGAAGCGTAGAGAGTAAGCCGAAACCAACGAAACCGAATAACCCACCGGCGAGACGAGCACCACCGCCTCCGCCGGCACCGAAAGTACAATCTACGCCGAAACCAAAACCGAACCCGAAACCGCAACCAGTGAAGAACGAAACGCCAGAGGAGGCGAAGGCAAAGGCGACGAAAACGCTCGCCAAGTGGGGATTTCAGAACGAGGATATCGCCGAGGCGATGAAGAACGCGTCCGGCGGGTCGACTGCGAAGCAAATGCAGATTCAAGTTCTCGATTATTTATTGGAGACGGCACCGTTGGAGAATATTCCGCAAGAATATCTCATGGACGCGAAGCAAAAAAGAATGTAAAATATAGATGAGAACGAGAGAGAGAGAGAGAGAGAGTAAAAAGAGTAAGAGCAGAAAGTAATATAATACAAATTGTAATGTAAAACAACCAAAGATGTTAACGCTATATGATCATGATAATGTTTCCACAACTAGAACTTCTGAAACCATATGGAGGTTGCTAAACACGCGTACGCGCACAACAACATCGCTCCTTTTAACCAATTCGACGTGCCGTCTACGACGTTTGCGTTGACGACTAAAACGACGACTAATAAGCTCGCGGATTCAAATAAACCAAAATCTAAGTTCATCGGGACAGAGATCATCCATCCGATCAAAACGGTGACTGGAATGACGAGTAAAGCGAATTGCGTGGAACTTCCGATTGCAACGCCGATGGAAATGTCCATCTTGTTCTTTCTCGCGAACATCACCGCCGCGGTGATTTCAGCCGCACAACCAACCAATGGTAACACGATCGTTGCAATGAACGCCATGGGTACACCCCATTGATGCGCGGTGCCGTCGATGGAACCCACGAGCACGTCGGAGAGTGAAGCAATAAACCCGGTGATCACCGCTAACCAAATCATCGCGGAAACTTTCGTCAACGAATCGTCTTTGTGCTCGTAAGCCATCTCGTCCCCGCGTTCGAAACCAAACAAGATGTTCTTATCATCTTCTCCAGCATCTTTCCCTGAAAGCGTTTCTGTGAGTTTCTTGTTCAATTGCGAGAGTTTACGTTGCATGGAATTGACTCGAGTTTGGGTGCTGACTTGCGTCAACACGGATCCCCATTTCAGCATGTTCAATTCTTTCTTCTGCGCGATGTCTTTCACCGCGGATTGCCAACGTAATTTTGCAAGTTTCGAACCACCGCCTGCGTTGGTAATATCTAATGCACCACTATTTTTCACCGCGTTTTCTGGAATTGGAGACACCGGAGGCTGTGGCACCACTGAACCTCTTCCACTCTCTTCGTCGTCTTCTCTTTCCGCTTTTCTTGCTAGTATCGGCTTCGGATTACTAGTACTACTCGACGATGCCATGTTCTTTAAAGTCGCTCGTAAATTCTCCATCGAACTCGTTTTCATCTTGAACATAGACTCTGTCGAGCCGGTCCTTCTCATCGCTTTTTTTTTCTTCTCCTCTTTTGCTTTCTTCTCGTGATCCTCTTCTCCTCCGTCCTCGTTTTTATTCTCGCTCACGAACATGTGCTTATGCGTCTTCAACTGAAACACCAAAAACGCCATGTACCCAGCCAACAAGAACACGCTCGATACCCTCGACACTCTCAATATGTCCCTCTCTCTCTCCTCTTCAGTCGTCCCACTCATCGACGTCTCGCTCATCACGCTTGGTAGCGTCAAGCTCAATACGCTCAACAACAACAAACCGGCATTCAACTGCGCGCCTTTCCTGTTGTGCGTCTGCTCGCTATATTTCAATCCTCCAAAAAAGAAACTCGCGCCCAACACGAGCAGCGTGTTCGTCAATATCGACCCAAGTAAACTCAGTTTCACTAACCGCGTATCTCCATTCCTCAACGCCATTAAAGAGACGATCAGTTCTGTCACGTTCCCGAACGTCGCGTTCAATAATCCGCCCAACGTTTCGTTCGTATGCGCGGCGACTTCTTCCGTCACGAACCCAAGACGTTCGGCTAAAGGAACGATCGCCAACACCGAGAAGAAGAAGATCGGTCCGGGAGATATATTCCCTCCCGCGTGGCCTAACGCCAGCGCAATTGGAACGAACAGGAGCAAAATGCAAATCTTCGTCGAGAACAAAACGACTTTCACGCTTCTGGCGAATTCGATGCCAACTTTCACGCTGGATTGCGCGTACGCTTTCGGACTTCGCGGGGATCGTAAACTCGACTCGTCTTCCTCGATTTCTTCCTCTCCGTTCTCTCCTCTTTTTCGCTCTCCTCCTCCGCCGCTGCTGCTGTTCGCGCTCAACAACTGCTCGGAGGATACGTTCAAAGCGTGTTCCACATTTGTGTTCGTCTCGGAGACGTTTTGGTGCTCAAAAACGACGACGATGGTGTCCTCCTCCTTGGTGGACGACGACGAGTGAGTGGGAATCTCAAAAGGTTGGATTTTCGATGATCGTTGGTTCCCTCCTCGCGCCCCGGGGTTTCCGCCGCGACTGGCCGCGACGGTGGTTTCCTCCATGTGTAGAGTTTGTGGAGAGAGTCTGACGACTGATTAGGGGAGTTTGTGTAATAGTAATATTAAACCTAATTAAAGCGCAGACAACGCGATGACATCTCTCTAAACTACTCTCTATTTTGAAAGCTAAATAAGCTACTATACGCGCGCATTGCTCCTCTACGACCATCGGCTCTTCTTTACCACCGAGGATTTTGCAGATTTTCCTTCTTTGACTTTTACCGTTTGCGTCTCCACGTTGGTGACCTCGTGCGCTTTCTCGTCCGCCGGTTTCCATAAATACGCGCTTTCGGCGATGAAGGAACAATCGACCAAAGGTCTATTGTTCCGTCTCGCCTGGTTTATTTTCGACGTCGGGAGGACTAAACCGGTTGCTTTGTTTCTTTTACCGTGCTCGCCGACGATGACGTGCGTCGTGCGGTCGTCTTTGACTATGGATTCGGTTCTTTTGGCGATATCTGCGTTATCGATGAAGGTTTCTTGAACCGTGGCGCCTAAATTTTTCGCCTCTTTCCAAATCTGGGAATCTTTCGGGACTTCGTGGATTTTGAACACGTTAGTAAAGCAGATGAAGCAGTTTCGTAAGATACTTTTGCGCTCGAGCGATAACAATTCAGACACGCACGGCCAATACTCTCCGTCCGCGCTGCCTCCGTTTTGTAAAAAATGTGGCACCGCTTCTCGAAACATCATTCGATGAACATTTCTCAATCGAGGTAAAATGTTATCGACCAAATAGGAATCGTTCTTCTCGGATTCGTCCGTCATGTTATAGAAATGCGACAGTTTCAATTCTTCCAACGACTCTGGAAAGTAATAATACGGTTTCACTTGCATCACGGCGCACTCACCGTCCCACATCTCCGGTTTATCTTCTACTACGATCGTCACCGATTCCGCGCCTTCCAAAGCGTCGTTTACGATTTTTGTTCGAACGTCCACCCATTGGTTCACCTCGCTGTTCCATTGCTTCATCCCTTTGATTCTATTCACGTCTCGATTAAAATACTTCCCGAGCGGATCTAAAACTTGGTTCGCGATCGCCTCCGCGTACGCCTGACTCCCCGCCGTCACGATGTACAGCTCGTACATCTCCGAAAGTTCGCTCAAAAACCGCCTCGCTTGCGGGCGGATTTTCGTAAAGTATTGGTCGTTGACGTAAAAGAACTTATCCGGGCTCGATTCTAAACGAGATTCAATTTTCTTCTGCGCCTGTTTTATAATCTTCATCTCTTCCTCGCTGGTATTGCTCTCGTTCGGTGGAAATAAGAACTTCGTCTTCTCGACCGAGTGCAAGAGGGTGGAGTCCAAATCTAAAACTAAAGGTAATTTGCCTCTTTGCAAAACGTCTCGAATAACCTCTCGATTGTTCACCGGAGACTCTTTAATCACGTGCGCCTTCGGTATCATTTTCATCTCATCCTCTTCAACGAGTTTTGGTTGCACATCGACGATTCGTGTTGATGGTGGTTTCATCACGTCGTCGTCGTTTACTTTCTGTTGTTTCGTTCTTGCGTTTTGGGGGAAATCTTCTTCCTCTTCTCCCGCAGTTGTTGTCAAAGGTTCCCGCGAGTCGTCCCGACTGCGCGCGCGATCGATGGCGCGTTGCGCCGGGCGCTTGAAAATTGTCGGCATTAAAGCTCTGACGAGGACGTAAAGGGATCTTTCGCTCCCTTTTTTTTGCGAGCGAAACGACGCGCGCGTGTGTATGTCTCGAAAAGTTGTTGCGACGATTTCAAAAAGTGACGAACAAAAGTCAAAATAAAATGCCTACGAAACGCGAACAAATGTAGAACTACATTCGGAATCTACTGTACAGTACTACGCTCAAATTTGCGCTGCTCTGTGTATGTCTTCTAATGCTGTAACACGCTTTACGAAGAGTATCACAGTTTCTGCTTCTTTCTACACTCGGCAGATGTAGTTGTTACTTTTCGCGTTATACCGAACCCACCTTTGTACGCTTTTATCGCTCGCGCCGCCGGTTTCCGCGGTGGATACTCTCAAATATCGAACGTTCATGCCGCTCAAGTTCAAGCTTGGGATGGAGAACTGGGCACTGATTGGACCGATTTCCCGCCGCGTTTCAAACCCTACTTTACGCTGGTTGAGACTCGCGTGGACGAGTAAACTGGTTTGCGTTTGACCTTTGAGGGATTTGTGTTGCCAGGTGACGCATCTTCGAGTTTGGTCGTACATCGCGTGGTGGGTTCTTTGTTGCTGTTGTTGATTTTCCGACGTCGTGCGTTCGTTGCTATCGGTTTGGCCACCACCGATGGCTTCGTTTTGGTCGTACGTGAAAGTGGCGTTTTGCGTGGCCTTGGGGAGCGGGAAGGAAAATTCCGTCGCCGAGGAGCGCACGTCGCTTCGCCAATCGCAATAGACGATGATTTCAATCTTAATTTGAAACGGCGTCGAGTCGTCAATGATGCACTGCACCTTGAACGGGGGCGTGAAATTGCTCGCAGACATGCGATAATTCATCAAGTTGAACTCCCCTCGAGGTGGTTGTAACAACGAAACCGTTCTATTTTCGTCCCAAGAGGATAAATCGCACGTCTCGTGGAAGTTACAGTCGTCGATGTTTGTGCCGAAACCGCTGCTCGTCGCGCGACGATTCGCACGTTCGCGACCGCCGATTTCTAAATCTTCCGGCATAGCCACCCGCACTCTGATATCCTTTGCCGCCCGTAAAAAGTTACGCACTTTGACGCACCCATCGATATCCGCGTTGACTAATTCCCCGTCGCGACCGTAAACGACGTTGAGTTTATCGATCACGTCTACGAAAATAGCCTCGCCCGCGCCGTCGTCGGCGACGGAGACGTTCGTCGCAGAACCCGGAACTGTAGACGAGGACACTCTACCACCCCTGCCACTGTCTCTGTTGCTTTGACCACCACCGCTACTGCTACCACCTTTCGCTAAAACGTCGTCTACTTTGGACATTAAGTTCTTGGAAATTTTCGAGGACAAGATTTTATCAAACGCTCCGGCTGCTTTCTTATACGTTTGCGATTTTTGTCCGTCGATTACCGCCGTCTTTGCCGTGCCAATCGCTCTATCAACGCCATCAATTCCAGTCCTCATATCTAAGGTCTTTTGAATCGCGAGACGTCCAGTCGTTCCTAAAGCGCCTAACGCGCTCGTACTTTCCGAAACCACCACCGGATCGTTAAAAATGTGCTTCTCCAACGCCGCCGTACTCGTAGACTGCGGAATCCCGTAATCGACCATCTCATCGAGTAATTCGTACGTCAAAATAGCATTTTTCCTCACCGCGTCTTCCGACAACGTCCCGCAATAATCCTTGATCACTTTCGCGATTCGATGCAACAGTTCCAAAACAAACGACGGCGAACAGTTCGCTCTCGTCGTCGCGACGACGTACACGCCGTTCGCTTTCACGTGCAAATAATTTACCCCTTGGTCGTTAAACGCCGCCGGTGCGGAGTGATCCATCGTCCCGTTTCCTCCTTCACCAACACCGTTAATCTCGTTCTCGTTCTCTTTCCCGATGATGACACCACCATTACCGCCGTAGCCGTCTTCGTTTTTGTTCCTTTCATTCGCTCCCCAAAACTTGACCAAACGAAAGAAAATCTCAGCTTGATTTTCTGGCACATCTTTTCGATACTCGCGCTTGATAATCACGTCTCCTCGAGGCGCGACGATGAATATCGACGAGATGGCGTTCTCGTTGTTGTGCGAAGCACTCCTTCTCGTCGTCGTCGTCGTCGTCAACGTCGCCATTTTTTAAAGAGAAGAGAGAAGAGCGTTCGTTGTCCCCCAAAAACCAATCAATCCTCCATTTACAGGTACGTAAAAACTAATGATTCTCTCGTCGTGTTCTTTCGCGCGTCGTCGTAAAGCTCGACCACCACCAAAGATAGGTACGCGTTGCAGCGCGCGCAAACGTAACGGTGCAACAAACACTCGCGCGCGTGTGTGTGTTTATAACAGAGAAGCGCTCTGATGATGTAGAGCTAATTAATTAATTGCAAAGCTAAGCGTTTTCAATTATTTAGGTTTAGGGTTTAGAAAAGACCCGTGAAAGGAGAACCACGAATTTTCTCTCCAAAAATCTTGGAGAAAACACCACCCCAAACAACAGAAACACACAAAAAGAGAGCGTAGTAAACATTTTACCAACGACGAGTGTTTTAAAACTTGCTGCCGCTGCTGCTTAGCGTTGTTATTATTTATGCACTCGCGAAGAACGGGAGGAGAACAAGACGTGAACATCGCGATAAGCTCTTTAGACGTCGGGGAAATACGAAGGGAAGAAGATACGAAGAATACTAATTCGTCTTTGTTTTTTTACGATTCGGATTTAATCAAAGACCGGAGTGAGAGAAGAACTTTTGCGTCGTTTTTTTCCCGAGTGTTTACTGCTGCGTGGAATTCTTCTTCGATGGAGAGTAATAAGAATAACGATGGGGCGAACGGGAATGGAAAAGATTTGAGCGTGATTGGCGCGTTGACGCTCTCGGTTGTTTCCTCGGTATCCATCGTCATCGTGAACAAGTATTTAATCTCGACGTTAGAGTTTCAATACGTGACGTTTTTGACGGCGATGCACATGATCGTCACCGCGGTCGCGTTAAGGTTCGCGGCGAAGTATAACTTTTTAGAGCCGAAAGAAGTCGAACGACAGGCTTTGTTACGGTTTTCGTGCATCAACGGGATTTCGATCGCGTTTTTGAACTTGAGTTTAGGATTTAACTCGGTCGGGTTTTATCAGATGACGAAGCTGGCGATTATTCCGTGCATGGTGATGATGCACACGATTTATTACGGGAAGAAGTATTCGAGCTCTATTAAAGGTGCACTCGGCATTTTGTTACTCGGTGTGGGGATTGCTACGGTGACGGATATGCAATTGAACGGTCTTGGGACGTTCATGTCCGTCTGCGCGGTTATCACGACGTGCGTGTCGCAAATTTGGACCAACCATTACACGAAACAATTCCAAGTGAGCAGCACGCAGCTCTTATACGCCGCGTCCCCGTACATGGCAGCTATTTTAGCGACCATAGCGTTGCCATTGGACGCGCAATTAGTCGGTGGAACCCCGTTCGATGTCACGTGGTCCGTCCCCGTTCTCTTCTGGGCGGCGTTATCGTGCGGCATCGCCGTCTCGGTCAACTTCTCCACCTTTTTAGTCATTGGAAAATGCGACGCGGTCACCTACCAAGTCTTGGGCCATTTAAAAACCATGCTCGTCCTTGGTTTTGGTTTCACCGTGATCGGTAATCCAGCGACGGGGCGAAACTTGATGGGCATCGCCGTCGCGTTAGTCGGCATGGTAGTGTACGCCCAAGTCGAATCGAGAGAAAAAACCGCCGCCGCGGCGAACGGTAGCCAGAAGGAAGGGAAGGAATTAGCCGGTCCGGGCGCGCCAATCGCCATAGGTGGATTGAGAGGAGGAGGAGGATCCACGAACGTGTAATTTTACTATTGATGATGATTTTGATGTGCGTAGAAAATTTATTTATTCTTTCTCTCTCTCTCTCCTCCCTCTGTTTTTTAGCCTCTTTCTCCTCCTTTTTTCGGGGTTTTGTTTATCCACTTTTGACCCAAACAACTTTCCCGCACTTCCTCCCCTGCACTTCCTCGCATCACATCACACGCACGCTCTTAATCTCGCGGAAATCAATCAGACGTCTTTAATCGGTGCATAATACTACAGTTGTTGCTTTTGAGACGCACTCATCGTCGTTTGGCATCATCTGAACACGGGAGGTTTTGCGACGAGGTCATTTTTCCAATTACGGAAAAAGCCACGTATTCAGTGTAAACCTTTACGCTGCTTTTAAGCGCTACACTACTGAGTCATAAAAGCTCTGCTCGAACGAGAGAGAGACAGAACTGCTGCACGTAAAGAAGATTGCGCGACGATCGCTGCATCAGATATAAATATATAAAAGATGGACAAACAACAATCACAACAATCACAACAATCACAAACCTCGAAAGGCGTCGACCCGAAACAAGTCCCAGTCATCGTCATGTATTCCGTCGGCAAAGCGGAGGAGATGATACGCAACAGCGAGTACGAGAAAGCGAAGAAGATGATGGAGAGCACGGATGAGTTGTGCGGACGGTACGGAGCGCCACCACCGGTGCACGGGTTAGCGTTGAGGATATTATCGGACGCGTACGAGCAAAGCGCCAGGACGGAAGGGACTTCAGATACGGATAAAAAACAAGGCATCGAAAACGCGAAAAAATGTTTACGAAAAGGTTTAGATTTGTGCGCGCCGCATTTTGGCGCCAAAGGGTTACCGAAGTCGTTGGAGAGAGATTTGAACGGCAGAGCCGGGGATTTACACGCCGCGCTCGCGGAGTTGCATAGAAACGAGGGTGAATACATCGACGCGTTGAAAAATTTCCGCGAGGCGGTGAAGAAATTTTCCAAGTTGGAGTCGAAAGATTTACAAGCCGCGAGCGCGAATAGGTTGGCGTTTACGTTCATGAACATGAGCGAATGGGCAGACGCGTTGAAAGAGTTGAAAGTGGCGGAGGAGTTAGAGCAGAGTTTAGATTCTACGAGCGAAATTTTAAGCACGACGTATAATTTTAAAGGGCAGTGTTTAGCGAAGATTGGCGGGAAAGAGGAAGAGGCGAAGAAGGCGTTCGCGGAGGCGTTGAAACACGCGCTCTTGTGTGGAAACGAACCAGTAAAAGAGGAAGCGAGCAAGTATTTAGAAGAGCACGGAAGCGCGCAAGAGCAAATGGCGCCAGATGCGTACATTTGATCAGAAGAGATAACATCACACACACGTAATAGAAAGAGAGAGAGAGTGAGAGAGAGAGAGAGAGAGAGAGAGAGAGAGAGAGAGAGAGAGAGAGAGAAAAATACAGATAAAAATACATACGCTCGCCGCTCGCCGTGCTTCAGAGTTAAGAGAGAGAGAGAGTATATACCACGAACATTAGCCGACATAATCAATATTATTAAAAGACACGAACCGCTTTATAAAGACACGCATAGACCTTTAGATGAGTTCAAAAAGCGCTCGTTGTTTGATATTTTCCAGTCCGAGTCGTCAAAAACTTTTCTTGGGATCTCTCCTTCCTCTCCGGTCGGTCGTCGGTCGGTCGATCTCTGGACGCAAAAAGAACCATCATCATGAGCAAAGAAGCTATTCTGAAAAAACCGACGAATTCGTCTGGCGACGATTTCGACGACGGCGCGCTCGCGACGTCCTCGTCCTCGTCCTCTACTCCCGAGAAAAACTTCGTCTTCGACACGATGGGTAAAAAACCTTCGACATTTCCCGAGGAAGAAGTTAAAGAAGAAGAAAAGGAGGAGGAGACGACGACGACGACGGCGGTACACACGGCTCCACCGAACGCGGTGAAATCGATGAACAAAGATGACGATGATGTGGACGATTTGCGCTTCAATTTCCGACGAGTGTTGACGCACAAAGAATCGCACAGATTGGCCAAAGGTATCAAGAGTTCCTCGGCGGTGCCGAAAAGTGGTTGTTACGTGCACTATTGCGTGTATTGCGGCGGCGAGAGAGGATGCCCGATTGGAATGAGTTACAATAAATGCACTCGCGAAATCATGTGTTGGAGTTTGAACACGTATCCGTTCGGGTGTTGTTCGTTACCGATGCAGCGCGATTGGAAGGAGTACGTGTCGATTAAGACCGATATCAAAGTTGTGGTCATCGATAAGGAGACGAACACGTTGGCGTGCTTTAGCGGCGTGCAGTGCTGTTATTG
>Ga0209090_10003179_pt1 | contig 10306 bp, 9 predicted proteins | sample ArcticOcean_MG_C_9_FD_187432 | JGI IMG/M metagenome (GOLD analysis project Ga0209090, IMG submission 187432) | Marine microbial communities from western Arctic Ocean - ArcticOcean_MG_CB2_152 (SPAdes) (version 2) | ecosystem: Environmental > Aquatic > Marine > Oceanic | place: Arctic Ocean... | reverse complement strand
TCTCATGCGTGTTCTCGGTGAATCTCGAGAGAATTGAATCACCGACGATCGTCTCCCAACGGTTTGAGCGTCAGCGTTCGCGGTAGAATAATTCGAAAACATCTCTTCGGCTTCGTCGGCTTCGTCGGCTTCGTCGGTTTCAACTACGCGAAGCGGCACACTTTCTCTCCGCTCAACTCGAAACGAAACTGGATGTAAATCAGACGCAGAGTTGTTGTTGTTTGTATTCCTGGCAATCGAGTGGCGTTGTCGTCGTAATCTTCGCATGCGTTCTCCTTCTTCTTCTTCGTCTTCATCTTCATCTTCGTTCCCGCTACTACTCGAATTATTATTTAACTCCGACGCGTTTGGTCCGTCTTCCTCGTCTCTCTCGCCGCGACCAAACGCTGCAGTTCTCGCCTGTTCTCTTTCTCTCCCCATCAAAATTCGGTGCGGCGCTGCTTCCAACCCAATGCTTTCTCTCACCGCTTCCTCTAAATATTCACACTCTCTCCTCCATCTTCTCCGCTCGCGTTCGCCGCTTGGTTGAAACGCGCTTTCCTCGATCGACGACTCCAACTCCAAAAGCATTGCTAACATCGCGTACAGCCAATACAAATCCCCGCACTTATCCTCTTCATCGTTCTCTTCATCTTCTTCATCGTTGTTCGTTCGGTCGCGAACGTTATCTACGTGTTCCAACCACCTTCGACGACGATTTTCTATCCACCATCTCGATTGAAAATCCACTAAAATAGACGCCTCGAAATCTCTCAACGCCTCGGAAAAACACGACAACTTGGAATTCGCGTGGATGCGAAGTAACTTCCTGGACCATAAATTTCTGCACTGGTACCACGTGAACGGTCGAGACTCTGCGTTTAAAAGCGTTTCGAGCTGTTTGTATAATCATCCAAAGGCCCCGCCCGATCAGAGAGAGAGAGAGAGAGAGAGAGAGAGAGAGTTTAGTACTCCTTTTGGAAACACAAAAACACAACGAGGAAGAAAAAACGAATAAAACTCGAATAATAATAAAAAACAAACAAACACACAAACCTCGCTCGTCGCTCGCACCGCCGCTCGCACCAGCCTCGCGTTCGCTTCCTCCTCCTCTTCTTTCTCTCCTCCTCTCGAATAAGACGATTCCGATGACTCAGACTCGGACTCGGAGGAGGACATTATCATGTGATGCGTGTGTGATATAATATTTTAAAAACAAAGAGAAAAAGAGTAAAAAATATTACACATTATTTCATTTTTTTTTCTTGTTTTTTGAAAAAGAAGCGTTTGGCTGCCCTTTTTTGAAGCCTCGAGATACGAAAAAAAAAGTTTTAGATAAGTCTTGCCACATTGTCATTGTGGGTTTACCTGACGCACGCACGCATATACATATACACAGAATGACCACCACCACCTGGGCGGTGAACAAGCTCTCGTCGTGTTTTTGTTCTTCTTTTTCTTCGAGAAGAAGAAGCGAGAGCATCGGCAGCAGAAGCGATGAAAACAACTCTCATCGTCATCATTTTCATCATCGTCCGTACGGGAATAAGCGAGAGAGGATGATGATGAGACGTTTTTCATCCTCCTCCTCCTCCCTTTTGAGCAGCAAAAACTCTGAGAAAAGCGTGAGGAAAAGGAGGAGGAAGGAGAGTGTTCGTGGTTTTACGACGACCGCTTTTGCAACAAAGGGAAAGTTTTTGAACAGCAGCGAGAGTGATGCTAATGCGACGAGCCATCATGAGCGAGATGACGTCTTGGGAGTATTTAACAAAAATGTTGGTAAACCACCGTTTAATTTAGCCTTGATGGTGATGGTCGCTTTTGCTTTTGGAGCGTTTGTGGGTTTATATCCAGGAGGAGGCCAAGATGTGGCGTGGGCTGAGATGGGAGACGTCGCCACTTTCGTAGCTGAAGAGGATCTAGAATCCACCGGGGGAGGTTTCGCGCAAGCGTTCCTTTTGATTCTCTTGTCGGAGCTCGGCGATAAGACGTTTTTCATCTCGCTCTTGCTCGCGTTGAAAGAGAAGAAATCGAGCGTGTTTTTAGGGACGTTTGGCGCGTTGGCGGTGATGACGGGGTTATCCGTGTGCATTGGGCAGTTTTTTCACGTCGCGGAAGGGTCGTTGGGTTTGAGCGAATCCGCCATTCCGTTCGACGATATCTTGGCGGTGCTTTTGTTGTTGTATTTTGGGATCAACACGATTAAAGGCGCGGAAGACGCCGACGACGTCGCGGAGGAAGAGAAAGAGGAAGCGAAAGTGGAGATTGGGAAAATGCAGTTTAGTGGAGATCAGGCGTTGATTTTGAGCACGTTCGCGTTGGTTTTTGCCGCCGAGTGGGGGGATAAGAGTTTCTTCGCGACCATCGCGTTGTCGGCGGCGCAAGATCCGACGCAAGTATTTTTAGGAGGTACGGCTGGGCACGGCGTAGCGACCGGGTTAGCGGTTTTGACCGGGGATTTGATTGGTGACTATTTGAGCGAAAAAGTCGTAGCGTACGCCGGAGGCGCGTTGTTCATATCCTTCGCCGTGGGGACTTTGTTTGAGATTTTTGAAAAGTTGAGTTGAGTTGAACGCGACGCGAAGAATAGAAGAAGAAAATCCCACATATGAATGAGGTACCGTATTGTAATACGCAAAAACAAATATTTTTATTACATTAATAAAGAACAAATAATTTAAACTACTGGATGCGACGCGTACGCGTCCACCCCTCTGACTCGCACGTTCCGCGTATCCACGTGCATATTTTTCGTCAACCAGTCCGAAGTCGGTTCCGGGCTCGCTTTGGCCGCCGCGACCGCCTCGTCCACAATCTTCCTCTGCGCCTTTTCAATCGCTTTCACCTCCGTCGGATCCAATAAACCTAGATCGTTGATTAACTTTCTCAACCTCTCCACCGGGTCTCTCTCTTGTCTAATCCCGGTAATCTCGTCTCGAGTTCTGTACGTCGACCCTGGGTCGGACATGGAGTGACCGTGGTATCTATACGTGTCCATCTCCAAAACGATCGGCCCTTTCCCGCTGACGCAATGCTCTTTGGAAAACTTGAACGCCTGCTTCACCGCTAACGCGTCCATTCCATCGACTTTCAACCCTGGGACGTAATCGCCTCTTTTATAATAATTCGGAGATTTCGCGGACCGTTCGATGGCGGTCCCCATGCCGTAGTGATTGTTCTCGCACACGTAAATTATCGGCAAATCCCACAAAGCGGCCATATTCATAGCCTCAAACAGTTGCCCTTGATTCGCCGCACCATCTCCATACATCGCCACCGCCACGTTCGCTTGCTTTCTATACTTGTACGCGAACGCCAACCCGGCTCCAATTGGCGTCTGCGCGCCCACAATGCCGTTCCCTCCAAAGAAATGCGCCTCGCGTCGATACATGTGCATGCTCCCGCCCATCCCTTTCGACGCGCCGTCGAATCTCCCCATCAGCTCCGCCATCACCTCTAACGGCGTCCCGCCTCTCCCTAAGTGCGTGCAGTGGTCTCTGTACGACGTCACCACCGCGTCTTCGTGCGTTAACGCCTTTTCCATCCCGACGACGACTGCTTCTTGCCCGTCGTAGAGGTGGCAAAATCCTCGTATAAATTTGCTCTTGTAGAGCGTATCGGCGGCAATTTCCAATCGTCGCATTTGGTACGCTTGCGTAAACATGTCGATTATTTCATTTTTTGAAGTGTCCACCACTTGCGACGGAGGTGAATCGATGTTGTGCGCGATGAATTTCACCGGGACTTCGATCTGTAACGTTTGATCCTCGTCCTCTTTGCTCTTCAAAGTCGTCGTACTGCTACTGATTGTTCTCTTCGCCGCCGCGAGATCTGATGATGATGATGATGATCTGCAACCAACGTTTAGTCGTTGGATCTGCGCCGCAAAACGACCGAAACCATTTCGAGATCCTCCTCCTCCAAAAGAAGCACCGATCGACGATCGAAAAAGCTTTTTGAGTCGTCTCGAGGAAGAGGAAAAGGAGGAGGACATGAGTATAAAAAGTGCTTCAGTAAGCCGTCGTTTGGTTTAAATTTTTTGTGAATTGTGAAGGAATTCAACTCTTTTTAGAGGTAAAAATGTAGAGGAAAACTTTTACGAGCAGCGCGTAAATCGAATCAGGTTTCATTCACGGAGGAGAGCATATATATCACATCGTCCGTGTGTTTTACCCTTCGTTCGATGATAATGATGGGAGTGTGTATGGTTGCGGACACCCGCGAGGAGCAGCATTTAAATGTGCTCCTTTTTCCTCCCCGGGGAGATTGAGATTTTCTTATTTTCTCTCTTTGCTGCTTTTGAATATTTTATATATGCGCGCTTTTGCCGGCGGTTTTGCTATTTCTCTATCTATCTATATGCGCGTCTACTGCTTTTCGCTACTCTATTTGTTGCGGTTGTCGTTGTTGTTGTTGTTGTTGTTGTTCATTTATGTTCACTTTTTTCAGGAGTCGCTGCTGCTGCTGTAGCTGTTGTTTTCGAACATGGCGGCGAAGCTCTTTTTGGGTTTCTCCTTGAGCGAGGCGTCGGCGGCGACCGAGTATTCGACGACAGCCTTCTTGGCTCGTTTTCTTTTCTTCTCTTCTTCTTCTTCTTCTTCTTCTTCTTTTTTCCCAGCGGCGGCGGTAAAGTAGTTGATGGCGTCTTCTTGAGTGGTTACGATTGGGACGGTTTTTGGTTTCTTCTTCTTTGGAGGCATCGTCGAGGAGGACGCGAGAGGGCCCGCGCCGGGCACTTTTGTTGGAGAATTCGCGAATTCGTTCTTCTCTTTATTGATTGGAGGAGAAGCAGCGGCTTTTGTGCTCCCGCCAAACATGAACAACTTTTGCATTTCTTCCATCGTCATCGGTTGACTTTTTTTAGTCGTTGTTTGCGGTGGCGCCGGCGATCTGTTTTGCGTGCCCAGAACCATCTCGTCGCCATCGTCGTCGATGACGATGGCGCCATCTTCTTCGTGGTTTTGTACTTGTTCTTCGGCTTCATTTTCCTTCTTCTCCTCCTTGTATGCTTCTTCATCTTCTTCTTCTTCTTTTTCTTTGGCGGATGCGGCTCGCTCGACGCGCCTCTCGCACGCCGCTCGTAACGTCTCCAGGGTCATGCATTCTGCCGCTTCGAGCGCCTTCTTTTTGTTCGCGTGCGCTTTCGCGACGCCATCGATTCCAGCCGGTCGTCGCGGTGGTAGTTCTTCGCCATCGCTAAAATCGGATATCTCCACCATGTCTTCTATCGCGTCGTCATCCGCGTCGCCTCTTCTTCTTCCTAGATCTTCTCGTCTGCCCCTTCGTCTCGGCGGCGTCGGTCTTTGCGACATCGTCGGCATGCGATGTTCCATCGGCACTTCAGCGCCGAACGGTTCAAAATCCGATTCCGAGTCCGACGAAGAAGTCTCCCTTCTTCTCCCTCTTTTCTTCTTCCTCTTCTTTTTACGAAGCTCTTTCTTCCCGTCGTCGTCCTCTTCTTCTTCCTCGTCGCCGTCATCCAGCAAATCCTCCCATAAATCCGCCTTTTCGTCGTCCTTCTTTTTCGTCGTCGTCGTCTGAACCGCCCGAATCGTCTTCTGAGTCGTCGCTTTCTCTTTCTTACTCTTCGTACTCTTCTCAACCTCTCCCCCGTCTCCGCTCTTTCCTCCTCCCGCCGCCAAAAGTGACATCGGCAGCTTCCTCGCGCGTTTCATCCTCCCCGTCGTCAACGCCGACGAAGAATCCCCATTTGCGACCAAAGCCTTCCTTTTCGGCGAGTTATTGTTGTTCATCAAAGTCTTCTTTTTAATTCGACTTTGTTGACGACGATGATATAAACCAACCATCAAAACCGCGCACGAATGTTTGCACCTCCCTCGCGTCGTCCCGCTCAGTTTGTTCGCGTGCGCGCACTCGCACGTCGCCTCGGTGACTTCTTCAAAAACGAGGTTATTCTTCTTTTTGTCCTCGTCGTCGTCGTCCAAACCACCAAAACTCGTCGTATTCGTTTTCAACTGCACCGAAACGCGATACACTTCCCCGTTGCTCCCGTCGCACGTGGCTTCGACGAGATGGTGACATTTTTGTAACGGTGTTGACACCGAAACGATCCTCAGCTTATTCTTCTCCTCGTCGTCGATTACATCCACGATTTCTTTCTTCGCTCGAGCGACTGTTTTCGGCGCTCGCGTCCATTTTATCAGCGTTTTGTCTCCGTCGTTGTTGTCTTCGTCTTCTTCGTCGTCGTTCTCGTCATCAAAGAAGAAGAGTTGGAAGAACTTCCGCTCGACGTCTGAATCTTTAAACAACATTCTAGTAGTATTCGTGTTCTTCAAACCACACACAAAAGGTAGTTCTCTCGCCCGACGTCTCGTCAAAGTAATACTACTACTAAAGCGCCACCTCTTTTGTTCCCGCGCGTTGTTTCCTCCGCGCGTTCATTTCATCATCCGAGAGAGTTAATCGAGAAGAATTTCGGTCTCTTTTCCCCGTGCACCAAATAACTCTCGCGTAATAAATCGATTCTTCAACGACACGTTTCTCGAGACACTCGGAGAAACCAAGAACAACGCGTTATTAGTATCGCGACTCGTTTTTCGCGCTCGAATAGTCAGAGAGGGAGAAGTAATAAAAGCAAATTCGCTTTATTCTTGCGTGTGAGAAAATTGAAGCATTTTGGTCTTTTTTTCCCCCGCACTTGGAATGGAATACGAAAAGAATGCACAACAAAAGACACACTTTCAACGATGACGACGGGCAGCGGACGAAAGAATAAACACCCGAAACGCGCGGAAAACAACGTAAGGACGGTGGTGGTTGCGAGGACAAAAAGTTTTGGTGTTTCGAGAGAAGAAGAGGGAGAAGGAGACAAAGACGTAGGAGAGCGATTGCGGAGTTTGCTCGTGTGCGTGCCGTGTGACGATGTCGTGGAGCAAAATCATCAGACGAGGAAAGACGCGAAAGGAGTGAAGAGGAAGAGAGGGCAACACGAGTGCGATGTGTGCGAGAAGGTGTTTCGATATCCATCCCTCTTGGCCGTACATATGCGTATTCACACGAACGAGAAACCGTACGAATGCGATGTGTGCGAGATGTGCTTTCGTCAAGCTGGTCATTTGCAAATTCACGTGCGTATTCACACGAAAGAGAAACCGTACGAATGTGGTGTTTGCGAGAAGCGTTTTACTCAATCGAGTAGTTTGAAAACCCACATGCGTATTCACGCGAACGAGAAACCGTACGAATGTGATGTGTGCGAGAAGCGCTTTCGTAAATCTGGTACTTTGAAAAAACACGTGCGTATTCACACGAACGAGAGGCCGTACGAGTGCCATATTTGCGAGAAGAGATATCGTCAAGCTAATGGTTTAAAATACCACACGCGTACTCAACATCATTAGCTCACCATTTGTAATTCTAAAAGTATACACATACGTACGCAAATCGTACATTCATCGCAGATACCGAATCAAACGAATCAAACAAAGCAGTAGTGTATCCGCTCGAAAACTCGTGTCTAAAAATTTGACGAGACCTTTTGCAGAAAGAGGAGGAAAAGAACGTTTTTAGGGAAGAAAAAATCGTGACAAATCTGACTCATTTTGATGCATTTATAAACGCGCTTATTACGTATACAAATATCTCATTAACGTTCTTTCCCCCCGCGATGATGACGACGACGATGCTAAGAACGACGACTTTTTCCTCATCGTCGGCAGAATCGTTCGCGAATACGAGGAGCAGATTAAAAGCTTTACCACGACGAAGGAATGCGCATAACAGAAACCTAATAACGACCACGGCGGTCGTGAGCGAGGACAAAACCGATGATACCAATGTGCTTCTCCCGGACGAAGTGAAAGATTTAAAACTCCGAGACATAATCTCTTTGTGGATCACGCAGATTTTACAAACGTACGGGGATAAACCGTCCTCGGATAACGCGCCAATCGTGGAAGGGGAAATCGACGATTTGGTCGGCGGGCCGATATTTTTAGCCTTGTATCCGTACTTTCGGTAAGATGATTAGAGGACTTTTTGATGATGATTCGTGGTCAGAAGACGCGCTTTCGCGAGAATAAAGCCTTCTTCTTCTCGTTATTGTTCTCGTTAGTATTATTCCTATTCTTATTCTTATTCTCTCTCTTTCCAATAAAACAGAAAGTACGGCGGCGTGTTTAAACTCGCGTTCGGGCCGAAAGTGTTCATGGTGCTCTCCGACCCGGTGGTTGTGAAAGAAGTTCTCAAAGAGAAACCTTTCTCGTTCGATAAAGGCGTGTTGGCGGAAATTTTAGAGCCGATTATGGGGCAAGGGTTAATCCCGGCGCCGTATAAAGTGTGGAAAGAGCGCAGACGAGCGTTAGTGCCCGGGTTTCACAAGGCGTGGTTGGACCACATGGTTGGTTTGTTCGGTCATTGCAACAAAGAGTTGCTGAAAAACTTGGAAGTGCAAGCGAAAAGCGGCGCCGTCGTGGACATGGAGGAGCGCTTTTGCTCGGTGAGTTTAGATATCATCGGTTTAGCCGTGTTCAATTACGATTTTGGTTCGGTGACGAAAGAATCGCCGATTATCTCAGCGGTGTATAACTGCTTGCAAGAAGCCGCGCATAGGAGTACTTTTTACGTCCCGTATTGGGATTTGCCGTTGGCAGACGTGTTAGTTCCGAGACAAAGAAAGTTTAAGCAAAACATGACGGTGATCAACGACACTCTGAACGGGTTAATCAAACAGGCCCAGCAAATGTCCTACACCGAAGATTTGGAGGAGTTGCAAAAAAGAGATTACTCCAAAGTAAAAGATCCGAGTTTGTTGCGGTTTTTAGTGGACGTGAGAGGTGCTGACGTGACGGATTCGCAATTGAGAGACGATTTAATGACCATGCTCATCGCCGGTCACGAGACGACCGCGGCGGTGTTAACCTGGGCGTTGTTTTGTCTCACGCAAAAACCCGAGCTGGTGAAAAAAGTCGTCCAAGAAATCGACGACGTCATGGGTACGGACGATTTAAACCGACCGCCGACGTACGAAGAGATTGAAAAGATGGAACTCTCTCGCTTTTGTGTCGCCGAAGCTTTAAGATTGTACCCGGAACCGCCTATTTTAATCCGCCGATGTTTAGAAGACGTGCCGCTCCCGCGAGGCGCGGGCGACCGCGACATCACTTTAATCAAAGGCATGGACGTCTTCATCTCCGTCTGGAATTTACACCGCTCGCCAGAATGTTGGGAAAACCCCGACGAATACGACCCAGAACGCTTCAAGAAGCCGTTCAAAAACCCAGGCGTGAAAGATTGGGCCGGCTATAACCCAGACTTGCTCACCGGTCTCTACCCGAACGAAATCGCGTCCGATTACGCCTTCATCCCATTCGGCGCCGGCGCTCGCAAATGCATCGGCGACCAGTTTGCAACTCTAGAAGCCACGATTAGCTTGGTTATGACTCTCAGAAAATTTACGTTCGACCTTCAAAAAGATCCGAACGATATCGGGATGGAGATGGGCGCCACCATCCACACCGCCGGAGGTTTGCCGTGTACGCTAAAGTTACGAGAGGTTTAAATTAAAAGGTATAATACAACACACACACTTCGCTCGATCTCTATCACCGTGTGTTATGTTATTCCAACCAACGTGTGGTGTGTTATTTACTTTAACGCCAGCCACATATAAAAAATGACATCGTTGCGTACACGTCTCAACAGCTTTTCCTCTTGTCTTCATTTTGGGTTTTCGGGGAAAAACTCTCCATAAATAAAGAGACTTTCCTCCGGTGTTGTCTTGATAATATCGAGACCCCTCTCCTTTCTCTTAGAAAAAACACATCCATCATGGGCTCCAACAACGAATCCACCATGAAAGCGACGAAAGAGGAGATGAAAAAAGCCGGCATCGACTTAGCCTATCGCGATTTTTGCGCGCACCTTTTGATTCCGTTGAACGAGTGCCGACGGAAATCATTTTTCCTCCCGTGGAAGTGCAAAGACGAACGACACGTGTACGAGAAGTGCCAGTACGAAGAGTACGTTATAGTAGATGTTGTTGTCGCTGCTCTCTTTTTGATCGATCACGTTTTGTAAACAGTCTCTCTCTCTCTCTCTCTCTCTGACCGTTCGGAAATGATTTTCTCATCTCATGTCTCGTCACCAATCACAATCGACTCCAAAACAGGTACATGAAACGCGTGCGAAAGATGAAGGAGCAACGCGGAGAAGAATAGAGTGTAGGCTCGCGTGTTATTAGAGAGAGAGAGAGTAGTTTTTGTGAACGGCGATGTTTATATATATATATATATACATCGAGAGGTATCTATCTTTGCTCTCGCTCGCTCGTCGAACGCTCGGTCTTCGAAACGCCGTCTCGGCGGAA
>Ga0209090_10003176_pt1 | contig 10313 bp, 8 predicted proteins | sample ArcticOcean_MG_C_9_FD_187432 | JGI IMG/M metagenome (GOLD analysis project Ga0209090, IMG submission 187432) | Marine microbial communities from western Arctic Ocean - ArcticOcean_MG_CB2_152 (SPAdes) (version 2) | ecosystem: Environmental > Aquatic > Marine > Oceanic | place: Arctic Ocean... | reverse complement strand
CGCGCAAACGTTTCTTTCGGAGCTGTTGTCGCGCCTAAATTTGCTAATTCGTTCTTCGATAAAGCCAAAGCCGAGTCTGGTCGGAAGAACAACGCGTTCTGTCCCGGTTCCGCGAGCGCCAAGGCTCCCGATTTTGTCCTCGCTCCTTCGCTGCCATGACTGAGCCTTTGCACATTCATCGCGCTGTGAATCTTCTTTGCGTCGAATAATTTTGCATTCTTCTCTCGCCTCTTCTTATTTATCTTCTCCAATATATCCTCGAACGATTTGTTATCTGTGTGCGAAGCGAGAAACTGCGTGAGCGTCTTGTTCGAGTCGAGAAGTTTTGTTGTTGTTATTGTTGTTGTTGTTCTTTCCTCCTCTTCCTCATCATATTCTTCCTCTTCCTCTTCCTCTTCCTCTTCCCCTCCTCCTCTCCTTCTTCTTCTGGAGGAAAAGGAAAATCCAATTCCAGAAGTATCGCTCGTCGTCGGCGTATTCCTTCCTCCTTTTCCTCTCTCGGACGTACTGCCGTAATAAAAACTCGGCGTCAAACCGTTACTGGTCCCACTCCTCGCCTCTTCCTCCTCTCTCATTCGCTTCTGAATGTTCCTCTTCGCCATTAAAATCTCCTTTTCGTTCCCTTCTCGCTCCGCGCGGAGTAAACGCAGTTCATCTTTCATTTGTGGAACGTTCGGGAAATAATCTCGTTCGATGATGTGTTCCAAACGCGCCGCGAATTCATCCTCCTCGAGGACGATTTTTTTCTTCTTTTGTGGTTGTTTTTGTCGTCGTCGCGGAGGTGGTGGAGGCATCGTCGTCGTCACCATCATCATCGCCTTCTTCTTCTTTTCTTCTTTACAGTCTTCTTTGTCTTCTTCGTCGTCGTCGTTCGGCCGAGACCGAAAAGACATCTTCCTCAAAACAGTTTTTTACCGAAAGAGAGTGTGCACGGTGTTTTTGTGTGCACTTCTTCTTCCTTTCTCTTTCACACACGATGAAAAGTTTGGTTTGTCTGGTTTTTGACCATATGCCTTGCACTCGTTTCGTGGTTGCGTGGCCCTTCTTTGTGTGAAAAGAAAGATTTTTTCACACAGCGCCGCCGAAAAAAAACTGCCCTCTTTTGTTCTCTTTTCTTCTCTCCTCACACCTTCTTCCGTTTTTGTTGCGTAATTTTAGTATACACACCCGTATATATAAAACCACCACACGAAGACGCGAATTTCCTTACCGGTTTCATCTCGAACAACTTTAAAAAAATGTCCACGACGACTGCGAATCCACCAGCTTCGGCTGCGGCGACGAAAGGTACGAGATGAATTTTGTGTTTTTACTCGCATCGAAATAATCTTCTCGGTGCGTTTTTTTTACGCCGCAAAATTGTTTTTCTCGGCGACGGAAAGGAGGGAGAGATGTGGGGGTGAAAATGAACGCTTTGACCGCAAATGAACGATGCGAATAGAGCGACGCACTTTTGTTATGGGAAGTGGTCTCAATCGCGGTCGCAAAGGTCGTTCCTGAGACGGTTTCCGAGAGCGGCGCCGATTTTTCTTCCTCAATTGTGGCTTTGGGAAGACCAATTGACGGGACTTTTGCCGGGAAAAGAGAAGAATGATGATGCATTTGTGCGAATAAAATCTTCTTTTTCTCTTAACTTTACTTTTATTCGAATAATCAATCCTTTATTAAAAACTGACTTATTAATTACTCTTTCTCAACAAAACGACGACAGCGCCCGCACCAGCTGCCGCTGCTGCCGCTGCCGCCGCCGCCAAGGGCGCCGCGGCTGCCGACGAGAACGCCTCCAACACGTCCTTGTACGTTGGCGACTTGGAATCGAGCGCCACGGAAGCTCAATTGTACGAGTTATTTTCCACCATCGGTCCAGTTGTCTCCATTCGCGTGTGCAGAGATTTAATCACGAGAAGATCGCTCGGATACGCGTACGTGAACTTCTCGCAAGCGCAAGATGCGGCGAGAGCGATTGACGTGTTGAACTTTCAAGTGGTCAACGGGAAGCCGATTCGCATCCTGTACTCGCAAAGAGATCCGACTATTCGTAAGTCCGGTGTCGGGAACATTTTCATCAAGAACTTGGACAAGGACATTGATACCGTCGCGTTGAGAGATACGTTCGCACAGTTCGGTAACATTGTTTCCGCGAAGGTTGCCACGGATGGTCAAGGCAACTCCAAAGGTTACGGCTTCATCCAATTCGATACCGAGGCGGCGGCGAAGGAAGCCATCGAGAAGGTCAACGGCATGGAATTGAACGACAAGGTTGTCTACGTCGGTCCGTTTCAAAGAAGAGCGGAAAGAGGCACTACGGAAACGAAGTTTAACAACGTTTTCGTCAAGAACTTGGGCGATGAAGTTACGGACGAAGAGTTGAGAAAAGTTTTCGAAGGCTTTGGACCGGTGACTTCGGTTATGATTTCGAAGGACGAAGACGGTAAATCCAAAGGCTTTGGTTTCGTGTGCTACGAAACGCCGGAAGATGCGTCCAAGGCGGTCGAAGAACTCGATGGCAAGCACGGCGAAGAAGACAAGAAGTGGGTTGTCTGCCGAGCGCAAAAGAAGGCGGAGAGAGAGGCTGAGTTGAAGGCCAAATTCGAAGCTGAGAGAAGAGAACGTATGGAAAAGATGGCGGGCGCGAACTTGTACATCAAGAACTTGGAAGATGGCGCGGACGACGAAACGTTGAGAGAGCTGTTCAAAGAGTTTGGTACGATCACTTCGTGCAGAGTCATGCGCGACGCGTCTGGCGTTTCCAGAGGGTCCGCGTTTGTCGCGTTTTCCTCTCCAGAAGAAGCCACGCGTGCGGTGACTGAGTTGAACGGAAAAATGGTTGGCGCGAAGCCGTTGTACGTCGCCTTGGCGCAGCGTAAAGAAGACCGCAGAATGCGTTTGCAAGCGCAATTCGCGCAGAGATCGATGGGTCCGGGCGGTGTCATGGCGCCGATGTACGGTATGCCCCCGCCGGGCGTTCCGGGCGGTGGCATGCCGGGCATGTACTACGGCCAACCGCCGCCAGGTATGATGCCGCCACAACCACAACCAGGGTTTGGGTTCCAACCGGGTATGCCGGGTGGGCCGAGACCGATGCCGGGTTACAACATGCCGGGCGTTCCGAACATGATGAGAGGTCCGGGTGGCATGGGCGGCAGAGGAGGCAGAGGCCGTGGCCAGCCGGGTATGGGTGGCAGAGGTGGCCCGCAAAACGGTCGCCAAAACTTCCGCCAGCAACAGCCGATGCCACCGATGCCGGGACAAGCGGCGCCGGAGCCGCCGGCTGCGGAATCGAACCCGATTGCGCTCATCGTTTCGCAACTCGGCACGGCCACCCCGGATCAACAAAGAATGATTTTAGGGGAAGCCTTGTACCCGTTGGTTGATGCCATCGACTCTGCGAACGCCGCGAAGGTGACTGGTATGTTGTTGGAGATGGATCAAGCCGAAGTCTTGCACTTGATTGAATCTGCGGACGCGTTGAAGGCGAAGGTTCAAGAAGCGTTGGCTGTTTTGGCCGCTGCCTCGTCTGATTAAACGGATGATGATGACCCATCTTTTTCACAAAACCATTCGGCCTTACAAACCAACCGACACTTTATTATATATTTAGAAGAGAATAGGAGATTTACTACCAGTGTTCCAGAGTTCACTGAGTAGTAACGGGACTTGACAGCGGGAGTGATGCGACAGTATATTTTTTCGTTGAAGCGCTCACCCCATGCCGCTGTTTTGCTCGAACGAGCCGCAAAGAAGCTTTGCCCTTATATGAGAAGACTTTGCGAAGGCTCCAGTCATGGGACTTAAAAAAAATGAAAAATTAGGAGATGAATTACAATTCCTCTCCGCGAAAAATGCGCTCTCGCGTTCTGGTGGTTTCGTAACCGCCGACGGAACGCGACAAATTAGGAAATACACACACCACCACCACAACACCACTGCCACCACCGTCACCACCACTTGCACAGAAAAACCAAAATATTTGTTGTTAATACACAATCTTTACTAAACTTTTATTATCAAACGTATTAGTAAGCACTAAAGCTAACAGGAGGCGGAGAATAATCATCGCTATTTCCCTTGAAGTATATCTATTGCGCCTGCGACGTCGTTGTTTGCTCTCTCCAGAGCCCGTTTGCTCTCTTCTTCTGGGAAGCCCATCTCTACGAGTAACGTGATGAACTTTTTATTGTACGGAAACGCTTTAGTATTATTGGCTAAACCTGGAGAAGAAGACGGCGATTGTTGTTGTTGGTTAAATAACGGCGGGGGAGGAGATGGAGGTTTACCTTTGCCCAACTTTCGTCCGACGCCTTTGATGGTCGGCGTTGACGTTGAACTTTTTTGACTCTCTCCGCTTTCCATTCTTGCAACGACCGGCACTTCCCACCACTTGAGTTTTCTCGTGAAATTTCTCGCCGTACCTCCGGGCGATATGAATTGCTGCCCGCTTTCGACATCGCCTTCTTCCCTGCGCACTCTTCTCGCCGATTTGGACGTATTTTGTACGAATCCTTTTAAGCGTTCAATCGAAATCCCGGATAATATGAGATTCTCAATTCTATCTACAGCTCTCTCAGAGGGAATCAATTTGTTCAAATACCCTTTCACGTACAACGAACCTACCACCACGCCGCTCAAATGACCTAAAAACGAACTATTCGGCGCTAACAATTGCACAATCGCAATCAACGCGAACGGATACATGTAAGCGTTCACTACGAACAAGCCGAAAACGTCTCTTTGTCTAATATTCGAGAACGCGGTATCTAAAACAACTAAACTGAAAATGACTCCCGAAAAACCAACCGCGCATTCGTTTTGATACCCGCTCATTCCTAACAGGTACCACATCCCGCTCGCTAAGAACACGTGCGCCGTCCCGCATAAAATCGTAAACAAGAACACGAGTAAAGCGAAATTCACGCTCCCTAACTTCGTCTCCAACCCGAACGCGCCGATCTGAATAAACGCGCACATGTTCACCAACAGATGAAAAAACGACCCGTGCGTGAACGCGGACGTGAAAATTCTGTAAAACTGCCCGATAAAGTCCCCGCCTTGCATCAAAGACGGTATCAAACACAACGTGGAATACGAAAACAATCGCAAGAACGCGTTGAAGAGAAACGCGAAGACGTTGATGGTGAACACAAAGCGAGTGGTCATCGGTAACTGCTGATATCGGGAAAAAAGCGTCGTGTTAGGATGATGATGATGCCGTCCACTGTTATTACTTTACTGCCGTCCATCGTGATCGGAAAGCTTTGTTTTTTGCGTCTTCGTCCGAGAGAGAGGGTCAGTCGTCGTCAGTCGTCGTCAGTCGACGTCAGAGGGTCAGTCGTCCGAGAGAGAGGGTCAGTCGGAATGTCGAGAGATGTTACAATGGAGAGATTTTGAAAAACATCCAAAAGTGTTGCTTCGTCGTCACTTTTGTACGCATCGCACGACTCATCACTAAAGCTTTTCAAAGATGCTCGCGGTGGTTTCTGCCGTCCGAACTTGCGCGACTTCCTGCTCGACGTCGACTTTCGGCGGCTACCAAAAGCAGCTCAGAAGAAAAACGACTCGTTTGCAAGCGTCCAAGTTCGAGAAAATCTCGTCGTCGTCGTCGTCTGAATCATCATCGTCTTCCGATGATACACAAAGAGACGACGTAAACGACGAGGAAGAGAACAGCGATGAGGAACTCCCGAACGACTTGTTCGACGCGGTGAACACGGCGGCTTCGGCAACCTCTCGGGCGATTTCTGCGGGCCAGTTAGGGATAATCGTGGAGTTATTAATCCCGGAGTTGTGGGACCCGATATCCGGGAACGTGATGGCGAACCCGGGAGATCAGTTGAAACAGTGGGAAATATCAAGGCAATTCGCGCAGAAACTCTTAGAGGAACGACCGGACGGATTGGAATTGACGGTGGTGTTCCCGGACGCAGGGTGCGCGGCTTTATTGAAAAACCGATGGGGCGACGAGTTGAAGTTTAACATAGCCTCGGCGAACGATCGGATGTTAGTGCCGGATGATTACGAAGGCTTGTTGTTGTTCGCGGCGGCGGATCCGATATCGTTGGACGTGGTGGTGAAATCGACGAAGAAAGCGAACGAGTTGCAAAATCCGGTGATTTTGTTGAACCCTCGATTAGCGAGTGGGGATGCGGGGATTGGGTTGACCGTGAGACGATGGAGAGATCAGTTTTTAGGAGTCATGTGCGTGGCGTATTCGTTGAGACCTTTACCGTGGTGCAACGGGACGGTTTTTAAGAAATTTCCCGGGCCGTGGAAATTGTACATCGAGAAAGAAAACGTTCCGGGAAGGTTTGAGTTAGTGCACGAATCGAATTCCAGACCGGCTGGGGATGAGTTGGACGATTTAGTTTCCGAGGTGTATCGAGGCCGCGACGTCGGAGAGGACGGGGAGATGAGAGAGAAGAGCGCGGTGGAGAAGCTGGCCGGTTTCGCCGCCTCCATGGCGCGCTTCGCGAAGAGTTTATCGAAGTAATAATAAATATTGTACGTGTGCGTTGTTGCTAATTATACATTTTAGAATTTAGGATATTCCGAACTTCTTCAGGCGCGCTTTAATGGCATCTAATCGTTTCTCGAGTCGTATCTGTTCCTCGTCTATTTCATCATCATCATCATCATCATCTTCTTCTTCTTTGCTATCGTATTCTGCGCTGGAGGTCGCGGTGGTATTTGCGTCGTCGCTAAAGTCCTCGTAGCTTTCGTCCGTGATATTCGCGGCAGATATGAGCACGCGTCCATTTTTTGACTTTGCAATCGTCGGCTCGCTCTTCGCGCTCCTACCTTTCCTTCTTTTTCCTCTTCCTCGTTCCTCTTTACGTGTTCCTACCGATACGAACGGATCCTCTCGGAAGAAGGACGTCTGCGCGCTCTTGTTGGTGACCGTGTCAACCACCTTATTCGCGTCGTCGTTCGAGCGATGACGATGATGGCTAAACATCATCGCGCTATTATTGTCGTTACTACCGCCGCGACGATACTGATTCGTATCGTAAAAAGAAGAAGTCGTCCGAGCGCCACCACCACCACCACTCGTCGTCGTCGTCGTCGTATTCATCAACTCGTTCTCGCGTCGTCGTCGTCGCCAAACCTCTAAAATATCCACGTCTGTGTCTTCCTCTTCCTCCTTTTCGGCGAACGCGGCGGCGGCGTCGACAAACAACAGCGAACGCTTTCGTTGCTTTTCCTCCTCCTCCTCCTCCTCTTCCAAAACGTTTTGGTTGCGCGGATGATTTTGCCGGTCGGTGTGTGGCTCTCGGGAAAGACGACGACTTCTGCAGTCGTCCTCGTTCTCTGTTTCTTCTTCCTCTCGCCACCAAAACGATCGGTCAATCAACGCTTTCACATTCTCTTTCTTTTTCTTCTTCTTCGTCGTAGTCGTTCCCCGGACCGTTCCGTCGGTTCGTTTTTGCGTCAAAGTCTTCCTCGTGTTTGAAAATGCATCTTCTTCCTGCTCGATGCTAAAGGCATCGTTTACGTCGTTTACGTCGTCTGAATCGTCTCGCTCTCGAAACTTCGCGATTAAAGCGCCGATGAAAGACTTCTCTTCTTTGGATTCTTCTTCTTCTCTCATCGTCGTCGTATCAGAGACTCAGAGTAGTTGTTTTCTCCATTCGTTCTGGGGGAAAAGAGGAAAAGAAAAATCCACAGATGTTTTCATCACCATCATCAACTCTGACGGCGGCTTTTCAGGCGCCGATACTCAGCGAGCGCAACGACAACAAAATTCGTCGTCGTCGTCGTTATCGTCGCTTTTGTTGCGCTGGTCGTCAAAATCAGAAGAGCAACAACTTTAATCAGACTAAAAGCGCTTCGAATGGTGAAAAACGATATCTAACAAAGAAAGATGATTCCGTGCAGACGCACGAGAACGAATCCACCACGTCTCTGAATCGAGCGATATCTATCGCGAGCCAATCCATGTGCTGCATCGCGAGCACGACCGGTGGGTTTAGCAACTTTGAGCTCGTCGCGCGTTGGTTCGATCTTGATACTAATAATACTAATACGAACAACGAAGAAGAATCCGAAGAAGAAGATATGAAACAAATGGGAAAATTAAACGAACGATTGATGTGGAAAGAAGAGGACACGTACGAGCGGCAGATGCGACTGGCGACGGCGTCGTTTTTAGCCGCGACGACGGTGGCTGTGGGGCAGCCGGCTTTGGCGTTGGATTTTGTCCTCGTCGATCCTTCCGGTGCGTTTCGTTTCGTTAAAATATCTTATCCACTGAACGTTTAGATTTTTTTCGCTCGCCTTCGCGTATATCTACTACATTCGAATGAACACTCACCAAAGATACTCTGATACTCATGATGATGGACTACACGATGCAGTCAAAGAATATATGGACCAACGCGACGAGGCCATGTCTTTCAAGTGCAAAGGCGGCATGATGGACTGCGACGGTGACCGAAGAGAATTCGCGCGAGCGCAAGCTCAAAGTTTGTCGGAGCGTTTGGAGAGAGGCGAAAAAAGGACGGACTGTACGGTGGAAGAGGCGTGCACGGACAACATTTTAGGCGCCGCGTTAGCTGGAACGAGCGGATTTACCACCTCGGAGAAGTTTGAGAAGCTTGGTCGACCGGAGTTGGCGGACGCTCCAAACGCGAGTAGGCCGAATCTCGGCTTTTAAAACATCAACAACCGCGCGCGTTTGTTCGTCGTCGTGGATTTTTTACGCTCGCTCTTTTACTTTTGTACATTATTACTATTAAACTTACTATAATTCTTACATATCTATCGGTGCTGCTGCTCTATTATTATGAGTGTTACTACTCTAGCTATCTCCTCTTCTCTACTACGCGAGAACTTGTCTGACAATCCATTCCGCTTCTAACACGATCTCCTCTTCTCCTCTTCGGCCTCCTTCTTTGAACATCTCGCACTCGTACGTCGTCTCCAACATCTCCCTCCCTCGCTTCCACGAAACGCTCTTAACTTTCGTTCGACAACCTAAAACCGAATTCACCTCTACCGGTTTCACGAATTTTACGTTCCTCATCCCGCAGTTGATTTCGTACTTGCACCATGTCGTACTCTTTCTCGGCGCGGAGGATAAAAACGTCAACAAGGACACGGTCAAGAATCCGTGTGCGATTGGCAGTTTAACGCCTCCCAAGACAGAGGACGACGACGACGACGTTTCACCCAAATCATCATCATCATTACTTTTGTGTATCCACTGTTCATCGCGAGTGACTTTACCGAATTGCTCGATAGACTCTCGCGTGATCACGTATCGTTTCTTTCTGTTACTGAACACCTTTCCCGGGGAGGATATCCATTCCTCCGCGGATTGGATTTCTTCTTCTTCTTTGTCTTCGTCTTTGTTTCTTCTCGAGGTTTTTGAAGACGAAACGAAATGAGACGCGAGAATACCTACTCGTGTTCGTCGAGAGGGAGGAGGAGGATTTGGAGGAGATGAACGACTCAAGTCGTCGTTCATCGTCTTTCTTTCTTTGTAATGGAGAAATGATTTCCAATTCAGAGTCGTCATAACGATGATGATTCTTTCCCGCTCGCCGTGTCGCTGTTCCTCCTCGGGAGGAGGAAAAAAACCTCAAAAACAAAGAGTTCGAAGACAAAGCCAAAGAGATCAGAGAGACCCGGCGAATTTCAACAACGACTACGATCTGCTCCGCGCACATTTGCAAAGAGAAAACGGAGGCCCGATCGCGAACGTGTTGAACTTCATTTCCGAAAATTCGTTCGGAAATGCATTGAATAAAAGTGATAATACTAACCCGTTTGCGTTTTGTTACAGCTGGTTTTTAGCGAATATAATGCCCTTGAAGAGACAGAGACAAGGTTTGGCCGGTGAAGCGGTATCGAGAGCGACGATACGGGACGAAGCGGACCGACGACTGGACGAATTCATTTTGAGATTAGAAAGAGACGAGAAGTTGAGAGAGGACGTGACGCGAGTGAAAACGTTTTGGCTGGAAACGACGACGAATAGAAGTAGTAGTAATAGTAGTAGTAGTAGTAGTAGTAGTAGTAGTAGTAGTAGTAATAATAATGGAAACATGACAGATCGATACGCGGAAAATCTCGCGTGTCGGACGTTGTCGCTGGCGGAGCGTATGGTGAGTTCGACGGAGCAGAACACGTCTGAAAATCAAGACGAGGTTGCCGTTCGCATCAACGAGATTTCCAAAGCAATCACGTGTACGCCGAGAGAAGCCGTCGACGCGTGTCACGTGAATCCAGACGCGTTATCCACGCCATCGTCGGCGTTTGTGAGTCGCCTGAGCAAATTGAAAACCGCCGCGCCTGGAGCCAATTGCTGCTCGATG
>Ga0209090_10003175_pt1 | contig 10313 bp, 8 predicted proteins | sample ArcticOcean_MG_C_9_FD_187432 | JGI IMG/M metagenome (GOLD analysis project Ga0209090, IMG submission 187432) | Marine microbial communities from western Arctic Ocean - ArcticOcean_MG_CB2_152 (SPAdes) (version 2) | ecosystem: Environmental > Aquatic > Marine > Oceanic | place: Arctic Ocean... | reverse complement strand
CACCCAGGGCCGCGTGCCTACGCAATTGCCTGTTCCGTGTGCTCCACGCCGCCGGTACATAGTCTTTTGTATCATCTATGAGTTATCTATGATCGGTATCTTTTAAACCGTGCGCGAGTAGCTGCAACATGGACCCGTCGGAGATTTATGGAAACGATATTCGTTGTCTCAAGTCAGCACGTACAAAACTCATTGGAGATCTGCTTGGAGACTTGCGACGTGATCAATGGATCACTATCTTGGCGTTGTCGTCGAAAGAAGAGTGGGTAACTATTTACACAGGACTGGCGAAACAACTAGACCTAACTTGGGTCGCCTCGCTGTCGCCAGCACCACTTTGTAGTCAGATGTATCGAGTTGAGTACTGTAGTATAATGAATTCTTCGTTTTATGCGCAAAAGAGCCCTGGAGCGAATGTTCTTAGCCCGCGAGATATTATGTGGCTAAGTGACCCTGGCGAACCCCATGTTTTGAGCACCAGTTCGCGAGAGGTAGTGCTTGGATGGCCAAAAATCGAAGGCTGTCGAAGGGAGCTCTACACTAGTGCGGTTTTCCAGGTGGAAGTAAGGGAGGGACCAGCTTGGCAACCAGCTCGAGTGCAACAGCAAAAGTTACGACTGGCAAGTTCTGAGAGGTATCAACAACGGATATTCGACGAACAGGAGACAAGTAGCTGGAATGACATGACGGCATTCTTTCCTCTTAAGGCTGTTGACGGTGTGGGTGGTGTTCGAGTGATAGACTTACGGCCCGCAACATGGTACTACATGCGCTTACGTGTGTCCTGTTGTGGGAAATCTGCTGCATTTGGTCCTCCCGTGCTAGTTTCTACCAGATGTGGAATTCCTGACATGCCGACACCAAAGCCAAGGATTATCCAAGAGCAGACTTATGCCAATGGCAAGAAGGATGTGCCCAATTTTGAACCCTTGGTGGCTCTACCTGCGACTGCGCGGAGTCTATGTAGCCTCATGGACCACACAATGGAAGAAAGATCAACATTAAAACCTAGTGATCGTTTGCGCATTTCTTGGTCGCAGCCTTCAAACAATGGATACCCTATCCAACGATACATTCTACAGCAACGAGAATTAGTCCTCGATCCACCATGTGCTCATAATGCGCCAAACAAAAAGGTGCTCGCACTCAAAACAAGACACACTCACCATGGTCTCCCGTTGAACTCGGGGCTGTTGCAAAGATGGACACCGTGGCATGTAGTGCATGCAAGTATGCTTCCAGAGTGTCTAATTCGCGCACCAGCACAGTGCCCAGCATCTGTCATTTTGGCACGACAGACTTTGGGCCTTGGCAAATTCAAAAACTCCCACGCTGCCTATGGCCGGACACCGGTCTTTACTGCTATGGAGTTTCGTGTTGCCGCTGTAAATGTACTTGGTGCATCAAAGTTTTCGCAGGTTTCGCGTATCTCAGAACGCGAATACCCTCACTTCTTTACTAACACAGCTCAGCGCAGCCACGGTATTTTACAAACCTTCAGCCCGAAACCAAATCCGCACCCGCGCAAAAGTAAAATGGCAAATCACGAAGCTGAGTTGAACGAGGTCACCTTGGCCCTAGGATTTCCGGTTTCAGATATCGTCATTCAACACGCCCACAAATCCATGTATGATAAAGCCACGCAACATTCTTATCTTCAACACTTTGGATGAAGGGAGCTCGCCAGTAGAAAGGAAAGGAAGAGACAAGAAAGGGGAATGTGAATCGCTAATTTTGTCTACAGTCTGACACAATACCAATTTGGGCAGCTCAACACTTGGCAGTATGCCAGAGAGGCGAAGGCAAGTCGCAATGGGGGAGACACCATTCGCACTCATATCCTCACAGTACTAGACTCGCAGTAAACTTGGAAATATAGTTGACCGAGGGGCGGAGGGCGGGTAGCCAACAAATCATTTGCGTAGTGTTGCAAGCTCGGCGCGGATAACAGCACAACGAATGCGGATTCCCGGGTTCAGCGATGTAGTCTACAGAAAGTAGTACTGTCGTATACGGGCAGTGGCCATGTATGCAGAATGGCGTATATGCACAATGCAGGAATTGTATAGCAAATTATCTCTCGCCTGTCTTATTATTTGTGACACAGAGTGCTGTCTACCAATACACTCGCCTGTCTACAAGCAAAGCTTGGGGAATAAGACGCTGCGAGTGTATTCCCAAATAAGAATGATAAGGCTTCTTGTAGATTGAAACACCACAGTAACTTGTCACTAGCAGATAGGGCTGCGATGGGCTCTATCTTATAGCGGATCTAGCTGTCATAGTTTGAGTCTTGGGCTCTAATGTACCAAGGCAATTATATACGTAGATGGCACAGCAAATTACTGCACGCATGGGGTCTTTGTGAGCAGCAATGAGGTGCATCAGATAATGCTAGAATGATCTGCGAGGGGAAACAGTCCTGCATATGGTCACACTGTGGTCGGAACGGTACACGCATGCGGTCCTAATTTACAAGCCAAGCCCCCATTTTGGCTTTTATTGGCGCTGCTGTCATTGATGTGCGCTCAGCCTTTATTCAAGCCACGTCCCCGTCGGGAAACGGGGAGGAATCAGATTTTGACGCCCCATCTGGGGGCATAAACTGGCCCGGGGTATAACCATGGTATAGCCTTTAGGCACAGCCCACATATAAGTAGCCGCTCATAATACTGGTGTTCATTTAAGTTACCCGCCACTTACATCCTTTCCCACCTTCAAAGTTTTAGACACACCCCCAGCTCGTGGCAAAGGCCCGGGGGGGGCGGGCCCGGGGGCCGGGGCTAAACGGCCACGGTCACGGTCGGTGGGATTCGAGGATTTCAGTGGCCCAGCCCCGGGCGACCCGCAAACGTCGCGACACTCAGGCTGGGGTTTTGTGTCGTGTCGCGTTTCTCAGGCCGGGCTGGTACTCCACTCAGGCTGAGCTTGACGGCTGCCTTGGCGCATCCGTCTCACTGGCACCGTGACGCTACTGGTACTCAGCGAGGGCCCGGGCCGGCCCTCAGGCCAATTAATCAGCATAAGGGCGATTCTCTTGTTTTCAAGTTAGTCTCAGGAGGGTATTGCAAACCCCACATGTGCTGTATACATCATGATTCCGAAGGGCAGGTACTATTTGGATCAAGCAGGGACTCGGAAATCCCAAAACTCGGGCCCCCTCTCCCTGAGAAGAGACACTGCAAGAGAACCCAACTGCTACTCTTAAAGTTGCCCGTGATTGGGCGATCAACAAGTGGCCCGGGAATGCCAGTGGTAGCGCCACCGTGACACGGCGCAGGCGTCACGGTTTGACGTGTCGCACACCCGGGCCGTGACGCGATAAGTTTCGGCGCAACCCAAGCAGGTGGACATCTCCCCCTCGGCCCACATCGCCGTTTGCCTACGCAATGCCGATGGCTTAAATACCGTCACGTGCCAGTGACCAAAGCGTGACTGGCCGGCGAACTTCAATGCACAACTTGAACTTGAACGTCGTCACATAGTGTCTGAATTCAACTCAATCACGCAAGTGACATCAGCGATTATACAACCCTCGCCATACTCACGCGCCTGTGCCTGTGCCATGCCCGTTAACAAAGTTTAACTTACCACCAGGCCATAGATAAAAATGCTATGACGAATTTATATTTAGATATATATCTGCTGTGTCAAACGCGCTTCCGGGACGAGCATGGAGCTTGAAGGGGACGGAATATCGGATGTCTTACTAAGCTGGCTCCACACAAAGGATGAACTAGGTTATGGGCCGTCTTTGAGAATGCCGGACACAATAGTCTATAAATTCGGTCAGCCTGTCCATTGGTACTTTACGAGTGTAAGCGGTAAGCTTAAAAAAAAAAATAAACAGAATCTAGCCAATGTACGCATTGAGGAAGTTTTTAATAAAAGGAACAGTGAACTTGTTGCGTACTACATGAGTGAGGTGGCTGTGCAAGGTCGCGCGGAGAAAGTTACGGCAATTGAATACTTTGATCGCAGAGGTTTGCACGAATTTCTCTACAATAGATGGAAAGAGAATGATGGTATTCTGCAACATTTTGTTGAGCCAAAGGGAGTCCACAACGCAATCATTAGAGCGATATGGTCACCAAAGGTTTGCCTCTTGGAAAGACGGGTAAATTCTAAGCAGCTCTACGATCAGAGATATGGTTTGTACGAGCGTGCGGTGACATATGATGGACCAGAACATTTTAGTATAGCCTCGCCACTGCGCGGGACTGCCTTGCCAAGTCAAATTCAGCGACTTTGTGAGAACCTTGTCGCACATGTCACTGAAGTTTCCTTTCAAAAGTGCTGTGTTGCACGTATGGTTGCTAACTTCAAAGTGGATTCGAGAGGGCGCATATGGTTTCTTTGGAGTGATTCTATTAGACTCGAGAGGAATTGTGGAAAGTCTCAGGGTCTGCCACGAATATGTACACCGGTTGACATCAACCGAACAATTCAACTACCCGCCGACATTACGCTTATAGATAAACCAAATCACTCTCAAGGTGAATTGAAACCCCTCAACTGCATGCAATGCATAAGTTGTGGGAAATCAGCAACTTCAGACCAGTTTCATCAGGTGCGATACCAAACTATAATTTCCCATTTTGAGAGAGCCGTTGCTGCAATTGTGGATAAAAGCCAAACATCGAACTACTATTCTGAACCCTTGATCATAGAAGCGACGGGGGGCGTGGGGTTTGGTAAGGCAAAAGATTGCGCGGAGATCCCACTTGGGGGTGCAGGTATTGTAATTCCTCCCATAATAAAACAGATTCATCCAAAATTATCATCAGCAATATACAAACGATACCGGCGAGACCCACTTTTCATGTACAAAAGTACAGCTGTCTGCGAAAATTGTTACCTTGTCTACGCAGAATTTGTAAGTGCACCCAGCCCACGAACCTACAATAAACTTGACTATACTACAAAAGCAAAGACAATGACAAGCACAGAAGAGGTCCTTCAGAAATACTCATCCACTGCTAACGTTGGTCCTATAACCCACAACAGACAAACAGCTAAGCCTCTGATGCCATCGATACCGGCTCCAATATACAGTGCTCCAAGAGTAAATACCTCGCGATCTTATGGTAGTAAAAACTATAGTCAGGGACTGTCGGTCGGTGCAATCATTCATCAACGAGGTGGGTTCAGCAATTGTCCACATACGCAGAAAATAACAATTTGTATGTGCGCAGAAGAATCTTTTTTCAAAGATGTTAGTAATGCACACTTGCAGACCGGACATCCTCTCGCCCATCTTGCCACCTCATTTCGTTCAATCCAGCAACACCCCCCAGAAGGGAGTGTTTATCAAAGCTCAACTGCATATACCCCAGGCCCATACAGTAGTCAGCCAGGCTTGAATAAAGTTTTTGCAACAAAAAATGTCAGAGATGAGAAAGGCAATAAAAGAATGCAAAGGGACGTTTTATTAAAGTCTTCATCAAAACACCACCGTGAATTCCTCTTATCAACGTGCGTATTAGGGTCCTTAGCACGTGCGTATCATACTTGTGATAGGCTGCGCGAAGTAGAGACGCACGCTAGCACCCCGAACGTACTGAGGACATGGGCACACCAAGCTGCCAAAAGTACTGAGAACAATAGAAACCACCATAATCCACTTTCACCTGCTTCAAGGTGACATTAAGGCCAAGCATGTAGAAGCAAAGTCCCGAGTGATCAAAGAAGATTAAATATCTCCCTGCCAGTGGTGTGCGCTCAAGCTGGTGCCCAGTACTAGGCAGCAATAGTTTTCCTCCTTGTGAAATCTCTGACACGTACTATAGACTCAGGCTTGGAACTGCTTTAAGCCACCCGAGGCCACGTACTATAGACTCAGGCTTAGAACTGATTTAAGCCACCCGAGGCACCAACTTAGATCGATCCACAAGTTTGTACTAGCAGCTACTAGTGGCGCGCTGCCCCCGAAAACTTAAATTGCCTCCTACAGACCGTGACGTCCAAAATGGCACCGAAGTCACGGCCTGTTTTCCCCACTAGTATCATGATCGTAAAATATCATGGTCTACTAGTACCGTGACTTTCAATTAAACTCGAAATTTCGAGTTTCCGACTCGGAGGCTCTTACTAGTAGCACAAGTGTCCTGGGCCTAGGGCAGACAGGGTATACTCGCGGTTGTAACCATGTGCGGGGGGCATGGTCCCGAAATCTGCCCGGATCATGATTGCTTGAGGCTCAAGTTGTGTACTAAAACCGGCGACTTTTGTAAACGGAAAGTAAGTACAATGGGTGGGAGTGGAGGTCACAATTCAGCCCCAGGCCACCGTGACGCTTTATTCATCTCTACCATCATCGCTGATGCCCTCAGGTCCAACTTATTTATTTATTATTTGACCGTCTTAGAACGCTATCATGACCGGGGAGTAAGCGAATAGACGCCGCCCGAAGGCTGGGGACTGGGTCCTTGGGTGTAGGGGATGCGCCTCAGTCGCCTCCGACGCGGCAATTTAATTATTATTGCCGTCTTATTAAATTAAATTACGCTATCGAGGACGGAGGACACTCCCATGGGGAGGTCCACAACACAGCGCTTAGCGCTTTTCGCCCCGGGCCCTAGGCTTCCCAAGGCGCGATCTTTTTAGAAAAGAATGCCTTGTGGGCACCGGCGTCGTCAGGTACGGGGTATAAAGTAAAAAAGTCGGTCGCCCTTCCCGGGCCTCCCGATATAACTCGAAAAGTCGGTCCTTACTCTCACTTACTTTATGGGGGTATGATTTTCCGATCGCACTACTTCCGCACATCGCCCTCCGAAAAAATGACCCCCTGTCGACCCTGGGGTCCCCCACTTAGGCTCTCCGGGTCGCCCTTAGGAGTGAACCTGGATGCCGCTAGCCGCCACGGCGATTAACGGCAGGCATGTAACGAGCGGGTGATTTGCATCTTCTATTTGGAACCAAGGTTATAAAACTGGTACCGTCATGCTTGCGACTTTGATTAAAACGCAATGGGACCAAAACACGATGAGACCAGCATCACAAGTCCCTAACGACAATATCGGAGAGTAAGACGGGGAGTGAGAGACCATCCACTTGCAAACCTATGGCCCCAAGTGCTTAAATCCCGTATCCATCGCAATTCACAAGCACCATGAGACGCATCTTGATGTTGACTCACGTGACAGAGTTTCCCTGATGACATTCTCGGAGACCACGCGATTTACTGATTCTCTGTTGTGTATAGGATCATACCGCGACCCCTGCTGGCTGATTCAGGTGGTGACTCGTTTGGTGTCACCCCCGTGCTAGACACAGGATACAATATGCAATATACCAGCCCCACACGGATACTCCCCCTGTCTATCGCAGGCAACTCATAAATTTCTGTTGTAAATCTACGTTGTAGGATCTAGCAGCAGCTGCTCTTGGAGTCCCCATTTGCAGGAGCTTCTCTGAAGCTGATGGTCTCTGGAAGGAATTCAGCCTCCATTGATCCTTTAGATAAAGCCAGCTGAGCAGCCATTCGAAAGGCAGCTTCGACCTCGGTAGCCGCTTTCGCCGAAGTCTCAAAAAACGGCAATGTTGATATTGAAGTTCTCGCGCACCAAGTCTGTGCTCTTTGTGTTGAGACTAGACGATCATTCTTTCGATCAAGCTTGTTTGCAATGACTATGAACGGGAAGTTTTGGGTGTCAGAGGGCGATGCTTGAGTTAGAAACTCAATGCGCCACGAATCAAGATTTTCAAAAGACTTGGGTTGCGTGATGTCATACACCAGCATGCAGACATCCGCACCGCGGTAGAACCCCACACCTAAAGACTGGAAGCGTTCCTGACCTATGTGAAGATTAATAGTCATTACACAATATATTTATGCTTTGTCATACCAGCGGTATCCCATATCTGTAAGGTTACCAAGGTTTCATCGATCGTGACCTGAAGAATATCTATAGCAACCTCTATCTTGCTTTTGCACTGCAAGGTTGCCTCTTTAGTCAGAAAATCAGCTCCGATTGTTGCCTTGTAGGACGTCGAGAATCGCCTGTTGACAAACTGATTCATTAAAGCAGTCTACAGAACAATTATTTTCTTGATGAAATACGGTGTGGAGGATATTTACCTTGCCGACACCCGAGTCACCCAGGATTACTACCTTAAGCAACATCCCTCTGATGCTGAAAAGTCTCCCGCCGACTCGGTTGCACCCGGCTCTGAAGGCTTGGGAGGCGGGGACAACTCACCTCAGGCTACGAGCTTGTAACCTAGGATTTATCCTTTTCTCAGGCTCCCTGCCTCGACGCTCACGTTCTAACCTGCAAGCCGTATACCACTTGTACCAGGTAACCACCAAGCTCAGGCTCGGAAAGGGGGCCGGGGTAAGACAGTTTTTTAGGTTTTTTCCCACGTATCAATATGGGCGCGACTCCTGCTTTCGAGCCTTCGGGGGGGCCTTCACGGATCCTAGGGTCGACAAATTTTACGGGGGTCGGGTTTGGGGCGCGCGGCGCCGCTAAACATCATGATGGCTAGTAAAACCCGCCGTGAAAGTTGATTAAAGTGGAAGTTTTCAAAATTACGCCATTCCCCCACTGCAGTGTCTCCACCAGCCGTGTTGGACCTCTAACTCAAGACCACAGTATCCGTTGGAACCGTGACCTATAGTAAAGTCGAACGTTTCTGAATTGGGGCCGTCACAGCAAACCGTATGCCCGACTATAGCAAAAAAAGCTAGGGATATTAACGCGCTAGAGGCTATTACGGCCTTACGACACGATGCGGCATCACGTTTTTGACGCAGCAGCACATTCGTTTGCGCTGCTGACTGTTCGCCTGCTGTTCATACGTCGCCGACTGCCTCTCAATCAATTCTTGTGGCTTGGGGCTGCGCGGAAGCCACAAAACGTTTTACCGCCAATAGAGATTTTGGTGAAAAAAGAAAACCCACACTAAAATCGGACTTGCTCCGACGGCGTGCGCGGCCAAAACGCACCCGTAGGCAGCCCCGAGGGTCACCGAAGGCCGTCAGAGGGTCATTGAAGGCAGCGCGCCACGAAAAAGCGCCGCAGCACAACATCCGCGCCGCAGCCACTTTCAGCTTGGAGAGCACAATGCCCCAGCCCATCGCACACGCGACGCGGGCATGCCCCAGCCCAAAAGACGGTGCGACCGGGTCGGTGGGCATGCCCCGGGCGCCGCAGACAACTTCACCCGCTCGAAACGCTGGATATAGTCGACACCGCGTTGACCGAACTGAGAGCTTCTAGGTCGCCCGTGCGAGAAACTACGGGGCCGGGGACCGGCGTGGGGTTATATCTGACGATATCAGACACTGCGATGGCCCGAACGGTCCCAATAGGCGGCATCGAAAAGGTTACGAAGGCCCAATGTCAACAGCACCCCCCATTTTCGCAGCGCGACGCAGCCAGCACTGCACCAAACTTTGCACAGGGGTTTGTTGGGACCCAAAACCTTTAAGTTTCGAGTTGCCCCCAAGTTGACTGGAATGCGGCGGCGCTAGAGTCGATTTGGGGTACTGTCTCATCCCCCGTGGCTCGGAGGCGGACAGAAACCCGACTTCGCTGCGCGCCCCCGGACACCCCAACATCGCCACCATCCTTTAGAGAAGTAAAGACCCGTTTAGTAAATTTAACTTTAATTTAATTCGGTTGACCCTACCGGAGTTCTACTCACACAAGCTCCTGAGCTAAACCCATTTAGCCTCGTCGTTGCTATTTTGCGCCGATCCTAACCTTGCCGTGGGCAGCCCCATTGTGCCCAAAATAGCAGGGGAACAACTTACCAATGAACGTAGCGTGACCTTGACGACCAGCGAAGTGGCCCGCCCGGGAAATTGGCCCGGAGAAAGCGCACAGCGGCCGCACGAACGCCAATCGCGGTCACATAAGAAATTCACAATATCTTGACTACCCACGGTGTTACCCTGCAATTTCCCTCTCAGGCTATGGGCGGCACCCTCCGGCTTAGGCGCGTCACGGTACATCACTGCGCCCGTAAGGGCCGCTGGCAAACTCGAGGCGTCGCGCCTCACGTGAGGCTTTTATCCAAGAAGAAGTCATGTGTCATTGGACTTTATTGGACTTTCGTGTCCGGTGTAATTCCCCCGAAGGCTGCCGAGCCAACATTCCGTCCAATCGTGACGCACACCCGTCCTTTTGTGAAACAATTCAAGGGCCAGCAGGTTTTTCTTAAATACCCTTGTAGGCCCGGGCTGGGCTGGGCGCTGTACTGATCGACACGTATACGTCTGCCGAGGAGCCCTGGGCAATTTGACGCTACCTCCTTCCCCCCCCCCCCCCCCCCCCCCCCCCCCCCCCCCCCCCCCCCCCCCCCCC
>Ga0209090_10003171_pt1 | contig 10324 bp, 20 predicted proteins | sample ArcticOcean_MG_C_9_FD_187432 | JGI IMG/M metagenome (GOLD analysis project Ga0209090, IMG submission 187432) | Marine microbial communities from western Arctic Ocean - ArcticOcean_MG_CB2_152 (SPAdes) (version 2) | ecosystem: Environmental > Aquatic > Marine > Oceanic | place: Arctic Ocean... | reverse complement strand
ATTTGTTGTAATTATGGAAATGGTTCTTATACTATAACTGATGGTTTAGGAACTATAGTGGCACAAGGAGGACAGTTTGGTGCTGAAGAAGAAATAGTATTTGAAACAGGAAACTTTACAGTAGGTATAAATGAAATCAATAAAATAGAATACATTGATAATAGAATGTTTGATGTATTAGGTAGAGAATTTAAGAATTACGAATCAATACCAACTGGAACATTATACATTCAAAATAAAATTAAACAATTAAAAACAAAAAATTAAAATTATGAAAAAAGTATTATTAGCATTATTAGTCTCAATAGGACTACAAACACAAGCACAAGTAAGTTATTGTGATTCATTATCGTATTCAGTTGTACCAGGATCTCAAACATTAATGGCAACAGGAAATTCTTCGTTATCACTTAATATGATAGATTCTATAACTTGGTTGTGGACAGCATGTAATTCATCAACATGTTATACAGCTTATGGTGACACAGCAATGTTTACAAGTATATTAACAACAGATACAGTTAAATTATGTTATGACGCTTACGTATACTTTATGGGACAACCTTATGTATGTACAGAATGTGATTCATTAGTATATGATGGATTTTCTTATTCATGGGTATTACTGAATATGGGTAATCCAACTTCAATAAATGAATTACAATTTACATGGGAAGATGATGGTATCATGTATGATATGTTAGGTAGAGAATTGGTAGAAGTAAATGTAGGACAGATGTACATTAGAAATAACAAAAAATATATAAGAGTAAAATAATGAAAGAAGATAAAATCTACAGAACACTGTGTATACTATCAATGATTGTAATAATATGGATAATAACTCTATCAACAGCTAATGCACAAATTGAGAAACTAGCAGGACCAAGAATTGGATTCACATTACTAACACATGGTAGTTCTGCAGACTTCATTAATGATAGGTCATCTGAATATACTGAATATGATGAGGTATGGACTGAAGGTCAGAAGATGGCATTCATATCTCAATATGGATGGCAATGGGAAACAAGATTTGTAGACAATGGTGAAGTAGCAGGATTAGTAGAATGGGTAGTAGTTGTAGGTGGAATGGAACAAGGAATGTTTCTACCAGCTGTATCATCTCTAGTAGGAATAAGAACAGGAAATGGTATGGAAGCTGCAATAGGGCCTAACATATCATTATCAGGTATTGGTATGGTATTTACAATAGGAAAGAACTTCAAATCAGGAGACTTAAACTTTCCAGTAAATATAGCATTTGTACCAGGCAAATCATCTGCATGGGGTGATGGTGGAGAACCTACAGGAGCTAGAATATCATTAATATTAGGTTTTAATATGAGCAATAAATAATGAAATCAGACAGACAATATAAGGACGCAGCTTTAGGCGCATTTGTAGGATGGATAGGAATATTTGTAGTGTGTATACTTATGGTATTATTTTCTGGCTGTACAGGAGTTTATTACCTAACAGATGCAGAATATTCAGATGCAAGAGAAGAAAATGCGTCAATAATATATTATAATAATCAGGTATATTCAGGTTGGAGTAATGGATATTATTATTACTATGGAATACCGCATTACTATCCTTGGCACTATTACTATAATACTTGTCCACCATCTCACCACAATACAACTACACATATTGTAATAAGTAGACCGGTCAACAAGCCCCATACAGTAATTCATAGACCAAGAGGTAATGACAACACTAGGATTTATGTAAAACCGAACAGAAATTTTAATGTAAAAACTAATACGTCAAACACTAAAGTCAAGGTGAATAACACTAAGGTTAAGGTGAATAAGACTAGGGTTACAAATAAAAGAAGACCAAGATAATGAGCGAAGAAACAAAACAACAAATAACAGAATATGTTCATTTGAATTATAGGATGTATAAAAATAAGCAACTAATTATTAGAGAAAAATCAAACTGTTTTCATATAACAATACATGAAGATGGTTCACCTTTAATATTAGGCAAAGGAATAGTAAACAATTAAACAAAGGTTATGAGCTTTCACAAAAGATATATTAGCGATGAACAGGTGATTGATATCTATCGTTCACAAGGATGCCAAGCAGTAATTGATTGGTATACAAAGGGTGTAGATGCATTAATACTATCCGGTAAATTAGCCGAAAGGGTCGACAACATGTTGCCTTTACTATCGTCATTAAACAAAACAGCAATATGGAATCAAATATCAGAAATGATATCGGATGCGTCAATAGAAAAAGGATTTGATGAAAAGAAGCATTAGAAGACCTCTACTACAGGCCGAAATAGAGCTTGCAATAAAGAATAGCCAAAGCGCCAAGGGTGCAGCAAGATTTTTAGGAGTGTCATATAACACATTTAAGAAATATGCAGAGATGTATATTAATGATGACAATATATCATTATTTGAAAGCTGCAAAAATCCAACTGGAAAAGGTATAAAGCACATCGTTGATTATGATAAGATGTATCAATTAGACGACATTCTAGCTGGCAAATATCCAGAATATAAAGATTGGAGACTAAAGGACAGATTAGTCAGAATGGGATATTTAGAAGAAAGTTGCTTTAATTGTGGATATTGTGAAAGACGAGTTACGGATGAAAAGATACCTTTAATTCTAGAATATAGAGACGAAGATACAGGAAATAGGTCTTTAGAGAATTTACATCTATTGTGCTATAATTGTCATTTTCAACTAATAGGACCCTTAAATTGGAAAGGATGGCGCCAAAACATCTGGTATAGTCCTAAAAAGTAGTGACACATTGTCTTAAATATATGACACATTGTCATTAAGAATATTTTTTTATGTCAACAAAATTGGTTATATTTATATATAAATAAAAACAAGTTATGCTATACACGAATGAAACCTTACCAAAAACTGAATTTAATTCAAATATAAAGGAACCTGTGAAGCTTTTAGTAGGAGAAAAGCATTATATTGTTCCAATGTGGATAGAGGTTAGTCCAGATTTTAATGTAAAAGCAGCTGTAAGAAATAAGCTTATAGTTAATACATTTGACTTTTCTGTAAAAAGTGAAACAAATCAATGGAGCATAACCGGTAGTACCGGGACTGAATATACTGTCATATTGAACAATTCAGACATATATGAATGTGATTGTATAGGTTATAGAAGAGCAAAAGATGGTAAATGTAAACATATTAAACAAGTTATTGCTGAAAATTGTTAATAACTTTTAGGGATTCGCTAACCAGGATTTCCAAATGTCAATAAAATTGGTTATATTTATACTATAAATAAAAACAAATAAACTATGCAAAAAATACAAAATTCTTCCTTCTGGCTAAACGATTCAGACAATATCGACGTTCTAACTGGAGAAAAACTTCAAATAGGTAAAGACTACATCAAACTTGCAGCAACAAAACGAGCAATCGCAAACTTTGTACAGATTGTAACAGGAAAGAATATTCCAGTTAAATTTTCAAAACGAGGAGATAGCTATACGGATGGCACATCAGTCACTATTTCAGCAAACTTAAAAGATAAAGATTTCGATCCAGCTGTTGGATTAGCTCTTCATGAAGGTTCACACATTCTACTTACAGATTTCGATACGTTGAAAGATTTACCAGCTTGGATTGAAACTAACATGCCAGCAACTATTGAACTAGTAGCAAAAAAATACGATATGTATACAATGGACTACAATAGATCATCTGTTGCAACTAAGACAGACACTATCGATATGTGGAGTGTTACAAATTACATTGCAACTAACCTTAGAGATTTATTAAATATTGTAGAAGACCGTAGAATTGACAATTACGTTTTCAAATCTGCACCTGGATACAAGAACTATTATCACGCAATGTACAATAAATATTTCAATGCAAAAGTAATTGACAAAGCACTTCAATCAGATGAAAGAACTACTTCAGATTGGGATTCATACTTCTTTAGAATTTGTAATATCACCAATCCTAATCGTAATTTAGATGCTCTTCCTGCACTTAGAAAAATATGGAATACTCTAGACTTAAAAAACATTGAAAGACTATCAGACTCATGGATGGCACTAGATATTGCAGCAGATATTTTCAATCTTGTAGAAGAAAGTTTACCAAACCCAAAAGCTTCTAATAAAGCTAAAGGTGGTAAAGATGATAAGAAAAAGAAAGATACAAAGTGTCAAGGTGAAAATAAAGGATGTTCTAGTCCAAACGGAACTAAACCAGGCCAAGTAAAGGATGATGGTTCAAAAGCTAAAGGTGGAGAAGCAAAGATTTCAAATGGAGGTAATGGAAATGGACCTAAAGTTGAACTGACAGATGCTCAAAAAAGACAACTTTCAAATGCAATCCAAAAACAATCAGAATTTATTGGAGATGGACCTAAAAAATCTAAAGTTTCTAAGAGAGATGAAAAGATTGTAGATGCAATATCAAGTTCAGGTTCAGAAACTAAACAAGTTGGAGATACTACGCTAACAGATCATTGGTCACGTAAAACTGGAAAAACTGACTGTATAGTTGTAAAGAACTTATCAAAAGAACTAGCAAATTCAAATGTTTACAATACGTTTACAAGCGGAAGATATTGGTCTGATGAAGAAAAAGAAGCTTCAATCCAAAAAGGTTTCATACTAGGAAAAATGTTAGGTAGAAAACTTCAAATTAGAAACGAAGCAAACACTCTAAAATATACTAGATTAAATAAAGGTAAGATTGACAAACGCCTAATATCTTCTTTAGGATATGGATCTGACGCAGTATTTCAAACAAGTTTCGTAGAACAATTCAATAATTCAGTTGTTCACTTATCAATAGATGCTAGTGGAAGTATGAATGGTGGAAGATTCAATAAAGCAATCATTGCAGCTACAGCAATTGCACAAGCTGCTTCAATGACTAATAACTTTGATGTTATTATATCATTTAGAAGTTCTGAAGATATGGGAAGTAAATGTCTTCCTGCAATCTTTATTGCATATGACTCTAGAAAACATAAAGTAAATAGATTAAGTTGGGTTCTAAAATATATGCACGCAACTGGAATTACTCCAGAAGGTTTATGTTTTGAAGCAATTATTAAGGAAATAGACTCTTCTACATCAAACAAAGACAGTTTCTTTATAAACTTTTCAGATGGAGAACCTTACTTTGAAAATGGAGATGTAACATACTATGGAAATGCAGCATTGAAACACACAAGAAAACAGGTTGATAAAATGATTGCAAAAGGTGTTAAAGTTCTTAGTTACTTTATTGGAGGTGGTTACCAAAATGAATCATCTATGGAAAATTTCAAAATAATGTATGGAAAAGACGCATCCTTCATACAAACAAGTGAACTAGTTCCTTTAGCAAAATCATTAAACAAAATGTTCACACAAAAATAAAAAGGAGAAAATTATGAAAATATTAATTTGGATAAAAAAAGAAGATGCAATCAGTGGAAATATAACTGCGCACCATTTACAGTGTCCTCAACCAGGATATCAAAACTACATTCAAGTAGAGGTTTCAAGAGATGAATTTACAAACCTTGAAGATAATAAACATGCTGGATCTACAACAGGCAGAAGTACAGAAAATTACACCTATCCTGAATTTGCAGAACAGCACTACCAATCAAGCGTAGAAGGTGATTGGTTAGTGGCACAATATAATAGGAATAGAGCTCCAGAAGATTGGATAAAAACTAGAGAAGAAATACCATACATCTATGAAAAGGATGACAACGGAAATGTCTATCGCAGAAGATCAGGTGATTATAAGTCAGACCGAGAATTGATGACTAACGATGAGTTCAAATCCAGTATTAAACCTATCGTAAAAAATCTGAAACAACTTCTGAATGAATACTCTACAGTACAAGGTAAAGACTTCGACAGATGGTGGAAGAGCTTAGCAAAAACAGAACAAATAGAATTAACTAAATTTTGGGAATAATGAATAGAGAACAAAAGTATGTGCACTTCAGAAAATTGAAGTCACAAATTCAAAAAAAGCACAAAACAGCTGAAACTGTATGTAAAAACGGTAAGTTTTGTGTTGAGTATAATGGTAAGAACCTAATTCAAAATTATCCTGACCTTGCATTTGCCGACAGCGTCTATGATGCATGGAATAATACATCAATAGTATTACATTGGGATAAAACAGACACTAGAAACTCTCGTACACTAAAAAATGACATTAGTGCCGTAACCGTTTTTGACGAGCTCAAGAAAATCGCAGACGGAGACAGAACGATTGATAAGCCTCAAAAAGTTAAAGAAGAGGAAGAAGAACTGTTTGAAGCAGAAGATTATTCACTAGATAGAAAAGAAGATTGGGAATGAAACACTTAAGAGACCACGGTATGTCGTATATCGAACACATGATAGTTGCATTTACATATGCATATAAATTAAATAAAATGTCACTTGTGGCTGTGATACATGGTATACTACCATTTACATTTACAACATATGTTAGTGATAAATTAAAAGAATTAAAATAGTGGAATACGAAAACGAATACGCAAAATTTGAAGACTTAACAATAGAGTCATGTGATGAAGTATGGTGGCATACAACAGTAGAATTAAAATGCGAATGGAATGGTAAGAAGTTCACAGTAAGAGACTCAGAAAATTCTAAGGGCAGAGACTTTATTTGGATGGAAGGAGAAGACCAATTTACCCAAGAAGAAATGAATGAGATCGAAGAATACATGTGGAGTGGTGAAATAGACTTAAGTACAACGTAAACTGTTAATAACTTTTTGAAAATAACGAACCAGGATTTTCAAATGTCAACAAAATTGGTTATATTTAATATATAAATAAAAACCCCAATATACAATGATAAGAGAAGTAAAACCTATGACAAAGAAACAACAAATTATTGATTATGTAGCTCTCAATGATGGAGCAACGTATACTGAAATAATTAAGTTTATTATGAAACTCAACTTTGGACAAGATTATGATTATCATTGGCAATCAGATAGAGGATATTACTCTTGTGCTTTTTGGAAAAGTGGATATAAAACTGGCCACTTAATCTCACCTGGAAAGTTTGATGAGTATCTAACAAAGATAGGAAAGAAATGGTTTGCAGTTCGACAAGGCAAAATCATTAACTCCCAAAATCCATGCACAGGACCAAATTGTTGTTAACTAAAACTAAAAATATGAAAGAATTACAAGATTTATCAAAAATGATTCAAGAGTTAAATAACTCTACATCAACAAATGAGAAAATATCTGTCTTAGAACAGTATAAAAATAATACAGGAGTATGTAAGCTCCTAGAATATACACACTCACAGTTCAAGCAATTTAATATAACACCTACAAATTGTGAAAAGAAGAATGAATTAATAACTCCAACCGCGCACAAGGATATTTTTGCTCTTTTGGATGACTTACACACACGAGTAATTACTGGAAATAATGCAATTGGAGCTGTAAATTCATTCACCAAAAAACATTCAGAACACAAGGAATTGGTATATAAGATTCTAAATAGAAATCTAAAAACAAGAGTAGGAACTTCGGTAATTAATCGAGTTATACCTGGTTGTATACCAGTTTTCAATGTTGCCCTTGCCCAAAAATATGAAGCAGTTTCAAAAAATGTAGACTTTGGAAATCAAGAATGGTTTGCAAGTCGTAAGTTAGACGGTATAAGATGCCTGACTATTGTCGATGCAGATGGAAATGTTAACTGTTATTCAAGAGCAGGAAAAGAATTCAAAACACTAGACAAAATACGCACAGATATTTCAGCAATGGGACTTAGAGGAGTTGTATTTGATGGAGAAGTTTGCATAGTAGATGAGAATGGAAATGAAGATTTTCAAGGTATTATGAAGGAAATTAAACGTAAAGACCATACAATTGAAAATCCAGTTTACAAATTATTTGACTTCATAGCAATAGACGAGTTTTATGCAGCAGAAGGTATGGTACCTCTTGCAATGAGACTTAATATCATGAGACAAGAATTAGCGAATTGTAGAGCACATAAGAACTTACCCCTTAATACTTTAGATCTTTTAGAACAAGATTTTATTGAACATGAATCGATGTTTGAGGAAATGGTCACACATGCAACTCAACAAGGTTGGGAAGGATTGATGCTTAGAAAGAATTCAAACTATTGCGGAAAAAGAAATAAAGACCTCTTAAAGGTAAAAAAGTTTCATGATGCAGAATACACGGTAGTTGATTTGGAAAGCAAAAGCTTAAGAGTTGTAGATACTGAAACAAATACTGAAAAAGAAGAAGAGATGTTGAGTGCTGTCATGATAAAGCATAAAGATAACATTGTAAGAGTTGGAAGCGGATTTAGTATAGAACAAAGAAGAGAATTTCATGCAAATCCTTCTAATATTATAGGCAAAACAATAACGGTACAATACTTTGAAGAGAGTAAGAACCAAAATGGAAAATATAGTTTACGTTTTCCAGTAATCAAGCACGTATATCAAGGTGATAGAGACGTATAATTAACAAAAGCAAAAAAAGTAAAAGGTAAAATTATGGAAGGAACAGTAAAATGGTTTAACGCAGACAAAGGATATGGATTCATAGCTGGCAGTGACCAAACAGATTATTTCGCCCACTTCGGAGAAATTCAAGTTGAAGGATATAAAAAATTAACAGAAGGACAATCAGTAACATTTGAAACAGAAGACGGAGCTAAAGGTCCAGTTGCAAAAAATATTGTTGAAGCACAGTAGGTATATATAGAAAGAGTCAATTTGTGGTGGAATTTGAACGTGTACTGGGTACATAAAACCCAAATCATGTTCATATGGTAGACACTGCGGCTGGAATAAGTAACATTATTCATTTTCACTTGTTGAAACGGCCTAAGGTTGGGAATGGTAACGCCATACCCCTATCTCTAAAATCTGCAGAGATAGCAACACAAGGGATTTTTAAAGTTTTTACCCTTCGAAAAACGGTAGATAAAAAAATGTGGGTTCGACTCCCACCAAATTGAATCTTTTTATATTATTGATAATTGCAATGGAAGACAACTACAAAGATAAATATGGAAATGTCACAATCTATAAAGTAGGCAAAAAGTGGAGAAAGAATCATCTATCATTTGAAGATGGAGGAGTGACAGTATACGTTCAATACGAACACGGTTATATTAAGGAGTACAATAATATAAAATACCCAAAGGAGTATATGAACAGAATAGATGACCCAAATGTTGTAAAAATGTGGATAGAAAATAAATAATATGAGAAAGATACTACAACTAATACCATTCAATATACTTGTATGGTGGAAGAAACTAACTAGAAAATACTTTTAATAGGGGAACTAGTAGGACCTTATCTAGAATAAAGGAGAAATAATATGGAAACAATCACAATAATCGCAGGAACCTTAAACGTCGTTATCTTAGCTTGGTTGCTATATAGCGTTAGGAATCTGAATGTTAAGGTAGAAGATATTGATACTTTAGCATTGGATATGGTGGACATACAAGATTCAATGAACATCAGGTTCGACAAAACAGAAGCAGAATCAGATCGTAGACTAAACACGGTACATAATAAAATGCACCAACTGAATGACGACACACATCAGACACTCGAAAGAATGGATGACAAGATTACATCATTTGACAAAATAGTTAAAGATACAACTAAACAATATTAAATAATAGGGTCCTACTAGATACTCTTAAAGAGATAAAAACATGAATGCAACTACAACAACCAACTTCAGCAAAGGTTTAAGCTATATGAGACTAACCGTCCACTTAAACGGACCATCTGTACAATTCGATGACCCAATTAAGGAGTATAAAACAGTAAGTGATGATGGTAGGAAGATAAAGAACAAGAAAAGAATTATGAACACTCTAACGTTTGAGAATGTATGGCCATCAGAAGCAACCCGCATTATATCGGACTTACGAGTTAAGTACCCACATTTAGAAAAAAGTAATAATATGCCAGACGGTATCAAATGGTACCTATCTAGGATGAAATAAAAGAGGAGAATAGTTATGGAAAAGTATTGGATAGTAAATTTAGTAGAACATCATGATCGTAGAAAGAAACGAGTACAGTTATTGTGCAAGGCGGTATCACCTACAGAAGCAGAGATAAGAGCAACTGATTTATATTTGGACGCAACCTTTGTATGGGAAATATTAAGTATTGTAGGAACACGTATAGAAGCAGTATTGGAAGGATAATATGGCAAGAAAACTTATAAAAAAGTGGAATCCAAAATACAGTAAAACCACAGTTAGACTAGCAATACAGGATGTATTATCAAAGCGTGCATATGGTGACATATCACGAGAAGACAA
>Ga0209090_10003168_pt1 | contig 10331 bp, 6 predicted proteins | sample ArcticOcean_MG_C_9_FD_187432 | JGI IMG/M metagenome (GOLD analysis project Ga0209090, IMG submission 187432) | Marine microbial communities from western Arctic Ocean - ArcticOcean_MG_CB2_152 (SPAdes) (version 2) | ecosystem: Environmental > Aquatic > Marine > Oceanic | place: Arctic Ocean... | reverse complement strand
AACCACTTACTATTAATTTTTTTCTCATCATATACCCTTTATTAAGTTTACAAGTATATTTAGGTTGTTTTTATATGTCTTATTTGAAGGCAAAGGTCTGTTCCAATATACCATACCACCATCTTTAATATTTTTATCTCTTACATATTCTACATTTTTACCTAACCATTTAAACTCTACAAATAATCTAGGCGCTGGGTCAAAATTAGGTTTTGTATATACATAAGTTTCAAACTTACCTAATATATTTTCAATAGGTGCAAATAGATTGTTTAGTTTAGGATTAATCCATTTTGCATTATAAGTTACAATACCGTGGTCTGGATATTTGTCAATATGTTTTTCAATCTCTTTGTAATATATTTCATTTGTGCCTAAGAATAAATGTTTATGTTGTATCTCATCTTTGATATGTTTATATGCTCCAAAGTTAATTATCTTTTCGTACTGTATGCCGACACCATTAGGATAAACATCATGGTCGCATAAGTCATAAACCTTTTTAGGTTTAAAATACTCTAATGCTAATGGGTAATCTTTAGGATGGTTTTCTGAATAAACTGCTACTATATTATTTTTGAATAATAGGTGTAGAGTTAAAAGTTGGTCTTTTGTATATTTGTGTCTATCTAGGTATGGTAAAGTAATCATACTTCTACCTAGAACAAATGTTATTTCACTAGAGGTCGGTGTATAGTCATCAAACACCACATTTTCATATGTTTTGTATTGGTCTTTTAGAGATTTAGTGTAATCTTCTTTTGTAAAATCAGGATGTGGTATAATAATAACACGACATTTTATACCTAGGTTATTTAAATAACAACAATGTTCATAACTATATCTTAATAATCCATCACCAGGTTTACCTGTACATAATATATTCATTCATTTTACTCAATCATATTAAAAATAGCTCTAAACAATTCAATTTTATTTTTTGCTTGTCTTATTTTCTTTTTACCCTCAATATCATCTGATTCTTTAATTTGTTCTAAGTTTTCAAATGCAGCTATTTTAAAAGCAAATAAGTGGTCTTCGTCTGTTTGTTTTTTAGTAATTCCGTCAAGTATACTTGAAAAGTAATCTTCTCTATTTTCTTCTACAGCTAGGGTTGCTATTAGTCCAGATTCCTTGGCAAATTTGAGTGCTATTTGTTTAAATGCTTCACCTTCTACTTTCTTTTTATTGTGTGTATCTTCATGCATTTTATCAAGTGTCGTGACTTTCATTAACTCTTTGAATATCTGGTTTTCTTCATTGAAAGGTATAATGGTAGGTGTTATTATACCATCATCACTCTTTGTTAAGACTTCTATATTCTTTCTTTCAGTATCAATGAAAGTAGCTTCTATAAAATTATCTTTATTGAACATTTTTATTTTCCTTTATATAATCGAATATGTTTGTTTTTGCTTCCCAACCATAATCTGTTAATACGTTTATGTTAGCAAGGTTGTCTTCACGTTCAAATTCATCACCAATGACCGGTGTATATTCTATTCCAAATTTACTAACAATTTCAGAAAGTAAATTAGTTTGTCCTGTTCCTACATCAATGACACCTCTTAAATCGGTGTCCATGACTGTGGTAATGGCGTCCAATACGTCATCAACGTGAATGAAGTCTCTACTATGATTTGTATTTATATGTTCTACTTCATTTCTTAAAATCTTAGGTATCAACATACCCTTAGGTGCGCCTTTACCATAAACTGTAGTAAATCTTAAACCAAGAGAATTATATGGCTCTGCGATTTGTTCTAATGAATATTTACTCATTGCATATGGATTTCTCCAAGGTTCAGCTGCTGTACTAGAACTAGCATACACAATCTTTGCGTCTTTAAATGTTTCGAATAACCTTTGACCACAGATTACATTTTGTTTCCAGTATTCTGTAGGAGTATCTAAACTCTTTCTTACACCAGATAGACCAGCTAAATGGATTACTAAATCTACTTTATAATCTAATGGACAATTCATTAAATCATTACCAGATTTGATATCTATTTCTGTTACTTTGTGTTTGAGTTTTTTTAAATGTTTAGAAAGGTGTGTGCCAATAAAACCATCACTACCTGTTAATAATATATTCATAATTTAATCCCATAATGTTAACTTAATACTAATCGTAAGTAATAGGTATTTATAGTAGTTGCCGTACCGTTTGGAAACTCTTGTGCTCTATAATCATCAGTACCTACAAACCTTGTTTGATAATTACCACCACCGTTTAATCTTGTATCTGCCATACCTGTTCCTTTTACATAGTCGGAAGTAGATGTTGCTAAAGAATACGTTATAGTTTTACCTGCTATTGAGGTTACATTGATATTCATTAACTGTCTTGCCATTGCACTGAAAGTTGATGAAGTATATTCTTGTATATGACCAGCTGCTGTAATATACATAGGTGGTTGAAACGTAGGACTAGCCATTATATTTTTATGTAGATAATAACTTGTGACATTTGATGGTTGGTCTAATGTTTCAGGTATTGCACCCGCTGTGTAAGCAGTAGTGTCAGCTATTGTATCTGTAAATACGGCTGTAGTTGAAACTAATTCTTTATTAGCATCCAATGGGGTTGTATTTGACTGTAGAAAATATGTGCCGGCTGTTGTCTCATTATTTAAAGATGAAGCTAATTCAGTAACAACTGGGTCAGCAAAAGTATCTCTCATATCAGTAACAGTCATTGCTCTAATATCTGCACCGTCTTGATAAACAGGATATAAAGTACCTGCGTCTGTAGTTAAAGTGTCTGTTGCTGGAACTGTTTGTAAAATCTTGGCATAAGTAACATTAACAACAGAAGGCTCTGCTGTTGTAGCTTCACTTGGAAGTGCTGAGACACTGGTTGATTGAGCGCCTGCCTGTAATCTTGAATCTGTTATTGTTCCAATATTTCCGCCAGAAGCAACCACGGACAAAGCTACTAGATTGCCAGCTTGAAATTGGTATTTAAATACATTTTTAATGTCAGTTATCATAGAAGCTGACATCTCTTGTAAATTACCTGCGTTATTGTAAAGTGGTATTCTTACAGCCATTATCTATCTCTTTATTCATTAACTACCAGCGCCGTAAATAGTTTTTACTGCTACGCCAGCGGAGTTGTAAATTACTAGTGTTTGAACATTTTTTAATTCAGCAGAACCAATAGCGTCATTCGCCATCATAGTTTCTGTTATAGTATCCGTTGAACCTGTTGTTAGAACTGTTCCTGATTCATCTGGTAAAGCAATTATTCTATCTGCTGTTGGGTCAATTGCATAAACTTTAGTTTCTGAACTATCAGGTGTAGCACCTTCAAATATAAAACCACCGTTTCCAGTTGTTGCTGTATAAAAATGGCCATCGGTTGATATATTAATTGCACCAAAGTCAATATATGATTGTGTAGATGAAATTTTATCTACAGTTAATGTTTTTCCAGTTGTAAAACTTACGCTGTCATCAATAATTAAAGTTGAAGAGTCCGTAGAGTTAATTGTATTGCCGGCAATTTGTACAGTACCAAAAATTGATGTTCCGCCTGTAGCAGTAAAACCTGCACCGGTAATTGTACCAGTAGTTTCTAAATTATCGTTTGCAAACTGAATAGTACCTGTACTGTCTGTAATATCATTACTTGAAATTGTTATTGTGCCAACACCGATAGAGTTAGTAACTGTTAGGTCGTTAGAAATGGTTACATCATTAGGTAAACCAATTGTTAAGGTATCTGTTGCACTTACAACGGCGTCAATTTCGTTAGCAGAACCTAATACTCGTAGTATATCACCACCACCAATTAACTGTTGTGAAGATGAAGCGTCTTCAATTCTAAAACCAGCAGTAGATGTAGCAATACTAATAGTTTCATTCATAGCACCAACTAAATTAGTTGATGAAATAGCAGCACTTAAATTTGCGATATCTCCCATATCATTAAGGGCCATATCGTTAAATGTGGTTCTAAACGTTTCTAATGAATCTGTTACTGCAATATTTTTAACTGCCATCTATTTTACCTTATTTCCTATAACTTCTTTTAAGAGACTTTTAATCTCAAATAATTCTTTCTTTAGACTATTTATCTCTGTAACGGCATGTCTTATTTCGTCTCCGTTATTTTGTCTTTTTGTTCTTCTTATCATATACTCGGTGTATGAAGACGTGTTTGTGTTTATAATAGCTTTACTAAAAGTATCTCGTACTAATGTAATATCGTTTTCAACTTTTAATCTAGTTATATCACTCATTATACAGCCAATGCTATGCCTCTCATGTCTCTAATCTTAGGTACGTAAGCTGAGTTTGTTGACTTCATAACAATCTTAATTTGGAATGAAGTGAAATCTCCTAATGCACTCGCACTATATTTATATTCTTTGTAGTTATCTGCACTTTCTGCTGGAGATATTGAATTATCTTCTTCTCCATTTACATTAAATGGTGTCCAATTCAAGTCATTAATATCTCTTGATTCTTCGGAAGATGTTTTTCTAAAGAAAACTTGTACTGTTGATACACTTCTAACATTTTGAGTTAATCTAATCTCTAATGCTGTTGAAGGATTTTCTAATACAATCGGTCTAGTTAAGTAAACAGCTGCACTTGATGTACCTGTAGAAGCTGTGTCATCAACAAAACTTGGTGTATTGCCTGTAGTTGGACTATTAATTCTATTTTGAACCGTTATTGCACTACATCTCTGTAAATCAATAACTGGAGATAATTTCTCACTAGTAGTTGAAAGTATAGCATTTACAAATAAAGATTTACTACCTGTCATCTCGTTAGTTTCGTTTACAACTGAAGCCACCATTTGAGGTGCTGTAAAGTAAATATTGTCGTTTGCTGATACTGAAACTGGAGTAGAAATTGGTGTTACAACAAAGTCTGTTTCACTTCCGTGTACAGAAGAACCTGTAGTAGGTCTTATGTTGTAATTTAATGTTGTGCCTGGAACAGTCATAGTTTGAATATTTAAATTCAAAGTATCGTAAAGTCTATTTTGTGTTGCTGTAATTTCAGTACCACCAACGTCACCTGTAGATGTTGCTGTACCGGTCGTTGTGATATCATAACTATCTAAAGTAATATTTGAAATTGAGTTATATGTTCCGTTTATATCACTGTGAGTAATACCATTGTATGTTCCTGTTGGAACTCCAGCAATAGTCACGTTGTTATTAACATCATGCATACCATGATTTGGATGTGAAACTTTAATAACACCTGAAGAGTTAGTTGTTCTTAATGCATTATTTTTTAATGTTCTATTTGGTAACGCTTCATTAACTACTGTTGCTGTACCGATAGTACCTGTAGTAAATGAACATCTTTTTAGTTTGAACTTCATATCTTCATTCTGTTCAGCCGTCCATGTAGAACCGTTTTGAGATTTGAATAATACGCCAGCGTAAGGTTGTGCTGATATTGTTCTATCAGAACCTAAGTTGTTTTCGCCAATTCTTGCTACGTAAGCATTGTACTCGTTTGTATTTGCTAATACTACGAATGAATACTCAACATTTGCTTGTATATAAATTGGACTAGGGAAGTTAAATGTAGTTGGTGTTGTACCGTCTGCACTAATATTAACTGAACCTGGATTTAATGTTACTTCGCCAAATGGTAAGATTGTTGTAGAAGGATAACCATTCTTAACTTCTCTAATTTGAACAGTAACGGGAATGTTAGCGTCTTTAGATTGGAAATATAAATCTATTGAAGACATGAAAACCCCACCTGGGTCATCTACTAAGAATGTTTGAGCAAGAGGATCCCACCAACCAACTTGTACGTTTGATTCTCTTGTTGATGTTCTTGCAATCTGTCTATTTTCGTCAACACTTTCTCTAACAATTCTAGGTTCTCTAGTTGATATAATAGTTTCTTGTACTGTTTCTAAAGTACCTCTTGCTGTATAGTCTGCTTCACCAGCAGTTGCAATTTGTGAGTTTCTATCGTTAGTAGAAGAACTTGTTAGTCTGAATACTCTTGAGCCTGTACGCCATCTCGGATTACTGTCAACTGTTGCGTCAGGTATTGCGAATGTACCAGAGATAGCACCGTTAGCGTCTGCAACGATATTACCACCTAATGAACCACCTGTTGGTGTAGTGTACGTTGATACGTCAATGTTATCAAAGTATGGATACAATCTAGTGTTAGGTTTAAATCTTGTTCCTGTAAAAGTAATTGTTCTACTTCTAATGAATGGAATAAATGCAACATTAACAATCTTGTCACCAAGTGAATTTCTAACAACTTGTGGAACAATTGTACTTCTTACACCTGTTCTAGTTTGGTTTACTTGTTGAGTAGTTGTAATTTCTTGTCTTTGTAATACTCTTCGGCCTCTACCAAAAATGTTTGGTACACCAAATGCATGTTCTCTTACTCTACCACCGATATTAGTAGTTTGTTCAACAGGTCTTCCTGTCCACATATCTTGCCACTCGTTCCAAACTGTACCAACTTCAATTGATTGAAGATTTGGATTTCCTAAGTTTGCAACCATAGTGTCAAAGGCACCGTTTTCATTAATAACTAATTCTGGTGCTCTTTCAGTTTCTTTCCATTCGTCTCCTGGAGGAGATAATTCTATTGAACCAACCCATGTAAATACGTTGAATGGGTTTACGTTAATATATTTACTAGCGTAAGGTTGGTCAACTAAAGTTTTTTCTGTGTATGGTAATGTAAGACAATCGCCAGTCTTTTGATAACCTGCGTCTACTCTGTCAGCTTCTACGATTGTTGTACCATCTTGGTCTGCTTCAATTAATTGTACTGAATCTTCTTTAAATGTAGCTCTTGCTTCACCTACTGACATGTCCATTGCAACTTTATAATCTAGGTTGCCGACATCACCAATACCATGACCAGTAAAGTTATCTACGATAAATCCATTTTTAAATCTATCAAAACCTTCTGAGTCTTGTATTTGTAAACTTTGTGTTTGTGATTCTAGTAAAGATAATTGAGTATAGTATTCTACTGTCTCAATACGTTTTTCTAATCTACCAATATCTCTCATAGTATAACGTTTGTTATCTACTGATTTAATATCAATATCTTGTGTAGAAAGTGTGTAAGCTGGAATGTACAATGTATATAAATGCATTGCATTATCTAAACTTCTTGGCGATTGAGGAACCTCAGAAGAAGCACCTTCAGCTACTTTGAATGAACCATCTTTATCTAAGAATACTTTATCAATTCTTGGTATGTAGTATTCAAAATCTGTATTAACATTACCACCGAATTTAACTACGTCAACTGTTGAAGCGCCTGTACCATCAAAACTTCTATCTTGCGAACCTGAATCAATTGTACTTGCGTCATCAACTCTAGGTCTAAAATCTAAACAGTCTCTTAATTCATAAGAGTTACCTGTAGTATCTGAGAAATAAGTTGGTACTAATGTATAATCAATTACACCTGAGTAACTATCTACATCAAAGTAATCTCCAGAACCGTGTGAGAAGAAATCAAAAGTAACAAGTAATCTACCTGTTGGTTGTAACTCACCAGTTTTTAATTTAATTCTACCAATATCATAGTAGTTATCTCTTTGACCATTGTCTAAAGTAAATCTATCTGTAATGTCCGTGTCACCACTAGTAGCGTTTGTACTAAAGTCAGCGGCCATTTTAACACTCTTCAAGGCATAAACATCTGATTTACCTAAACCTATAGAGGATGCTTGTGCGATTGCTTGTGTTGAAATTTGTACAGTTGAATTACTAGAAAGTGTTTTAGTTTTACTATCTGCAACACTTCTAGTTACAGTAGCGAGAATTTTAATCTTAGCATTTGCATAAGCAGTACCAAAATCTAAAGTTAATGTTTTACCTGATGGAGACCCAGCAAGTGTGAATATTGGATTTGAGTTTGCATTGTTTCCTGTCAAACTCATTACATCACCAGTTGCACCAGCAGAAGAAGACGCAATATCCATAATTGATACTGAGTAGTCATTTTCTGAAAGTGAACCAAATACTTCGTTAGTACCAGCAGTAATTGTAGCAGAACCTGTAGATAATGTTTGTACGAAGTGTCTTCTTACTGTAAAGTTAGTATCAGTTAAAGAAGCGTTTGAAGTTGTCTTTAAAGTTTTTACTGTAGATTGTGGTAATGGGAAGATAGAAACGTTTTTATTTGAATCTTGTAACTTACCTCTATTTCTAGTTGCAATCGTCTTAGTTGATACATCTGAACCACCAACTGCACTAGCTAGTTGTAATGAAGTATTTGATTGAATTGATTCTACTGTTCTCGTTACAGTACCACCAGCGTCATTTAAAATAGTTACTTCGTCATCTATCTGTAATTCTGTTGTGAAGTTAGTACCAAAACCTGTTACAGCAGTAGCACTGTTTGCTACAGTTAGTGTACCTGTAATTTGTAAACTTTCTCCGTAACTAGCACTTCTAGCAACGTCACTTGTGTATGCTGGTGTGCCAGCCATACCAAGTTGTTTAACACTACTAAAGTCATAGTGATTTGCACCTTTAAAACCTATTCTGTCGTTTTGTATCACGGCTGTATTGCCTGAAGTCCCGCCTGTGATTGTTTCTCCAGCAGTAAATGTTCCACCAACACTTGATGTTACTACTAATCCGTGAGCAGCGCTACCACCTGAGGTATATGCTGTTACATTTTGACTTGTGGTTCCGTCTGAACCAAATAATGAGAAGGTATTTACACCTGGATTTCTTACAGTAAATACTGTTGTTGCCGTAGCAACAGCTGAATCTATTGTTAAACCAGTTGTTCCTGAAATAGTAACTTGTTGACCATCTCTAAATTTGTGACCTGTACATGTTACAATACTAGGATTTGCAACTGTCATTCCTGTAATAGCAACTGTCTCTACATTTGTAATTGACTCTACTGTAGCAGTTGCACCTGAAGTGCTACCTGTTACTTTTTCGCCTGTAGTAAATGCTTGTGCTGTTTGAATATTTAAATGTGTGAACAAGTTAATGTCAAACAAATAGTGTTTGTAAATTGCACTAGTTGATGAAGCGTTAGCAAATACGAAGGCACTAGCAGCGCCAGTTACATATTCAAAACCTTTAGATTTTGCACGACCAATTGTATTTAAACCTGAAGTTAATCCAGCGTTCTCTGTACCTCTTGCTGTTGTAGCTTTAGAATATAAGTTAATTCTTTTAAATGCCTCAGTATCGCCAGAAACAAAACCAATATCTGGTGTACCATAAACGTTAGTAACATTAACATAGTTACCAACATCAAATTTTGTAATAAAGTTATTTTGTGTATTAAATTCTCTTGCTTTGTTAAGGTCTACAAAAGTAGTACCGATAGTTTCAATTTCATAACCTTTAACGTATGCTTTACCTGGTCCCATACCTAATGCAAGTTTAGTTTCAACTCCATCATTAGCTGCTGTATAGATACCTCTGTTATTGCCTGTTTTTAAATGTTCTCTAATATCTAAATCAAAGTCTTTAACTGCGTAATCACCACTTTCATCAAACGTTCTTCTTGCTAAAGTATCTTCTAATACTGCATACTCTGTAGTACGAACTTGGTTTTGAATATTACCAGCACTTAGTCTTAGTAACTCAACAAAGTTTGCGTCTGAAGCTGAAGCGATTGTAAGTTTAGTTAAAGTTAAATCAATTTTAAATCTGTGGGCGCCTGGAGCATTTACGTTAGATGAACCGGCTGCATTATCATTTAGTGTTCCATCATCATTCTGTGTAACAAAAGTTTCTGCAATTGTTAAACCAACTCTATATGATGGAGTGTTTGTGTACTTGTCTAAGATGATTGTTTGATTAGCAACTTCAACATGAAATCCATTAATGTAATATGTACCAGCGGCTACAAAGGCAGCTGCACCGGTTGCTACTGCACTAACTACGCAAGTTAAAGCAGTTACTAAACCATCAATTGTTTTAGAACCTGTAATAGTTTCACCAGGTTGAAATGTTGTAGAACTATTTGAAGTACCTGAGTTTGTGTATTTTACGAATAGTGTATCGGGGTCTGTACCATCTGTGATTGATGAGTTTGTAACCTTAGCTGTTACGCCTGAGGTAGTACCTGTAAATGTAACATCTTGCAAATTAGCAAGTGTAGATGTTCCCGAATAAGAAGTAAGTTTTACTGCATAGTAATTTAAGTCATACCCAATTTCTCCAGGTATAACCATTGCACCTTTTTTGAAAAGATGGTCAGATACTTTCTCTACTTGGTTTTGTAGAATAGTTTGTGATTGTGTTAACTCTCTAGCCTGTACTGCGAAAGCTGGTCTAAAAAGAACTCTATGGAACTTCTTACTTTCAGCATAATCATCA
>Ga0209090_10003164_pt1 | contig 10334 bp, 5 predicted proteins | sample ArcticOcean_MG_C_9_FD_187432 | JGI IMG/M metagenome (GOLD analysis project Ga0209090, IMG submission 187432) | Marine microbial communities from western Arctic Ocean - ArcticOcean_MG_CB2_152 (SPAdes) (version 2) | ecosystem: Environmental > Aquatic > Marine > Oceanic | place: Arctic Ocean... | reverse complement strand
GCCGCGTGCCGGCCCAGGGGGGCAGCGCACATTTTGCCGCGGCGGCGGCCGCCGCGTTCGCAGCGCTCACAGCGCGCGCCGGGGCGCCGGGGGCGCCATCCGAGCCGACGCGGGCGCCGGATGCACCCCGGGGCGCGCCCGGAGGCGTCTCACCCCTTAGCTACGACACGCGACCCGCTTCATTTGGTTAGGGCGATGCACGGCTGACGCCGGGGAAGAGGCGCAGAGCCTGGCTTTGTCCGCGTCCGGTCCGCTAATGTACCCGCACCTTGAGATGAAATTCTAACATAGCTGAAGTCCATTTCTCCGTGCCGTCCGTGAAGAGCGGCTTCAAAACCCGTCGAGCTGTAACCACCGGGTGTCTATGGCCCAAGACTAATTGTCCAACTATTGATCCAGTGCTTCAAGGCGCCAGTAAAACCCGCTAGCCTTGTACCCGCGCAGCCCGCCATCCCGTACTCCATCGCCTAACCAAACGAGGCGGTCGTGTGTCGTAGCTTAGGGGCGAAACACGTGACGGATAGGCCGCTGTTTGGACGCTGCCTGACGTTCACACTCGGCTGTTACTAAGAGTAATGCTGGATCAATAGTTGGATATAGAGCTCCGGGTGCCCTGCGGCGGCAGCGACGTTTTTGACGGGTTTTGTACAGCTGCGAGTGCACAGGAGGTGCCCGCCAGTTTAGAGGATAGAGGGTTTGAGAGGTTGAGCTTGGCTGGACCTGACTCCGACCAGCTGGGTCCAGCTTTTGTGCAGGGCTCCGGCGGCGCGGCCAGTTAGCCAAGTTCGACTGCTGCTCGCCTGGAATAGTTTAGCATGCCAGAGAAGTTAGTCAGAGTGCTCGTATTGCTGCTCAGTTTTCGAATCTTCGCATGGGTGCTGTCAACAGAGAATAATGTGCGATGGACGATGTGGCAAACGCACAAGGATTTAGCCCAATTCAGTAACCTAGGGAGAAACAAAATAATGATCCCGCGGTTGATTGCATCGCCCATGGCATCTCATTCCCTTAACTTGGCTCGAAAAGCAGCTAACTTCCTGGAAAGAGCGGCAACGAACTTGTCCCCTGGTCGCAAACGGCTCTTTACTTCTAGTTCGAATAATCTCATATCAATGCAGTATGGTGTTGTGTACGCTGCAGTCGGCCATGGAACAATTCAAAAGGCTTCCGTTTCTGCAAGCAGTGTGCGAAGTATCATGGACAACAGCGTGGGCACTCTGCTGGTGACATCTGATTTTGGAATGCATTTGTCCGCATCACAGGCATTATTATATGGCCAAGCTTATTGGTGGGATATTGTCGCATCAGTAGATGGGCTAGGTATGAACTTCACATCCCTTCCCGAATTTGAAGCATTCACTATTGCTGACCCCAGAATACAGAACAAAGGAAAAAGTTTGAGTGCGATCATCGAATTGAATAAAAAAAAAGAGAGGGAGCGAAGGAGCTCAAAAATGACCGCCTGGGCGGCTGTCCGCCAATTGCGTAGCGCCAAAATGGTTGCACTTCGTCTGGCTTTGGAGACTTTTGGAACGGCTGCCATTTTTTTGGATGCAGACACTTTGGTTTGTGATCCCGCGACACTGATCTCTGCATTTCAAATGGTGTCTAATGAGGGTCCTTGGTTTGCATTTGTGACTGCACCATCAGAACATCACCGGCCACTGCTTGAGCAGATGTTCGGAATTTTAAAAAGCGGAGACATCCCAGAACCCAACACAGGTGTCGTGGTCGTCTCCACATGTGATGGCTCAAGGCGTGTGTTACGGCGCTGGAGTGAGGTTTACTGGCATGAGTCTTTGGCACTCTCACTGATCCAGAATCCGATGGACCAGCCAGCTCTTCGAACAGCATTGTTTCTCGAGGTAGCACCTTGGATAGCTCTACAAGGGACTTTAAATTGCCGAGGGCATTTAAAGAATCTGAACGCTCCTCTCCCCTTGCGATGTGGTGGGTACGATGCATCACATTGGAAGGTGATTACACGATCTAGCATATTAGATGCAGTTGGTACTACGCTAATTAAGGCCGCCTCCATCAAAGCTGTTGACGGTATTTTAGGTGGCAGAGGCTGTACTGTACTCCACTCGCACGCAATTCCAAGGTTCACGGAGCACCGGGCCATATTTCAGCGCAATGCATTATTATTAATGCATACTGATGCCAAAAGGCACAGATTGCTTGGATTTGACCTGGACGGGCTCGCCCGACCTACAAAAAGGGGGGATAGAACTGCGCAGAATAGGCATACTCGCAGATCAAAGCATACGTATAACATTACGGTGCCGCAGGAAACAGTTGCAGTTTTTACCCTTGCGCCTCGAGGCCTGAGCAGCAATGCTGTCGTTGATACTGCCACTGACTGGCGGCGAGGCAGCTGGCGAAATGTCAAAGTTATTATTGGTTCTATGGCAAAAGACGCCTGTGCAAGTGAATCAAGAGCATGTGCTTTAATCATTGTGATCGTGGACCCCCTGACTCAACTTGCAGCAGACGAGAGGTTTAAGGCTATAGCAGACCCTATTATATTAGAGGAGCGACTACGTGACTGTGCAAAGGCATCTTTTCTTAGAGGCACCACGCTGCTTGATGCTCTTTTGCCTTTGAGGGTCGATGACCTAGAAAGACACAATGACCCCAGAGCTGCAAGAGTCAAGCAATTTGGTCCAGGTAACAAAGCTGAGGTTGCAGATGCCATTTCTAGACTTGAAACTGATACATACTTGATCCTTCTCGCCTCAGAAGAACAAAAATCGATAAAAATGTTGAATTCTGTCCTTGAATCTCGACCAGATGCTATCCTATCCGCAAGGCAAGCTGTAATGAATGCTGCAAGTCACGATGCGAAGGGCCGTAAAACCCTAAGTTCCCTTGACTCTAGGTCAATAGAATCACTACGACATCTCCTTATTAATGACAATCAAATCTATGATGTAGCGAGCACACTTTTTGATGAGCAATTTGACGCTGTTTGGGCACATCCACTCGACTCCTGAGTTCCATCGTTCTCGGATCAAATTTGTGAGGCTGTAGAAAACCGCAGAACCTTTTTTGATGGCATTTTTTAAAAATGGTGCGCCAGTGAGTTTGTCAGCGCCAGCGTAGGGGCACGTGGGTCACGCCGGTAACAGTCGGATTTTCCTGGGCATTGATTACCATTTGTCCCCCCCAGAAGGGTGAAGTTCATTCACCGGTGACCTTTTAGTAAACTTCAAAGTCGAAACAAATGACGAATAAGATTTTTAGAAACCTCCTCTAAAGAAAAAGAGATGATTTTAAGACGCTATCGGGAGTAAGCGAATAGACGCCGCCCGAAGGCTGGGGACTAGACCCTTGGGTGTAGATGATTTTAAGAATACTATATTTCCTGTTACCGGGGTTCAGAGAACCCGAGTCTTCGTCCTGATAATGATCATGATACTAGTAGTTCTGATAGTGACGCGCCAAAGACGCCGCTGAAAAGAAGATCGCGAAAAAGACTCGGAAAAAGAAAAAAACAATCAGAGGGCCGGGCACCGGATGACGAGAATTCCAAAAACAATCCAATAGTACCATCCCCTGTAAACGGAATCGTTTCGCGCGGGTTTTCGTGCAAGGGCTGCAAAGGAATGTTACATACTCACAGTTCTGCAGTCCTTGTTAGTACTAGTATCATGATGTTATTTTGGGATTCTATAATTTGACCCGCCCAGACTCGGACCCCTATGCCGCCGTCCCACGTACTCTCCAGATCCATGGGGGGCGCGAATCCCAGGACCTACCGCGTGTAGGGCACTGGGATGGTCTTGTATGCAATCAGAACGCCGAACCCATCTACTAGCCCTTACCCATTTAATCCACTAGCCTTTTAACCCGCACCTTGGGCCCGGATCCAGGACCTATTCGCGCTGGATCTTTAAAGATCCAGCTCGGGAGAGCACCAACGAGAAGCATTCACGACCCACAACGGATGGGTTCCTGCTACCAGGAGATTACCAGGGAGTGTGCACTGGCAAGCAACCTGGGCCTCACCGGCCCTCCCGGGCCGAGTCACCGTATAGGTGAGGTAGATAGGTGAGGGTACGTCCTGTCGTTTTCCGTGTTTATGCGACACCCGAGAGACCTAGCTACCTGGCGCATAGTGCCAGCCCGGGCTGTTATAGTGCACGGCAAATCAGCGATAGAGACCGTGACCCTACGAAGATCCAATCCCCCGTAGGCGGTCACTATATCGCCCAAGACCCCCCGTACATGCCACCATGGTAACTGTGGAGGCCGCCCCTAGAAAACTTGAAAGTGGCAAGCTTGCGGCGCGATCATGATCATGATATTCGCCCGAAGCACGTTACGGCCGAGAAACGCGGACGACGCATAGACCAACATCTGATAAGCCGCTGCTGCGGTAAAGTGTCTTAGATCGTAGCCGGCCACGCCAACGAACGACGATATTAGACCCTGCAGTGGCCCGATCGGCTCGAAATGGCGCCAAAAAAGGCAATCGTGTCGAACTTTTTATGGTTTTACCCACTTTCACGGCGACACGCAGCTCATTTACTGCCGCGCTTTTTGCATAGCATTGCCACAGTCCGGCTGCCGGCGCCCACGAAAGTGACTGGGGCGGCCTGCCGCTCCTAGTATACGAACGAGTGACTGGGCGCCAGATTACCCGGTCCTCAGATGCCCTCGTTCGTGCTGCCTGGTGCTGCTTCAGCGCCGCAGCAGCTGTGGGCTAAAGTCTTAAGGCTGCCAGTGGGCTACCTAATAGCGTCCACTAGTTCAAGTTAGAACGTGAGCTGTCTACCACTGGCTCCAAACGCGATTTTAGTAGGTAGTCGGCCGGCCATTACCGCGTTCCTGGCGGCCCAGCAGGAAGGCCCAGCAAGTGGATTTGCGGCAAGTGGATTTGCGGACCAACTTAAACATGAATCATAGTATACTAGTACATTTACTTGTAAGAAAGATAAGATACCTCCCGGATACCTTCTAGATACGCTACCGAGTATTAGCCTGGGGATTTGAACTGCAGATGCGTGGGATGAAAGAATGAAGGAGTACGATGAAAACACATAATTGAAAGCGAATATGAAGATTCGCCGAAGTAAAAGTCAAGTGGATAGGTTGCCAGCTTCGACAAAATTCAGGAAACAGTCCTTGAAGAAATTCTTAGATAACGCACATAGATCTTTGCTTCGTTTACAAGCTGAACCTGCCAGGACTGAGACCTATAACCAGGGAAACTTACCGCAAACGATAAAACGTGTTCTCATTCAGCAAGGAACCGCCACAATGCAAACGCGCTTTTGGCTAACAGCACTGAACGCAACACAGTACATAGCTAGTAATCAACAAAGCAAAGTATTTGTTGCCAATAAAGTAAAACAGGATGATCGATTAGACTCCTCTGCGATAATGTGTCAAGCCCATAATGAAGTTGCGAAGTGGCAAGACATCGCACGAAATGCCTCTGGCAAGTACAGGATCTTGGTCGCAGAATTTAGCGGCTATCGGAAGAAATATGGAGGTATACTTGCTTTGGCTAGCCGTAGAAGCAGCAAATGCACAGCGAGGGGGTTCGCACTGCGTGCATGTGAAGTTTCTGCAGCAGAAATAGAGAAAGCCATTGTCATTGAAACTTCCACAAACTACGCGGCTGCAATCCAGGGGTCAGGACTTCCAAGATGCGTTGCTACGGGCAAGAAGTTGCTATACAAAAGGCAAGAGTCACACCTGCTGGGCCATAGTCTAAACATGCTGAAGTTCGAACTGCTTGGTAAGCACGGACCTCAAATAAAACATGATCTGATAGGCTGGGAGAACAACAGGGGTTATGAAGACAAAGTTTGTGAGAAGTCCCTTAGCGAGAAGTATCATACGACGAAGAAATGCACACTGGCAGCTAAGATAAACACTGTGCAGAATGTGGCGGAATCAGAGACCCCTCCTCCCACGCAAATACGAGTCGACGTGCAGGCCAGTGTAATCACAAGTACCACAACATCGCCTATTCCGAAAAGGCCAAGCCACAAAATACACTACAAGTTCACCGCCTTAGATAGTGAAACTGATCACAAACTAGCAAAAGAAAGAGATTGTCTTGCCAGGTATTGCATGTTTCTTCAGCACCAGATGAATGCTCTTGCCGTTGCCGACGTTCTTTGGCGTCAGCAGCAATCCTTAGCGAGTTGTTCATCAGCACAGACTAGTCTAGTAGCACAGCGGTTGGCCGATTATCGGCATCTACAAGACAAAACAAACAAAACAAAAGTAAGCAGCTCCCTACAGAACTTCATCAAAAATGCTTCAAGGGAAACATGTGAACAGCACAATAGCTGGGGGCATTTTACGGCCAACCTCGAGGATGGCGTGTCCAACAACATACTACTACGCACTGTAGAAGAGCTCGAATTCAAAAAGTTTCTTACACACAAACTCATTGCATTGAAGCTTGCTGAAATCTTACGAGTATTATATCTGGCCAACGTAAATAGGAATCAAACCGAGAATATGTCAAATATCGAAGTGAAGACACCTTCCAGTCAAGAGGCAACCTCTCGGTTTATTCAAGCGGTTTGCTCTCACTCGACGCAACTTTGTGAGACGCATCTGTTAAGGATAAATCTTTCGGCACTGCGATTAAAGGATCATGTGATTACAAACATATTGGGGGAGCTCGGAGCCTACATTACGTGTGAAGGTCCCCCCTTTATGCATTCCGCCTTGGCCAAAACCAGGTGATTTACTAAGTCACCTTGTCTTGTGTAACAACAGCCTTGGGGACATTGCAGCATCCTTGCTTGCATCGAAGCTGCTTCCCATGTCTTCTGTCTTAGTTCTACTAGATTTAAGGCGGAACTGTATCTCTGCTGCGGGAAACCACATACTCAGTGTTGGTTTAAACAGCAACAAAACAATTCTGGCCTCCAGTACATTTGATGTGCAGCTTGGAGATGATGCCCAAGATGAAAGTGGTCTAGCTGTCATTGGCTGGCGTGACAAGGAACATGATTCGTTCTATGAGATTCTCACTGAACTAACAGAACTATACCGTTTCTGTGCTTGTAATTGTCCTCGTCAGCATGTACAGCCTACTCACTTAAGGCTGGAAGATGACAGTAGAGTAAAAATTCTTGATTTAAAATCACAATTTGTAAGGGCTGGTAGTTTACGGTCCTCGCACTTGTTGATTGACCTCCGAAGCAACCAGCGTTGTGAATGCGAAATCTTTTTGCCATCCTAGCGGTAGTAGAGTACAGACCAGCGCTGTGCCGCTTTTAGCGACAGAGACCATCACCGTTGTTCTACAGCCCTCTATTATCAGAAAGTGAACACTCTCTATGGCGGCGGGATAATCTCTGTTAGGTCAGCCTTGAGAGTTTGCCCACAGAACGATATATGTTTTTGCGATGTGGCCATGTTTTGCGAAAAAGGGTCGGCACACCGTCAAACTTCGGTGTGCCTCTGATCGTTGGTCGAGCATATCCGATCATTTGGTCAGAGCCCGTCTGTCTGATCGTTGATTGCGACCGAAACTATCGATTTTGGTTGCAACTGCACAACGAAGCCGTGCCAATGCGGTGCCCGAGGTCGCACTAGCACCTAAGTTTCGACGGCGGTCACACTGCTTCACGCGTGCAGCCTTCTACGCTTGCCCCGAGGGGCGTGGAGCACGAGCTCTTTGATCGCGAAACCGCACCAGGCGCCAAGGCCCAGTACATGCCCACAGACACTGTCTAGTTTACCAAATTTACATGGCACGTACAGAAGTGCTCGCGCGAGAAGCGGTGGTTGGCATGTTAATGGTGACCCGGTTGACACACGAACCTACTAAGCAGAGCTCCGTGCGCAGAGCGCGGCGCGGCGGCGTGATATCGCGCTCAGGACTAGCGGCAGAGGATAGGATTGAGCAAAGAATGTTCTTGTTCTGCCGGTCGCATGCAATGTTACGTTGACTTCTAACGTTGACTGTTTTGGAGCGACGGAGGCGGCTCGCAGAATGGCATAAGTGTTACGATCTTCAATTGAATAGTTTTTGCGACTGAGTCCTGGGCCTTAATTAATTGACTCGCAGAGTCACTGTCTGACTCGAACTTGGGGAACTCTAGCCTGAGCAGTGAGCTAGTTGTCTGAGCTCAACAGCGTAAAAGAAATTGGAGCTTGGGATGCTAGGGAAGCCAGGTTTTGACGGTCCACAACGCATACATGTGGAAGCCTAGCTGTGGATGCAGGGCTGGGTTGGGCCACTATGTGGACCCATAGCAGCCTTTTTATACTAAAATGGCGGCAGCACATGCGCTTGGCTCACGTGAAGTCAAGGGCGTGGCGTACGGCCGTGCGCGACAGGCATGCTGCTCGCATCACTCGCAGCGTTGTTTATGTGACTCGTCTTCCACCGAGAGGTCGAGGAGCGAGTTAAGTTTGCGGCGCTGCCGAGGGCAACTCGCCGGCGGCGAGGACTTTGTGCTCACCCCGTGGTCTTCTACTGAAGGACAGGCCCCGTCGATTGCACTCGCGGCTAGCCGACAATAATGAACGACCAGAAGAAGCTCTGGTGTGAGTCTGCTTGGTTGATGTATCAAAGTGACCGAGTGATCGCTCAGACCGCAAGCGATTGACGGTCATCCTAGCCGTTGGAGAAGATGAGATGAGATATGCCCTGGTTTCGATGATTTTTTGTTGCTACAGAAAGCTCGATGTTAAAAATGCGCGACCAATACTCAGTGAGCGTTTAAGCCATACCGCCAGTGAGCTTATGGGCAGTCAGTCGGTCAGGAGACAACCGATCGCATCGCCTTGTTGCGGTTACGACGCCGCGCCCACGCCTCGGAAATCGCAACCCCACGGGCCAAAGGACGTTCGAAGATTGCCCAGCCTCGCTCCCAGGGTTGACGGTGGCAGCATTTCTCTCCTTTCTCTAGTGTGTGTTCAAGGGTGCCAAACAGGAACGGGCGTATCGACCTGTTGTGCCAGGAGCTTCTCGTGAAACGTGAACGCGCGCTGATACGGATGACGCTACTGGGGTACGATACTTCGCCATGAGCGATACGGAGTGCCACCGACGCCCTGGCGGCGCGAGAATCCAATATTTCCCGTCATAGACGTCCGGTGGTCGCGTCCAGGTAGTGGGACGGCGACACACCCAGCATACGGACGCCGTGCCCGTGGCTGCAGCGAGCCCCCATGCTGGGCGAGGACTAAGACCTTCAGCGTCGACCAGACGCTGCCTGGCGCGAAGTGCATGTCTGTCGGCTGCGCGCCCACGAGCTACATGACCCGCGCCCGTTGGCGTGGGGCTTCGGTGGAATGATGTGCGTCACGCGGGCCGCGCGATCGCCTGGGAAACTCCCTCTTGAGCCCGAAATTCCAAATGCTAGAAACGGGTTTGACGAGTTGTCGAGCTAGTGTTTCGGGCACCCAGTCTAGGCACCCAGGTGTGCTCAAGCTAGTGATTGCTCTTATAATTATTATTAGCCCAGTGTACTCTTCAGAAAGCCGCCGAGTTTGTTTCATATGCTTTATACAAAACAAAACAAAAACAAACACCGCCGGACCGCGCAGGGCCAACGCGGTCTTTCACAGGTTATTCCGGCGTCGTGAACTTTCTACCTCCCCCGGGGGAGCGGGCTGCGGGGCTGCGCACGGAGCGGTATGTATTATAAGAGCCATAGTGGGCACACTTTTACATGGTAGTGAGCGAAACATTAGCTCGACAACTCGGGGAACCACGGCCGAAACCCGCCCTTTCGCGACCCCAGATTTTTAGGGGGCAGCTTTGAGCCGCTATCTCAGCCGCATCGTCGAGTTAGACCACAAGCCCAAATACACGATGACTCGTATGCTAAATATATGCCGAAGTATCGCTGGGCACATCGCGCGTAGACGCCGGCACGGCGAGCAACGGGCGTCAGCTAGGGCAGCGTCTCTGGCTAAAAATCGCTGTGCTCGTCACGTGGTGCACCAATTGACGCAGCCAAAAAAACGCGGGGCAGCCCGCAGCGAATGAATACGTGCTTCTATGAGCCGCAGTCCCAATAGACTACACTTATTTTAAGGACGTGGGCAAACTGCGAAACGTTCCTAAAAAATCTGCGGTCTCGAAAGGGCGGGTTTCGGTCGCAGTGTTGAAAAACAAACAAACAACAATTTTAATTTAACAAACTTGAACCAAACAAACAAACAAAAAGACTTGACATGTAACCTGTATCTATCTAAGCTAACCAACCTGTCCGTGGCGTGGTGATCCGAGCCTGGTGTGCTAACCCGCCCGAAAGGCGTGGTGCGAAGTATCGGCCGTGAAATGAGGCGCCAGCGCGCGTGCGTCGGAGGTGGTGTGGTGTGGAGGGCGCGCGAAAGTGGTA
>Ga0209090_10003158_pt1 | contig 10340 bp, 7 predicted proteins | sample ArcticOcean_MG_C_9_FD_187432 | JGI IMG/M metagenome (GOLD analysis project Ga0209090, IMG submission 187432) | Marine microbial communities from western Arctic Ocean - ArcticOcean_MG_CB2_152 (SPAdes) (version 2) | ecosystem: Environmental > Aquatic > Marine > Oceanic | place: Arctic Ocean... | reverse complement strand
AGCGTCGTGGCCACGCCGCCGCCGCCGTCGACGTCCATGGCGGCGCGCCCGGCCCGCGCGACCCGGGCCGCCAGCGCGGCGCGAGCGGGGTCGAGGGCGACCGGCGGCGCGGCCAAGGCCAACGGCGCGCGCGGCGGGGGTTGATACGCCCGCGCGCAGGAATCTATCTGCGGAGCCTGGAGGTCCATGCGCGCGCCGGCGTGAACGCCGCGGCACTCGACGCGATAGAGCGCTGGCATGTTGCCGTCTGCCGGGAGCCACTTCACGAGGGCGGCCGCACACGTACAGGCCGACGCGCCGATGCGGCCCCAGGGACACAAGAGCGGCCGGCCGTCCCCCCACGGCGTGCCGTCCCGTCGCCACGGCGACGCCCGCACGCGATCCGTGCGCTCTTCCACAGCACCGTCGTCAAAGGCCACGCGGTAAGATCCATCACCATGCGCCGCCTCCACGACCGCGGGGAAATAGTGGCCGCGCCCCTGCCACTCCGCGTCTACAAGTGCGCCGACCGCGAAGGTCGGCAGCGCAAAGGGGACCAACGCGTGTTCTTCTTCCTGCTCCTCCCCCTTAAGTAGGCGCCACGCGCCCAGGAAGCGCTGCCGCGCCAAGCGGGGCCACGTGCCCAAGTCGAGGATTGCTTCGAGCTCTTCAGCGTCGCACGCCCGCAGGTCCTCGAGCGACTCGGCCGCGTCGAGGACGCTCCGTCGTCGCCCGACGTTCGCGACGTGCGACTCGACCCAGCTTTCCAGCTCGAGAAATGCGGGCGTCGGCTCTACCGGTGGAGCGAGCGCGCGCTCGAGCGCCGCCAACACGCTGTCTTGCGGCACGGGCGGGAGGAACGGCGGCGGCGGCGGCAGTGCGCGGTGCTGCGGCGCGGCGGTCAGCGCGAAAGCGTGCTGCGGTGCCGCGACCAGCGCGCGTTGTGATGCGTAGGCCGGCACGGCGCCCCACGCTCTGTTTTGCGGTGCGAAGGTCGGCACGGCGGCCCACGCTGCATTGGTGTGGTGCGGTGGAGTTTGGGGCGCCTTGCGCGGCGTCGCGGCCGCCGCTCCGGCCTCAGCAAACTACTGCATTTATACGAGCCCTTTGGGTCGACAGGTGCAACACTGTCCTCAGATATGCGGCGCGCTCCTTAAATTTTTTACTCACAGAGCGAAAAACCCGTCAAAGTTCAAAGTTTGGACGCAAAACTGTACGTGGCAGGCCAAAAATTTGCGCGCGTCTTGCTACAAGCCCTAGGCGTGCTCCCAGGCACACCAGCAGCGCGGAGTGAACGAATACTTGCTCGCAGCCAGCCACTGGGGAGCGTGCTCAGCATGGCCTGCCGCACCAGCGCCGCACGGCTGCTCGGCCTGGCTCCGAACGCCAGCCGAGCCAACGTTCAGGCAGCGTTCCGCAAAAAAGCGCTCGAGACGCACCCGGACCGACAGGGCGGCTGCCCTAGTAAATTCCTCGCGGCGCGCGACGCCGCGGATCTGCTGCTGCGACCGGTGCCGGCCGCCACGGCACTGCCGCGCGCCGCACCGCAGCAGAGTCACGCGACCGACGCACGCGCCGTCGCGCACCGCACCATTCGTTCGCTTGACGAGGAGCTCGCGGCGGCGTTTGAGCGCATGCGGACCGGACCGGACCTCCACGTCGACCCCGAAACGCTTCGCGTCGCGGGCGCCGACGAATTTCCAAAGGAGTTTGAACTCGACGAGCGCAACCACGGGGTGGATGGACCCTTGCTGCGCCTGAGGCACGGCGACCGCGTCATCGGATGCGTCGAAGCAGCGGACGAAAAATTGCGCGTGTCGCTCTTCGGGCGTGATGTGGCGACGGCCGAGCGATCCTCGAATGGCGAAGTTACCGTGCGCCGCGGGAACAAATCGGCAACGCTCGCGCCCCGGCCGCGGACCTCCTATTTCAACGTCGCTGACGCGTTCGACACAAGTGGCTACACCTGCGTGCGAGTCAAAATGCCCGGCGTCACAAAAACGTTGTGGCGTTCGAACCAGGGACCGCCCTGCACCCACGCGAGCGTCGTGCGGGCGTGGCGCCCGCACCGCCGGTGGTGGCCCTTCGGCGGCGACGAGGAGGCCTACGCGAGCGACGGCGCCGCGGCGTCGACGTACGTCGAGCGGCGCGCCGGCGACGACCGCGCGCATGCCACCGCGGACGCGCCGCCGCCGCTGGACCCGGCCCTCGTCGTTGCCAAGGTGGCTTTCCAGACGCTCGACCGCGAGCGGGTGCGGGTGGGCGCATTTAGTGTATTTTAATGTTTATCTGTCAAATCCGCTGCTTGAAAAACCCGTTTAGTGAATTTACGTTTTCGGCGGGACGCGCCATGCAGCCGTCTGAGTATCGTTCGGTTAGGTACCGGCCCAAAGAGATCAATGGGACGCTTACTGGGAGGCGAAAAGCTAATATTTTTTTATTCGCGGTGCTGACGGTGCCAAAGTGGTCAGTCGCGCCAGTGGAATGCGGTCGATTCGTGGTCCAGAGGTCTCCCAAGGGTCGCTTAAGGTCGGCACTAGACGTGCGTAGTCGCTTACACCGCATACGCCGGCGCTTGGATCATATATGCCTATTCTCCCAGCAGTCCAGCTCACTCAGGCATGATCAGTCAGTGTTTGGAGTTCCAGAGCTTTGAGAGCTATGGGATGCCCAAAGCGCATGCGCAAACGGTGTAGGCGTCCACCCACCATCAGACCTAACCCATAGCGAGTCCGAGAGCCTTCCCGCATCCCAAAAAAGTGTTTTATTTGGGCTCGACAGCACCCGCTACCGTCAAATACGCAAATTACTCGAGGGCCCCCATTAAGCGAAATAGCGATCTCTTTGGGTCCCATACTACCCCATATATAGTGGAAATCAACTATATGACATCTACACCACGAGAAGGGTGCTTTGGGCTGCCCGTGCTCGGGTCTGAATATTATTAATCTGGACCTCGCGTGGCTTCGGCTCATACCGGCCGCCCGGGCCGGACAGCGCTTCCTACTCCACGAAACTCCGGCCGCCCACGCCGCCGCCGACGGAATGAAATCGTGAACCGAATGAAAGTCGCCCAGCCGCCGCGCCGGCGCGTGGCCGGCCAGTCCATCGCGAACTTACTCGCCTTGTGTAAAATGTCGTCTCGATCGGATGCTTCGTTTCGTGCGGGGACTGGTTCGCCGAGGCCGCAGCACGGCTGGCCCGCCCGAAACAACCCTCGGTTCTGCGGGGCTCGAAAATACCCGCACTGTTCTTGCGTTCTCGCGGAGACCAGCTGGCCTACGTAATTTCTATCACCGTGGCGTCGCGGCGGCGCGGCGGGCTTTATGTGGTTCACACTACACGTTCCGCAAGGCCTCGGAGCTCTCTCGCCGACCGGCAGCCGACGCGTCGACGGCGTCACCGCTCAAATGTTGCCGCGTCGCGCGTGACGCGTCGATGGCGTCAAGGAAATGTCACGGCCCCTGGAAGCAGGACTTCGTTCTGCCTCTGGCTTGCGCCGTGGCTCGACTCTTAAATCCCTCCCGTGTGATGGAAGACGAGTGTCGCGTGCGTGCCCGCTTAACTATCTCCCCCGACGAGAGATGTTCCGTTTTTGGCGGCGTTTCGTTGCGAAAGATGCCGATACTCGTCCCAGAGGGTACTACAATGCTGACAGACGCTGTGATAATGCACAATCGTTGTATAGGGCAGGTGTCTAACGTAGACACTAGAGGGCCAATTTTGCCAGATAACAAAACCCGAACCCGGCCAACAGTGACTACATACCCGAATTGACTATACTTCTAGTAGTTATTCAACTACATACACAACATCAAACTTACAAAACCGAAGCCAGCACCTCGGCACACCGCGCCGGCTTCGCCGTCACCACTCTCCACCCCCGTTCGCTCGCGAGCGCTGTCGCCCGGGCCGCCGCGTCGGGCGCCGCGCCGGGCGTCACGAGCAGCACCGCAAGCCTATCGACGCGACCTGCGGCGGCCGCGTCGGGATCCGGCGCGGCGACCACGTCCGCCCGCAGATGCGCCGCGGCGAGGACCGCGCGCGCTCGGTCCGCGGCGGCCGCCGGCCCGACGACGAGTACAAGAGTAGGTGTCGGCACGAAGTGCGGCGGTGCATCTTCATGGGCCTCGGCCGAGGCGGGCGCCCAGTGACCTCTCGCCGGCGTGTCGTCCTGGAACGCGCCGCACGCGGAAATTACCACAGGCACCGCCGGCGTTTCGTTCTCCCCGGCAACGGCCTCCACGGCCCGCACGACGTCCATGCCCGCGAGGACCCGCCCGAAGACCACGTGCTTCCCGTCGAGCTGGGGGCAGGCCGCCAGCGTCACGAAGAACTGCGACGAGTTGGCGTTCTTGCCGCTGTTCCCCATGGACAGCACGCCCGGAGCGTCGTGCCTCCGGCGCAGGCCCTTGATCTCGTCCTTGAATTTTTTGCCGAAGCAGCTCGCGCCGCCCGATCCATTACCTTTTACGATATCCCCGCCTTGCATGACAAAGCCCTCCACGACGCGGTGCACCGGACTTCCCGCGTAGTGCAACTTCACGCCGCTCCCTTTGTCCAGGCCACGGTCACCCCGACACAGTGCGAGGAAATTCTCGACCGCGAACGGGGCCACGTCCTCGTAGAGCTCGAAGACCACCCTGCAATTTTGTTGCGGCCGAGCTTGCATCGGGCCTTTTGCATTCCACTCGTAATCAGTCCCGTAAAGCTCGTCGAGGCGCAGGATTTCGCCGCCGCCCAACTCGTCGATTTTTTTTGACGACAGCGCGTACTTGAGGTCGCAGCTCTCGACGAAGTGGGACGCGCGCTTGAATTTTGCGCAGGCGTCATCAATGTCGAAGTCGAGGTAGGCGCGCGGCCGGTTGGCGAGCTGTGCCATGCTCTGTGCTGCTGCGGCCCAATGTGGTGTGCAGCGCACTGCACGGATGGCGCGTCGATGGCCTTGCTCCTTGCTGCAGCGGCACTGCGGCCTGTTTACGCTTCGATGGCGTGCAAAGCGTTGCGCACTTGCTGCTGCAGAGCGATGCGATCGCCGTGCAATTTGTGCTGGGCAAGAGCTGAGGCAAGCGCTGGGTGCCGAGGTCACGAAAACCCGTATATAAAACCCGAACATAAACCCGCACGTTACAGGGCGGCATCGGACTCTCATTACAGTGCCGCACAGCTCATTACAGTGCGTGCCGAGTCAAGCAGAAGACACACAGCGATCGTATTGCAGCGCTGCGCTGCATCGCTTCAGGTGGTCGCACGCACAGGGCCATAAAATGCAGCACCAACCAGGCAGGCGCAAACGCAGTAACTGCGGCGTTGGCAAGCTCGTCGCGGCCTGCGCCGTGGCCCTCTACGTCTACGTCATCGTAAAAATGAACCGACACGCGCCGCGTCACTACGACGGGCCGCAGCTCGGCGAATCCGGGGACGGCTTCGACGCCACGGGCGAGACCGACGACGATGCGGACACCATCCATTTGGTCTTCTCCACGGACTGCGGGGGCTACCAGCACTGGCAATCCATCAGCAGTTGGTACGCGAGTCTGGCGGCGGGCCACCGCGGGCCGGTCACGCGCATCGCGAGCGGCTGTTCCGACGAGCAGGCCGCCACCATCCGCGCGGAGTTCCGCAAAATTGACAAGACGGGGCGTTTCCGTCTTCACGCGGCGCCGTCCACTGCGATCGGCGGCTACAAGTACTCGAACAAGCCGGGCGGCCTAATGCACTTCCTGGCGCACGCGAACATCGATGCAAAGTTTGTCGCGCTCGTCGACCCGGACATGATCATGCTTAAGCCGTTAACCTTAGACGTGGCGCCGGGGACGCATCGATACCACGGCAAGAAGCTTCATGAGTCCGTTGTCGACGGCGTGGCAAAAACGCTGAGCCTCTTCGCGGACCTGCCGCAACACGTCGCCCAGGGCGCGCCGGCGGGCCAGCACTTCGGCGTCGGCGGAGCCTGGCAAAGAGCGGGCCCCGGCGCGCGGTCGGCCTGGGCCCAGTTCTCCAAGAGCGCCGTCTGCGGTAATGACGCGCCCTGCACTCGCACTACCGCAAAAGAGGCCGATGAAAAGTTCGCCGTCGGGCCGGTGTACATCATGCACGTCGCGGACTGGCAGATGCTCGCGCCGGCGTGGTGGGAGGCAATGCCGCGGGTCCATTCGCAGTACCCCCATCTATTAGCGGAGATGTACGCGCTGACGATGTCCGCCGCGAACCTGACGACGCCCTGGTCGCAGCTTTCGTCGTACATGGTGAGTGACCCGCGGACGACGTCACCCACCGAGGCCTGGGCGTGGATCGACGACTTGGCGGCGCGCGAAGGTCCAACATCCGTCTGCGCGGGCGCCACGGCGACGATGCTCCCCGCCGCGACGCGCTCCAGAGAAGTCGCGCTGCCCGTATTCCTGCACTTTTGCCAGCGCTACGACCTCGCGGGATATTTCTTCGCCAAGCGGCGGCTCGCCCACGACTTCTTCGGGTGTCAAAGCGAGCCGCTGGCGTTCGACGCCGACGCGATTATTGGGGGCCTCGGTGGCATGCCGTCGACCGTCGCGACGCGGACGGCGTTCATGCTCTGCCACATCGTCCCGCTCATGAACTCGTTTCTCGCGTCGTACAAACGGGATGCCTGCTGATGTCTTCTGTCGTGTAATTTACTCTTGTTGTGCATCACGTCACAAAATATCAATTTACTAGAAGTAATCTGGCGCTTCTCTCTACTCGGCGAACCACCAGTTGTGCGATGCCTCGACGTGCATGAACGGCGACGACTCCGTTACGGCATCAACCGCTGGCACACTCCAGCTCAGCCGCGGCGACGTCCGCTCCGGCGGTGTTTCGTCGACGACAGCCGGCGCCGCGAAGGCCGCGCCCGCGATCTGCTCGAACGCCGCCTTCGCGCCGTCGCGGTCCGGCGACTCCGCCGCCCACCGCATAACAGTGCAGTGGCAAATGTCCGGAAGGTGAGGCGGCGGATCCGCCGCCGCGCACACCGACGGCGGGCGGCCTTGACTCCGGTCGCCGCCGCCCACGACGGCTTGGCCGCCCCGCGCGCGGATCGACAGCTCGAGCGCGTCCCGCATCTGCTGAATCGCGCCGTCGTCGTCGCTGATGTCCAGCGTCGCGCACGAGCCTCGGAACGATGCGCCCGTGACGCGCAATCGGAAGGGCAACCGCGGCCACTTACCAGAGATCTGCGCACCATCCAGGATAATGCGCCATTCATTTAACGTCACGGCGCGGCCGCCCTGTTTAAGGTCTGCCGCGTCGTACCTCCGCAGCGTCGCGATGGTCACGTGCAGGTGCTCGGGCGGCATCCAGTACGCGCCGCGCAGCCGCCGGTCGCCCTGGAGCTGCGCCCGCGTCTCCGCCCACGCGGCTCGGAGCTCCTCCGAGACCGGGTACGCGAGCAGCAGCAAGCCGAAGCAGTCGTCCGCCGCGTCGCCCCTCTGCAGCGCGGCGGCGTCTGCCGAAAACCAGGGTGCTGGTGGTGGGGTGCTGCTCATGATGCGTGCGTGCAGCACCGATTTGTGGCGAAACCTTGTCAGTTACGACTTATACCGGCAGGCTGCACCGGGCTGCACCAGTGCTGCTGCACCAGGCACTGAGGCAGGTGCAATTAAGTGCTGGTGGAGTGTCGGATAATTATCGGGCTACAGCCAACAGATGCGTTATCGCACACAACGGATACAGATATGCGAGAGTCCAAGCAGAGTATATTTGACATGGCAAAACCCGTGCTGTAAAACCCGTGTAATCGAACTGCCGCGAATTCCCCCGGTGGCCTCGGAGCTGTCCAATCAACCAACAACAAGTTGCTCGGCGCATGGCAGCACTCACAAACGCGGCGCAGTCGCCTTTATCTTTGCTTATCTAACTAGGTTACCCCAATACCACCGGGTTCCCGACTTTGTAACTGTATTCTCCTAGATAGGCTGCAGCATCGAGGTGCGCGCCGAATAATTGCACCCCCATTGCTCTCGCAACCGGCTAGGTTCGGCCAGCGTCCCGCGCGGCAGCCCGCCGTCAACCCGGCGACCGCCGGCAGCGGAAAACGCGGCTCAATTGGCAGGTCTGGGCAAGGCTGCCAATCATGCAGTCCAAAGCGCTGCCCCAATGCTAGCAGCGATGCGGACGAGACCCTAGCGATGCCGTGAGATGCGCCGCCCGCGCGACCCGAAGAGGCGGCGCGCGCCCGTCGCCGCGCTTGCCGCCGCGGCGCTCATCGTCGTCGTGACCCTCCCGTACGTGGCCTTGCACCTGCCGCAGCCACAAACGATGGTACGACCGGCGGCGACGCCGCTCATCGCCGACGAGCTGCACGACCAGCCCTTCGCCATCTACGACGCCTTCGTCGCGGCCAAGGATGGGTGCGCCACCGCCACCGTCATCGCGCAGCTCGACGGCGGCCCGGCCCGGCGGCTCGCCGTGCTGAGAGACGCCGGCCTGGACCGGTGGAACGACAAGCGGCGGGCGCTGCGCCAGTCGACCGACGGCTGCGAGGCGTGCGTGGCCGGGCGCATGCGCGTGCGGCCGGCGGTGCGCGAGGCCGCCGCCAAGCGCTTGGAGCAGCTGGGCGGGGCGCCGCGAAGTCTGGAGTGCGGCTTTGCGGATACATGGGTCGCCGCGGCGCCCCTCGACAAAGAATATGCGCGCCGGGCGTCCACGCTGATCGTGGAATGCCCCGTGCCGCGCGACTTGATGAAAGAAGCGTGCGCCGGGCACTTACAAATCGCGCTGCGGGCGCCGGGTCGGGCGCGGTTCCACCCCGCGGTCCCGCTGCACGTGCAGCCGTTCGCCGAGCCGCGCGATCTGGGCGCGTGCCTATGGGCCACGGGCGACGCCTTCGCCGAGCGCTCGAAGCGCGTTGGCATGGCCGCGTCCAACGCCGTCGATGAAGTGTCGACGTGGTTGGCGGCGCACGCGGTCGTGGGCGTCGAGCAGTTTCTTATTTACGACAACTCGCGGGGGGTCCATGCTCGAGCTCTCACCGGAGCGATAGACTCGCCCCTCGCCGCCGTCTACGCGCCCTTCCGCGAGAAGCTGGCGGTGGTCCCCTGGCCCGACGAGCGCTTCCTCGACGATCTTGTAAAAACCGCCACGGAGGGAAACCTCACCGCCCAGACCTTCTTCGGGCGCCCGTCCCAGTTCGCGGCCTTAAATAGCTGCCACCGGCGCATGCGCGCGCTGGGTGTCGAATGGGTGCTCCACGCGGATGCCGACGAGTACGCGCTGCCCGCGTCGCCGAGCGAGTCGCTCTATGACGTGGTGAAAAGGCAACCGGTGGCCGCGGCCTACGCGATGCCCTCCGTCTTCTACGCGCCCTGCGGGCCGGGGCCGATCGGATTCGCCTCGTTAACGTGCGCGGGGCGCGCGGTCATGCACCGCCGGAAGCTTATTGCGCACGCTGAGCGGGCATTACTCCTCCACCCGCACGGCGTGGCCCTCGGCGGGTCCGTTCGCACGCTGGACCCGGGAGCGGACGCGCGCCTCGTGCACGCGCGCCGCGGCTACCACTTCGGCGACGCGTTCGCCGCGCGCGCGGTCCTGGGCGAGCGGGACGGCGGGGCGTCCCTTCGCGACGCCGCGCGCTTCGAGGCGCTCGTGCGGCCGCGCCTCGTGGGTGCGGGGGCGGTGGCCTGCGCGGCCGCGCCGGCGGGGCACAAGGTGAAGGCGCCGCCCGCGGGCGAGACGGCGGCCGCGGCGCGCGCGCGGCGCCGCGACGCCATGGAGGTCTGCGACCGCGAGGACCCGCGCTGGCGCTGGTGCTGGTGCCGGGACCCGGACATCGCAACGGTCTGGGCGCCGCGCGTCGCCGGGGCGCGGCGGCGGCTCTACGGTTCTTAAGTTCATTTTTTGTGTTTCTTTCCTGGGGGTCTGGTCCGCAGCCCATGTTGGTCATCTTACTCATCGATGGCGTTGTTTGTGTCTGGGTTATCGGCCGCCTATAGATGCCCGCGATCACCCTAAAATTGACTTTTTGGGACGCCCCGCGGACATCGCAATAAGAACGTATTAGTATAGTAGAATGTCTATCACCACGTGCCCGTCAGAAACGAACATTGTTTTGAAATTCCCGCGGCCGCCCCGGAGGCCCAAAATTGGACTTTCGTACCTTCCCGGGTATGTGTAGCAAAGTAAACGAGCTCCCAAATTAAGTTAGCACCATAATCGGTCAGCGAGACCAAATTTTACGTCTAGCGTCCGAGACACATATGCTCGCGGCTCCCGGAAATCTGGGGACATTCGCGGATGAGTCTTACGGACTGCCAAAGTACACCAGCGATTAACGCCGCGATCCACCGTCCGGCTAGTACATTATAAGTACTCCGGCCCAGTTTTCATACATATCCGACGGAACTGGA
>Ga0209090_10003153_pt1 | contig 10346 bp, 13 predicted proteins | sample ArcticOcean_MG_C_9_FD_187432 | JGI IMG/M metagenome (GOLD analysis project Ga0209090, IMG submission 187432) | Marine microbial communities from western Arctic Ocean - ArcticOcean_MG_CB2_152 (SPAdes) (version 2) | ecosystem: Environmental > Aquatic > Marine > Oceanic | place: Arctic Ocean... | reverse complement strand
CTTAAAGAAAGATTTAAAAAAGGAACGTCAGGTTCCGGAGACGGAGCTAGAGGAAGTAAGTTTGCGACAAGTATTTTCCGTCCAGGCTCACCATTCAGAAAAGGATATTCTGATAGCCCAAGAAATAGAGCATATGTAGTTATGAACAACGTCCTTTATCACCTACACCCCGTGAAAGTGAAACGACATGGAGTACGTTTATCTTATACCCTTTGCTTAGGAGGAATGAGTTTCTTCCTGTTTATAGTGTTGACCATTACAGGAATTTGGTTGATGTTCTACTTCCGACCAACCGAAATGGCCTATGCAGATATTCAAGCACTCCAAACGAGTGTGGCATTCGGTTCTCTTGTTAGGAATATGCACAGGTGGGGAGCACACCTTATGGTATTAGTTGTTTTCCTTCATATGTCTCGAGTTTTCTATCACGGAGCATATAAAGCACCTAGAGAATTCAACTGGGTCATTGGTGTTATTCTATTATTCTTAACGTTGTTCTTATCTTTTACTGGATACTTACTCCCGTGGGATCAGTTAGCTATTTGGGCTGTTACAGTTGGTGGAAACATGGCAAGTTATACGCCGGTGTTCGGTGCCCAAATTAAGTTTGGACTATTTGCAGGATTAGAAGCAACAACGGCTACCTTGCTTAGATTTTACGTTTTACATGTTCTCTTCTTCCCATTCATTATTGTCATCTTTATGGCAATTCACTTTTGGAGAGTTAGAAAAGATGGAGGTATCTCTGGACCGCTCTAGAGAAATATAAATATGGTTGATATCCCAGAACACTTACTCTTAAGATCTGCAGAAGCGAGAGCTAAAGCTCTTGGTATACCTGTTGAACAAGCTCTTGCAGAAATGAAAGGCGAATCAACGCCTACTGTTGTTGATGATGAGCCAGAAGTTGTTGAAGTTGAGCTAACTGCTCCTCCAAAAGCTGAAGTACCAGTTCCTGTAGAAACACCTGTAGCTGAAGAAGTAAAAGCTGAAGTACCAGTTCCTGTAGAAACACCTGTAGCTGAAGAAGTAAAAGCTGAAGTACCAGTTCCTGTTAAAGCAGAAGCCCCACAAGAAGTAGAATTTGCTCCAGAAGTTAAAGTAACACAAAGGCTCCTAACTGTTGTTAAAGCCAAACCAATTCAAAAGGCGGCATCTGAGCCAGTTGATAAAGTCAATACATGGCCACATCTAATGCTTCCAGAGTTTATTTCATTGATGGTAATGATGGCATTCTTAATTTTATTGAGTGCAATATTACAGGCACCACTATTGGAAGAAGCAAATCCAAACATCACCCCTAATCCAGCAAAAGCTCCTTGGTATTTCCTTGGGTTACAAGAAGCACTATCTTATTGGGATCCACAAATTGCGGGAGTTATGATCCCTCTAGTTATTGGTTTACTTGGTTTCGCAGCTATTCCATATATTGATAGAAACAAAGAGAACAATCCTTCAAAGAGAAAATATGCAATTATGATGTACACTTTTTTCTTAGCTGGAGCAGGAACACTAACAATTATTGGAGTATTGTTTAGAGGTCCTGGTTGGAACTGGACGTATCCATGGATTGATGGAATATGGTTTGATGATCTATTAGATTGGATAAATTTCGAATGAGCATAGTAGAGCTGTCTTTTATTGCCATTGGAGCAATAGGCGTACTAGGTGTTATCGGAATAGTTGCAATCATAACAGGTAGAGGGCCAGGGAATATTGATTGGAAAAAAAATCTAGACAAACGAGCTGTTAATGCTGAAAAGACTAAAGAAAAAACAAGTTTTTTTGCACCATCAAAACCAAAATCAGTTGAAGAAGTAAATGTTGAAGAAGTTGTCGACGCAGATGAGGCTGAAGAGGTTATTGAAGAGAGTGATGGCTCAATCAAGATTGAAGAAAAAGTAGTTTATGAAGAAATCTCTGAACAAGAGAGATATATCACAAGAAAACAATTCTTAGGAAAAGCACTAGGTGGAACATTTGGAGCTTTTATGGGTATTCAGGCATTGGCATGGCTTGGTTTTTTATGGCCAAAAGTATCTGGTGGTTTTGGTGCTAAAGTTGATGCAGGAACAATTGAAGATCTAAAAAATCAAATTATACAAGCAGATGGTTCAGTCATACCTGCTTTTATCCCAGAGGCAAGAGCATATGTGTTGCCGTTTAGTGAAAGCTCAGCAGGAGATTCACAATTTACAGATGGATCAACAATTGCTGATGGACTAGTCGCAGTTTACCAAAGGTGTGTTCACCTTGGGTGCAGGGTTCCATGGTGTAACTCATCACAAGGTTTCGAATGTCCCTGTCATGGTTCAAAATACAATATGGTTGGTGAGTATTATGCAGGACCAGCACCTAGGAATTTAGATAGGTTTGTAGTGAATGTTTCACCTGCAGGAAAACTTATTATAGACACTGGAACAATTATTGAATCACCTAGAGCTCCAGGACTTTCTATAAAATATCCCCAAGGTTTATCTTGCATAGCGCTAGCTCCAACTGAAGAATCATAATGAATAGTTCTATTTTTATAACACTCCTTTCTTTAGCAATAGTTGGTGCACTAGCATATTTTGCTGCTGTTGGATTTAGAGGATCTGGTAAAAATGACGAGATACCTGCAAACCTCACAAAATATAAGTCTGATGATGAATTGGAAACATCACATCTTGATAAGTCATTGTCATGGGCAGTTCTAATTGCTTCCCTTCTTACGATTATGATTCCTCTTTATTATCTAGGGGAGGATTCACGTCAAGAAAGTTTTGTTGAAGAGTTTGAAGATGTTTCTGTAGAAAGAGGACATCATTTATATGAAGAGTTTGGTTGTGGTAACTGCCACGCAGCCGATGGTAGTGGAGGAGCCGCTTCATACGTAGAAAAACGAAGTGGCGTAAAGGTTACATGGGCAGCACCAGCAATAAACAATGTTTTTTACCGATATGATGATTCTGAGGTCAAATACTGGCTCATTTACGGAAGAGCGAATTCACCTATGCCTGCTTGGGGTCTTGAAGGTGGAGGTCCAATGAACGATGGACAATTAGAAGATTTGATTGACTACCTTCATTCATTTCAAGTTGATCAATCATTTGAATTAGGAACAATTGAAGCAAGTATAAACTCTTCTTTGCTGAGACTTGAAAATTCTGCTCTACAGGTAGAAAATGAAATTATTAACCAAAAACTTCTAATAGAAGAAATAAAAGCAGGCCCAGCAAAACTACCAGTTTTACAAGAAGCTGTCAGTAAAATAACTACACTACTAGAAAAAGACAGTGGAATTGATTCTGATGAAGATGGTCTTTACGACTCTGTAGAAATCGAGCTTTCAGAATATAGTGCTGTAATTGCAGATGTTGTAGGTTTAACGATATTGAATCTAAATCCTGAAGAAGAAGAATCAACACCTTCTAGAAAAGATGCTTCCGTTGCGAAGGGTTATTTATCACAACTTAATTCACAGTTAATAAATACTGGAATATTGGTAGAAGGCCAAGAAAAATTTTTAAATAAAGGTTTAGAAGGGCTTAACTTTTTAGAAATAGCATTGGAACAGAAACTATGGGAAGTTTCATTTGAAGATATAGCTGAATCCACATTTGGAGGAAGTTTAGACGATGCAAAAAGAGCTGTTGGACTTTTTAATGCTTACTGTGCAAGATGTCACACTGCAGGTTATTCAGCTGGCGTTGCATATACTAAGAAAATTGCTTCCGGTGGATTAGGACCGGCACTTAGAGGTGGGAGAGCCAATATACAATTTAAATCTAGAAATGACCTTATCGATTTTATAATTAACGGTTCTGTTAACGGCAAAGGTTATGGGGTCAATGGTGTTGGTGGGGGAAAGATGCCAGGATTCGGAGCAGTATTACCAGAGTCAGATATAGCATTGGTAATAGACTATTTAAGAGGAATGGAGCCTGATGCGTGACATAATGAGATCGTTGCTTTCAGCAAATCTAACTATTACCGGAATAATAATGTTCATTGGGTCTCTAGTTACCTTTTTTGGATCGACTTTTTTAATTAACGCAACGAACTTAGGTAAAAGACTAGGATTTTTAGTCGTTGGAGCAGGAACATTTGGTTGGGGTATTATAAATTCAATTCTCTTCGTTCTTTATTCTCCACGAGGTCCTAAACCTGCAGAGATTGAGGGGCTCAATGCTTTTGAAATCAGAATTCTGCCTTTAACTTTTCTCGCAGGTTCAACAATTCTCTTTGTAATGTTTGTACTTGCTCTTGATAGGTACGAGCGAGAGAAAACTGAAACCGAAAACACCTCAGATTAAAAACTATAAACCAACCTTATCTATAATTAAAATATGGATGAAATTATAAACACTGTCGGTTCAATTCTTCAAGTAGTAATTGTCGCTGTAATTATTTTTAGACTTTTTAGAATATTAAGACCTTTCGAAAAAGGACTTATTGAAAGATTCGGAAAATATAATAGAGAAGCAAAACCAGGTTTAAATATTGTTATTCCTTGGGTTGAACGTCTCATCATAGTTGACATGAGAGAGCAAGTTATTGACGTACCCCCACAAGAAGTTATTACAAAAGATAATGTAAATATCACAGTTGATGCTGTCATATATTACGAACCAACAGATCCAAAGAAATTAGTTTACAACGTAGGAGACTTCATTACCGCCGCAACAAAACTAGCTCAAACTAACTTAAGAAATGTTGTCGGTGATTTAGAATTAGACGCAGCACTGACTTCAAGAGAAAATATTAACACTCAATTAAAATTAATCCTTGATGATGCTACTGATAAATGGGGTACAAAAGTTGTAAGAGTAGAGATTCAAAGAGTAGATCCCCCACAAGATGTCCAAGATGCAATGAACAAGGTCATGAAAGCTGAGAGAGACAGAAGAGCAGCTGTTACGGAAGCTGAAGGTGAAAAAAGAGCTGCAATTTTAACCGCTGAAGGTGAAAGACAATCTCAAATATTATCTGCGCAAGGTGAAGCAGAAGCACTTAAAGCTGTAGCTGATGCACAAAAATATGAAAAAATTGCTGTAGCACAAGGTGAAGCAGAAGCTATCGAACAAGTATTCAATGCGATTCATAAAGGTAATCCAACTAATGATTTAATTGCAATCAAATACTTAGAATCATTAGAGAAAATAGCTAATGGTAATGCTACTAAGATATTTCTACCAGCTGAACTATCAGCAACATTAGGAAGTATCGGTGCAATCTCTGAGTTATTTAAAGAAGATAAAGAAGAATCAGAAGAATTTACTGACGAATAAGTAGACACCTGTTATCAAAAGCGAAATACCGCTTAATTTGTTTATTAAAACCTTTGTTTGCTTAGATGAGTTTTTAAAGAAAAAGTTACTTGTATAAGCATAAGTTATGTCTGCTATAAAATTTATTAACAAAGCTATCAGTCCAAGATAAACTAGGCTTAAAAAATAACCATTGTCATCATTCATATATATAGGTAAGACTGTCAGATATAAAACCCACATCTTAGGATTTACAAGATTAACTTTTAAGCCTGAAAGAAAGGCTGTATTGTTACCTATTACAGCTTCTGAGGATATTGTTGTTGTAATTGTTTGGTAACCTTTTATCAGAATGTAGACAGATCCAATAAAATAAATAACGGTAATCATCACAGGCACAGTATTAACTATAAGACTTACCACTAATGCTGAAATGAAAGTCAACCCAATTGCTCCAACTGCTGCACCAAGACCTACTTCGATACCCTTACGCCTTGAATTCTGAACAGATTGATTCACAACTAAAGCAATAATTAATCCTGGACTAAAGGCGACACTAAATTGAATTATTAAAAAAGGCAATAATACGGATGAGCTGATCATTAAAATGTAATTTTTATAATCAAGTTTTGTTTTTTAGTAATTCAGGAACACCAAGGACCATTTCTACTTGAAGATCTTTATATTCTCCAGCGATTTGATTACCAATAATAATTAATAGTTCAAGAGATGCTTCTTTTTTTCCTTGGTTAGCTCCAAAAGTACGAGGAGCCTGTGTATATTGTTTTTTAATATTACTAAATAGTTCTTTAGATTCAGTTTTATTAAAATTGTCAGAAATCATTTTCTTTGTAATTGATTCAAAGCTTTTTCGTTGTCTTCTCGGAAGGTTAAATTTCATATAGATATACTAACTAATTATTCATTCTTACTTGCAAGGAGACTTCATAATCTTTTGAATATTTAACTGTATCTAATTCAGTAAATTTATATTTCTCATGAAAAAGGAAAGAAGGAATATTTTTACTAGGTAGAAGATTTATTTCTGCTGTTAGGTGTGTAATAGCATTTTTTTTTGCAAATTTTAAAACCTCATCATATAAACGTGATGCTATTTTTTTATTTCGAAAACTTTTATGTACAGCAATACGATCTATATACAGAAAATCATCCAATCTTTGTTTACATTGTTGATAATTTTTATGGCCTAACTCTAATAAATATTTATGAGTACTTTCGCTATCTTTAAAGCAAATAACAAAGCCAACAGTTACTTCATCAATAGAGATGCATAAATTGAAATCAGAATTAGCAACTATGGACTTAAACTCGGATAAAGATTTTGACCCAACTTCTGGAATGTTATTCTCATTTATATCATGACATTCAGTCAAATTATCTATGTTTATTGATACTAATTTCATTTACTTTATATAAATTATACATTCCATGTATAAAATGCTAGGTTATCCATATGGGAAATACTACAGTATTAATGAGCTCACCGGAATACTTTAAAGTTGAATATTCTATTAATCCATGGATGATTGAGGGCGTTGAAGTTGATATTGAATTGGCAAAACGCCAATGGGAAGAACTTAAATCAACGATTGAAGATGCAGGTTCAGTTGTTCAGGTACTACCTCCTAATAAGGAATATCCAGATTTAGTTTTCACTGCAAATTCAGGAATAATAAAAGAAGACAGAGTATTAATCGCAAACTTTAAATATGAAGAAAGACAAGGAGAAGAAGAAATATATGCCAAATGGTTCTCCGAAAATGGATACTCTGTTTCAAGAATTCCTTCTGAATTTAAATTTGAAGGTAGAGGAGATGGTTTTATTTTAGATGAATACCTTATTGGATCATATGGTATAAGAAGTGACAAGGAAGCACTTTTGTATATTGCCGAAGAATTTGGCTTGAAACCTAAAATTGTTGAGTTAGCTGATCCAAAATTTTATCATTTAGATACTTGCTTCCAACAGCTACCAACAACTAATAGGGATGCAATATTTTATCCGAAGGCTTTTAAAGACGAATCTTTATCTGAATTCTCAGATCTTTTTAACTTAATTCCAGTTTCAGAGGCTGATGCCAACAAACTTGCCTGTAATGCTGTAGTGATTAACAATACTGTAATCTTTCCTTCAGAAGATATTGATACAATCCAAACAGTTAAAGACTTAGGTTTAAATACCGCTGTAGCTAATGTGTCCGAGTTTATAAAATCTGGTGGAGCGTGCCAGTGTCTTGTAATTACATTAAAATAACAATATGATCATTAAAGCCATTTTATGGCCAATTAAAAAAATAATACTATTTCCTCTAAAGATGCTTTTTTATACGACACTTCTTTTTGTATTGAGTGTTCTATTTTTTCAATATAGGACTAATTATGATGTTGATGTCAGTCCCTTAAGTGTGGCAGAGTATGAAAACTGTCTTAATGTAATTGATGATTATGACGTTACAATAGATTTACTTTCTCAATATATAGATAAACTAGACAGCCAACAACAATCTTTTCTCTATAGTTACCTTCCAGATCCTTTCAGTGTATTGACAAAACCTCAAGAGATTAGCGAAAATGATTTTAGAAATGTGAGAACTTTTTTAAAGAATTACCTACAAGCAGGAAGGTTTCCAGGTTTTGGAGGAAAGGCCTTTTCACCACAAGCAGCAAGTTTGTGTAGAAGTGGATTAAGTTAAATCTACTACGCTTGCATTTGTTAAAGAAACAAGTGTTTCCGGTGATAGAAAAAACTTACTAATCCTGTTACCTCCACCTATGAAGACTCTTTCTCTAGTCGTTACATTTTTATCGACATAAACTTTTATATTTTCAGGCAGCCCTAAAGGACTAATCCCCCCGTAGGTTTGTTCTGTTATTTTTTCTGCTTCTTCTCGTGAAGCGAAGCTTAGTTTATTTGAGTTCAAAACAGATTTTCCTTTATGATTAACATCTAATCTATCAATACCAAGGACACAAAATAAGGCGTAAAATTCCTGCGGCTTTTTAGATTTTATCATAATTGCATTACAGGAGTCTTCAATTTTGTATCCATAATAGTCGCAGAAGCTCTGAGTGTCTGAAAATTCATCCTTACACTCAAATATTTCAAGAGTTTCTTGATTCTCTATGTAAAGATTTTCTACTGTTTTATGAATATCCACCATATGAATAATGATATCTGATTTATATATGTAGAATCGATTTATGGTATTTAAAACAATAATTGAACCTTTTAAAATTAAGTCAGTAGAACCTCTCGCTATTACTACCCCAGAAGATAGAAAAGAATTTCTTGAAAGAGAACACTGGAATTTGTTCGGATTGCAATCTCAAGAAGTAACGATTGATTTATTGACCGATTCAGGAACTGGCGCAATGTCGTCTGAGCAGTGGGCAGCAATTATGAGAGGTGATGAAGCTTATGCTGGTTCACACTCTTGGCAGAGATTCAATAAGGTATTATCTGAATTAACAGGATACAAACATATTATTCCAACCCACCAAGGTAGAGCTAGCGAAAAAATTCTTGCAACCATAACAGTTAAAGAGGGTGATATTATTCCAAGCAACAGTCATTTTGATACAACGAGAGCAAACTTTGAAGCCGCTCTTGCAACACCAGTAGATTTATTATGCAAAGAGGGACTAGATCTTTTAACGCCAGCACCGTTTAAAGGAAATATAGATTTAGGAAAATTAGAAGCCTTACTAAACAGTGCAGATGTTGACAAAATTCCTTTTGTTTTAATGACAATTACAAATAATACAGGCGGAGGGCAACCTGTATCAATGGAGAATCTTAAGGCTGTAAAAGCCCTCTGTGAAAAATACAATAAAATGTTTCTTTTAGATGCATGCAGATTTGCAGAAAATGCCTGGTTCGTATCTCAAAGAGAAGAGTCTTATAAAGACATAGAGATTAGAGAAATTGCTAAAGAGGCATTTCGTTTAGCTGATGGCTGCACTATTAGTTTAAAAAAAGATGGTTTTGGTAATATTGGAGGAGTTCTTGCTTTTAATGACGATGCTCTCGCAGAGGCAGCTAAAAATGTATTGATATTAACTGAGGGTTTCCCTACATACGGAGGACTTACAGGAAGAGACTTAGAGGCATTAGCTCAAGGTCTAATAGAAATCACTGATAGAAATTATCTTGAATATCGTGCAAGATCCATTTCATATTTGGCAGAAAAAGCTATTGAGTATGGAATACCAATCGTACAACCTGCAGGTGGTCATGCTCTTTACATAGATGCAAAGACATTTCTTCCCCATATTCCTCCACATGAATATCCAGGACACTCACTTGCATGTGAGATATATCTTATTGGCGGGGTAAGATCTGTCGAGCTCGGTACATTAGCATTCGGTGTTGCTGGAGAAGATGGAAAAGATGATACCCCTGCAACACATGAGTTAGTAAGACTTGCAGCACCTAGAAGGTCATACACACAAAGTCATTTTGATTACGTTGCTGAGGTTCTTGAAAAACTAGTAGAGAAAAAGGATAAATTAAAAGGGTATGAGATAACTTATCAACCAAAGCTATTAAGACACTTTACAGCAAAATTAAAACCAATTTCTTAAATTAGCCAATTAAAAATAGTAACATAATAATTATGAAAAAATGGAATTGGCCTCTTGTTGCAGTAATTATTTGGTTCGTAGCTTTTATTACTGGTGTGTGGGCAAATTATGGTACCAATGAAGGTATTTTTTCAATTGGTAATCTTCTTACTGGTATGGCTGCTCTAAGTTTTTTAATTCTCTATTTGAATGAGCGCAAAACAAGCAATTAAATTAAAAATACCTTACGGTTTAAAACACACAACTGTAATATCTATTTAGAAGCTGTCTTTTTAAGAATTAGTGTTGCAACACTATAAGCTTCAAGCAGCTGAAGAGGGAACCTTTCATTCTCTCTTTTTCTGTTTCTGGACTTATTAAATTATGTAATCATATTACATATTGATAATGAAGCTAAGCAATTTGAAATACAATTTAACTGGGCTACAACTAATAGAGCAAAAGCAGAATTGGGATTATTAAGTAAAAATTAATTAATTAATCAAGTAC
>Ga0209090_10003148_pt1 | contig 10356 bp, 9 predicted proteins | sample ArcticOcean_MG_C_9_FD_187432 | JGI IMG/M metagenome (GOLD analysis project Ga0209090, IMG submission 187432) | Marine microbial communities from western Arctic Ocean - ArcticOcean_MG_CB2_152 (SPAdes) (version 2) | ecosystem: Environmental > Aquatic > Marine > Oceanic | place: Arctic Ocean... | reverse complement strand
CTCACCTTATAAAAACTTTAAAGATGTAGTGGATGCTTATAAAAAAGATCCAAGCTCAGTTAAAATGGCTGGAGGATCTGTAAGAGGAAGCATGGACCATTTAATTGGTGCTTTAGCATTTCAAGTAGCTGGAGCTAATCCAAATGATGTTATTTACGTTCCGTATGATGCGGGCGGTAAAGCTTTAGCTGGACTTTTATCTGGAGAGACTCAAATGATATCTACAGGTTTAGGAGAGTTGATGGGTGCAAGAGATCAAGTAAGAATCATTGGTATTACTGCACCTGAAAGAGTGGCTGATGCACCTGATGCTCCAACATTAAAAGAACAAGGATATGATGTACAATTTGTTAACTGGAGAGGATTTTTTGGACCTCCAGGCATGAGCGCTAGTATGAAGAATGAAATTGCTAAGATGCTTGGTGATGTACAAAAAACTCCTGAATGGGAAGCTGTAAGAAAAAGAAATGCTTGGGTAAATATTTATAATCCAGGTGATAAGTTTGTTACATTTTTAGAAAAACAAACAGTAGAAATGACAGCTCTTATGAAGAAACTAGGAGTTATATAATCTATTAGGATTATCTCAAAATTAGAGCAGTGAATATAAATACTACAAAAATTATATCACTGCTCTTCTTTATTTTTTCAGTATTTTATTTATATACAGCCTTTAATATTCAAGTATTTTCATTTGATGAAAATGCACCTTTTAACGCTAGGACATTTCCAATCTATTTAGGTTATGCAGGTATGTTTTTTTCTGGTTTAAAGATTATTTTACCAGAACCAAATACTATTAAGATTGATCATAAGAATTTAGAATATAAAAAGACAGTCATACTAGTACTTATTGCGACTATTTATGGTGCCACTATATTAAAAGTAGGATATTTTTTAACTACATCATTATTTTTAGCATCCTCTTATTATGCTTTAGGTGAGAGAAGGTGGTTATTAATTTTTTCACTTTCTTTTCCATTTGTTGCAGCATTTATGTATCTTTTACATGGTGTACTTGAAATTTATTTAAGAGATCCATTTTTAAAATGGATTGGAGTAATGGGATGATTGAAGGAATTTTAATTGGATTAAAAACAGCCCTTACATTTCAAAATATACTTATGGTTATGATTGGTTGTTTTTTTGGAACAATCATTGGAATGCTACCTGGTCTTGGTCCAATGACTGCAATAGCCTTAATGATACCAATTACTTATGGTTTTGATCCCGCAACTGGCTTAATTTTAATGGCTGGTGTTTATTATGGAGCTGTATTTGGTGGTTCAACTTCATCAATTTTATTGAATGCACCTGGAGTTCCAGGAACTGTTGCAACATCTTTTGATGGTTATCCTATGGCACAACAGGGTAAAGCAGGAAAAGCTTTAGCTATAGCTGCATGGAGTTCTTTTGCAGGAGGAACCCTTGCTTCAATTTATCTATTATTTTTGGCTCCTAGTTTATCAAAAGTAAGTTTATCATTTAGATCTCCAGATTATTTTGCTTTAATGATATTGGGCCTAACTGCAATTGCAGCCTTTTCATCAAAAGGTCAATTTATAAAAGCAATGATGATGGTGGTTCTTGGTTTAATGTTAGCATCAGTGGGTCAAGATTCCTTGTCTGATATTACAAGATTTACCTTTAATAATATGAACCTAACAGATGGAATAAGCTTTGTTCTTGTTGTTATGGCAACTTTTGCAATGAGTGAGGCGTTAACAATTATTTTAAAAAGAAATGATCCTTCTGCTGTAGCTAAACAAGTTTCATTGACAGAGCTAGGTTCAATCAAAATTAACAAAGAGGAAAGAACTAAAATGTTAAAAGCTATTCCTCGAAATTCAGTTATAGGCTTTTTAATTGGAGTTTTGCCAGGTGCCGGTGCAACTATCGCTTCATTTTTAGCATATGGAATGGAAAGAAATTTTGTTAGTGATGAAGAAAAAGAAAAATTTGGAAAAGGTAGTGTTCATGGATTAACAGCACCAGAAACAGCAAATAATGCAGCATGCTCTGGAGCTTTTGTTCCTTTGTTAACTTTGGGAATACCCGGAAGTGGAACTACCGCAGTAATGCTTGGAGCACTTTTAGGTTTTGGCATACAGCCTGGTCCTAGGCTTTATATAACGAACCCTGAAATATTTTGGTCAGTTATAATGTCGATGTATATTGGAATGGTAATATTACTAATATTAAATTTGCCATTGATTCCTTACATTGCAAGAATACTTGCGGTCCCAAAAAATTATTTAATACCTTTAATTTTATTTTTTTCTATTACAGGAATTTACGTAATGTCATTTAATAATTTTGATATTTATTTAATGATAGGTATCGCGGTTGTTGCAACTTTTATGCGGTTATACGACTTTCCAATGCCTCCATTAATTTTAGCCTTTGTACTCGGTGGTTTAATGGAAGAAAATTTAAGAAGATCTTTACTAATAAGCAATGGTTCTTGGGATTTTTTATGGGTCAGACCACTTACAGCATCAATATTAGCGATGACGATTCTAATTGTTTGCTGGCAAATTTTTAAAACTCTTAAAAAAAATAAAGATAAATCTATATAAGTCGTTTATATTAAGTGCTTATGAAATTAGGTTTTATAGGAACAGGACAAATAGCAAAAGCTACAATTTTAGGCATTTTAGGATCAAATTTAAAAATAAATAAAATTTATATTTCACAAAGAAGCGAGAAAATATCAAAACAATTAAGTAAAAAAAGCAAGAAGATTGTTATTTTAAAAGACAATCAAGAAATCATTAATAATTCAAACTGGATTTTTTTATCTATTACACCAGAGGTAGGTAATAAAATATTAAAAAGTCTAAAATTTAAATCTTCGCAAACTATAATTAATTTCATTTCTACAATTGATACTTCCCAACTTAAAAAATATATAAAAGTTAAAGCAAAAATTGTTAGAGCTTTACCATTACCACCTATTGCATTAAGAAAAGGTCCAGTCCCAATTTACCCAGCAAATAAAAAAGCAAAATTTTTTTTTAATCACCTAGGTATGGCAGTTGAAGTATCTAATGAAAAATTATTTACCAATTTTTGGTGTATGACAGCAATGATGGCGCCATTTTATGAAAATTTATTCACTCTTTCAGATTGGTTATCCAAAAAAGGATTAAATAAAATTGATGCACAAAAATATATTACATCACTATTCTTCGCTATGGCGGAAGATGCTGTTGTAAATTCAAGCAAAGACTTGAGAATATTAATTAAAAACTCACAAACACCAGGAGGTTTGAATGAACAGGCCTTGAAACAGTTAAAAAGATTTGGGTTTTACAAATTATTAAATAACGCAGCAGACAATATTCATAAGAGATTAAACAAAGTATAATTTCCTATGCAGCTAGATTCAAATATTCTGCAAATTGACAATCTTTCAAAATATTTTGGAGGTTTGGCAGCAGTATCTGATTGTTCGTTAAAAATTAAAAAAGGGTCTATCACTGGAATTATTGGACCTAATGGATCTGGAAAAACAACATTATTTAATTTAATTGCAGGTAATTTAAAAACTTCCAAAGGAACTGTTTTATTTAACAATGAAGACATTACCGATGTTCCTTCTTATGAATTATTTTCAAAAGGTTTGCTTAGAACTTTTCAAATTGCTCATGAGTTTACAAATTTAACAGTACTTGAAAACTTAATGATGGTCCCTGGTAATCAATCAGGAGAAAGTCTTGTAAATGCTTTACTTAAACCATCTTTAATTAAAAAAGAAGAAGAGCTATTAAAACAAAAAGCTTTTGAAGTAATAGAATTTTTAAATCTTAAACATCTTGCAAATGAACTAGCTGGAAACTTGTCTGGGGGACAAAAAAAATTACTTGAACTTGGAAGAACGATGATGGTTGATGCAAAATTAGTTTTATTAGATGAAGTTGGTGCCGGTGTGAATCGAACTTTATTAAAAGATATAGGAACTGCAATTTTAAGGTTAAATAAAGAACAAGGTTATACCTTTTGTATGATTGAGCATGATATGGACTTTATAAGCAGATTATGTGATCCAGTTATTGTTATGGCTGAAGGCTCTATTTTATTTGAAGGAACCGCAGATGAAGTTAAAAAAGATGAAAAAGTTATTGAAAGTTATTTGGGTAGAGGGTCAAAATTAAAGGAAAAAAATTAATGGCTTTTTTTGAAGGAATAAAAATGACAGGAGGTTATGGTAGTGGACCTGATATTATTAACTCTTGTTCCGTCGACGTAAACAGAGGAGAAATAGTTTCAATTCTTGGACCAAATGGCGCTGGCAAATCAACAGCCATGAAAGCTATGCTTGGACTTTTAAATTTAAAATCTGGCTCCGTTATGATCGATGGAAAAAATATTTCGAAACTTTCACCACAAGACAGAGTTAAAGAAGGCATTTCATTCGTACCACAAACAAAAAATGTTTTTGCAGGCATGAGTGTTGAAGAAAACCTAGAAATGGGCGCATATTTAAGAGATGATAATTACCAAAATATTATAGAGGAAATTTATGAACTTTTTCCAATATTAAGAGAAAAAAAGGATCAATTAGTAGGAGAATTATCGGGCGGCCAAAGACAACAAGTGGCCCTTGGAAGAGCACTTATGATTAAACCATCAGTATTAATGCTAGACGAACCTACCGCAGGAGTTTCCCCAATAGTAATGGATGAATTATTTGATCACATTATTAAAGTAAAAAGAACTAATGTAGCTATTTTAATGGTTGAACAAAATGCTAAACAAGCACTTAATATTTCAGATAGAGGATATATTTTGGTTACTGGCGAAAATCGTTATTCAGGAACTGGAAAAGAATTACTAAACGACCCGAGAGTAAGAAGCTCTTTTTTAGGTGGATAATATGGATTTTTTAAATGCCACCATATTACTGTTAAACTATATTTTTGTTCCAGCTCTTACTTATGGATCACAATTAGCACTTGGCGCAATATTCGTAACTTTAATTTATGGAATTTTGAGGTTTGCTAATTTTGCTACAGGAGACATGATGGCTTTTGGAACAATGGTAGCTATATTGTTTACTTGGTATTTTCAATCATTTGGTATTTCTTTAGGAGTTTTGCCAACAGCATTGGTTGCCATACCTTTTGCAATAGTTTTTACAATTGGCTATATGCTTTTGATCGATAAGTTTGTCTTTAAATATTACAGAGTAAATAAAAGTCCACCAGTTCAACTTGCTATGGTTAGCATTGGCGTCATGTTCGTAACACAAGCTGTAGTAAGAATAATTATTGGCCCTGCTGACAGAAGATTTTTTGATGGGAAAAAATTTATTATTAAAGCAGGTGAATTTAAAGAAATGACAGGACTTAACGAGGGTTTAGCAATTAAATCTAGTCAGGTATTAACTATATTTATAACACTTATATTAGTTTCAATTTTATTTTGGTTTTTAAATAAAACCAAAACAGGAAAGAGTATGCGTGCTTATTCAGATAATGAGGATTTAGCTTTACTGTCAGGAATTGATCCAAAAAGAGTAGTTATGATCACTTGGATTATTGCTGGTATTTTAGCAACTATTGGAGGTGTGCTATATGGTTTGGATAAAAGTTTCAAGCCATTCACTTACTTTAATAACATGCTACCAATATTTGCTGCGGCAATTGTAGGTGGTATAGGAAACCCATTTGGAGCATTTTTAGGAGGATATGTCATAGCTTTTTCAGAGATATTTATAACCTATGCTTATAAGAAATTTTTTATGTATGTTTTACCAGAAAGTATGGAGCCAGAAACTTTAGTGCAACTACTATCAACAGATTATAAATTTGCTGTATCATTTTCTATATTAGTGATTGTCTTACTCTATAGGCCTAACGGTATATTTAAAGGAAAAGTATTGTGAGAAAACATCTAAATGTAATTACAGCTTATGCAATAATGTTTGGGTTAATTATTTTGGTTGGAGTATTTCAATCATGGAATGTTGCTCTATCAATTTTTAATATGTGTTTAATCTCTGCTGTGATGACAATGGGAGCAAATGTACAATGGGGTTATGCTGGTTTAATTAATTTTGGCCTTATGGGGTACGCAGCTTTAGGGGGGCTTGCAGCAGTTTTAATATCTGTTGATCCAGTTCAAGAAGCTTGGAGTGCAGGTGGTTTTAATATTATTATGTGTTTAGGTTTAATTATTGTAATGGTTTTTGCTATTCGTTTTGTATTAAAAAAATTTGAAAAATCTAAACTTAGAACTTATGGAATAGCAGCAATTATTGTTGTTGGAATTGTAATTATAAGAATTACCTCTGAGCCAGGCATTGAAGCTATAGAAGCAGTAAATCCAGCAACCACAGGATTTCTTGGAGGATTAGGTTTACCAATTGTATTTTCATGGATAGTTGGAGCTTTCTTTGCTGCAGGATTGGCATTTATAGTAGGTAAGGTTGCTCTTGGGTTACGTGCAGACTATTTAGCTATTGCCACACTACTAATTTCTGAAATTGTTATAGCTATTATTAAACATGAAGATTGGTTAGCAAGGGGAGTTAAGAATGTAATTGGTTTAAAAAGGCCAGTTCCATATGAGTTAGATCTTCAAACTACAGATTGGTTTATTAACTTAGTTGCCAAATTTAATGGTGGAAAATTAAACTTAATTTCTAATGTTGCTGACAAACAAGCTGCACTTAATCAGTTTGTTATTGAAGGTTCATCAGTATTTGTAAAACTTTGTTATTCTGGATTATTTTTAATAGTTGTAATTATTTTATTAATGATAACTCAGAAAGCACTTTATTCTCCATGGGGAAGAATGATGAGGGCAATAAGAGACAATGAAGAAGCCGCAAATGCTATGGGTAAAAATGTTGTTAAACAACATTTGTTAATATTTATTTTAGGTTCTGCGATTGTTGGGATAGCAGGAGCAATGTTAGTTACACAAGATGGTTTGTTTACACCAGGTAGTTATAGACCAATGAGATATACTTTTTTAATTTGGGTGATGGTTATAGTAGGCGGAAGTGGGAATAATTTTGGAGCAATTTTAGGTGGTTTTGCTGTGTGGTTTTTGTGGATTGAAGCAGCACCTATAGCTTTATTCTTAATTAATTTATTTACTGCAGGACTTCACGAAACACATGAATTAAAAGTACATTTAACTGAAAGTGTTCCGTATTTTAGATATTTAATGATGGGAATGGGGTTGCTATTGATTATGAGATATCGTCCGAAGGGTATACTTCCTGAAAAAATCGAAATAAAGTGAATTTATTATGAAATATATTTTATTAGGAATGGCAATGGCATTCGCCATGTATCTTGGTGATAAATATATTTTTTAATGAATAAAAATCTATGGTTGCTGATTTTAAGTCAGATATTTGCTTTTACAGCAGCACCAGTAACTGTTTTTTTAAGTGGGATAATTGGTTCTCAGTTTAGTCCAATAAAATCTTTGGCTACTTTGCCAATGGCCTTATCAATTGTAGGGATAGCAATTTTTGCAATTTTTGCAGCAAAGGTTATGAGTATAATTGGTCGTAGAGCAGGTTTTATATTTGCAGCAATTGGAAGTTCACTGTCATCACTACTCGCTGCCTATTCAATAATTAGTGAAAGTTTTATTTTGTTTAATTTTTCATGTTTTTTACTAGGAGCTGGAGTAGCTTTTAGCCATCAATACCGTTTTGCAGCAGTTGAAACAGTAAAAAAAGATATGGCCCCAAAAGCAATATCAATAATATTATTAGCAGGTATAGGCTCAGCTTTTATAGGACCAAATGCGGCTAATCTTTCAAAAGATATTATTAGTGAGCATTTATATGCTGGATCATACATCGTACTTGCGGCCTTAACTCTTACATCAACAATTTTTTTATTATTTTATAAAGATGGGCATAAAAAAAATAATGTTAACAAAGAAATTTCACGTAGCTATTTAGAATTAATTTCTCAACCAAGATTTTTACAAGCATTAATGGCCTCAGCATTTGCTTATGCAGTAATGGCATTTTTAATGACAGCAACACCAATAAGTATGCATGTAATGGAAAAAATAAGTTTAACCAAAACAGGATTAGTAATTCAGCTTCATATTGCAGCTATGTTTTTACCATCATTAGTTACAGGTAATTTGATAAGAAAATTTGGACATAGTAAAATAATGTACGCTGGTGTTCTTTTATTTTTGATAACTATTTTAACTAGTTTGTTTAATCAAAATTTTATCAATTATCTAATTGCACTAGTTTTTTTAGGATTTGGTTGGAACTTTTTATTTATATCAGGAACAAGTTTATTAGTTTTATCGTATAGGGAAAATGAAAAATTTAAGGCACAGGGTTTTAATGATTTAATAGTTTATTCAATTCAAGCAACCGCCAGTTTATCTGCAGGAGTTTTTTTAACCTTAACAAGTTGGAAAACAATGAATTTACTTTGTATAATTTTTTTAGTTTTGATTATTTTATCAACACTAAGAGCCGATCTTTATGAAAGAAAATAAAAATGGATTTTTTATCGTATTTTCAACTTAGTTTAGTTGAAGTTTATTTTGTAATATTTACGGTATTTATTGCATCTATTATAAGAGGATTTAATGGTTTTGGATTTTCGGCTACTTGTATCTCAGGTTTTTCCTTCATACTCCCAGCAATAGAAATAGTCCCTATTATTTTAATATTAGAAGTAATGATTAGTATTTTTATGATTCCATACATATGGAGCAAAATTGATTGGAAATTTGTCATTAAGATTTTAATTGGAATAACTATTGGCTCACCAATAGGTCTTTATTTATTGAAATTCCTATCCGCTGAAACAACTCACTTGTCAGTTTGTTTTATAATAATTTTTTTTTCATTTTTATTAATGAGAGGATATTCAAATCATAGATTAAATAATAATTATGCTAAGATTTTTACAGGTCTGGTTTCTGGAACTTTAAATGGATTAACTACGCTTGGTGGAATGCCTGTGGCGCTTTTTTTATTAGTAACCAGTATTCAACCAGCAGTAATTAGAGGATCATTAGCTGCATTATTTTTTGTAACAGACATTTATGCTTTCATTTTAAGTTTCTTTGCTGGAATTGTTGATATAACAACTGTTTACAGAACTCTTCCTCTAATCATTATTTTACCAATTGGAGTTTTTATTGGAGATAAGTTCTTTGTTAAAAGCAAAGAAGAAACATACAGAAAAGTAGTTTTTAATTTTCTTATATTGATTTCAGTATTTGGAATTTTCAGAATAATAAGTAATTTTTAAAAAAAAACCCCCAGCAATTTTCACTGCTGAGGGTTTTAAAATTAAGATTTTAATTATCTTTGTTTTTTAGTTTTAAATTTTCCACTTTTGATTTCTTTTTCTAAGAAAGAACCTTCGGCTTCACCAACGTCAGTAAACATTACTCCTGTTGCACCTTCGTAGTCAATAGCTTTACCTTTAGCTAATAAATCTAAACCTTTTTTAAGTTGACCTGGATAAATTTTAGTTCCAGGGCCATTGGCAACTGCCATTACATTTTTAGCAATAGAAGCTCTATCAGCTGATCCGCCCGCTTGCATCGCAAGAACGATTAAAGCTGCAGCATCATAAGATTCTCCTGTGTAAGGACCTGATGAATCTATACCAGCTGCTTTAGCAACCTTTGTAAATACACCTGCACCTTTTCCGGTAGAACCTGGAATTGAACCAAAAGATTTATTTAAGCTTTTTCCAAATGCTTCAGTTAAAGAGTCACCAATCATACCATCTGATAAAATAAATGTATCAAATGCACCAGAGTCTAAAGAACCTTGAATAATTCCTTTACCACCTTGGTCTAAGTAACCAATAACAGCAACTGCATCTCCACCTGCAGAAGCTAGAGTCGCTACTTCAGAGGAATAGTCAGCTTTACCATCTTCATGCGCTGCTACAGTTGTTACTTTAATACCATGCGCTTTAACAGCTGCTTCGTAAACATCAGCTAAACCTTTTCCATAGTCATTGTTTGTATAAGTAATCGCAACACTTTTTATTCTTCTATCTTTAGTAATGTCAGCTAAAATTTGTCCACCTCTAGCATCAGAAGGAGCTGTTCTAAAAAAGAACCCTTTATCATCTAAAGTTGTAAGACCTGGAGATGTTGCTGAAGGTGAAATCATTACTACACCATTTGGCACAGCAACGTTTGATGCGATAGCACCAGTTACACCTGAACAGTCAGCACCCATGATTGCTGCTACACCTTGTGAAATAACACTCTCGGCCGCTGCAGTTGCTGCTGCTGAATCAACACAAGTTGAGTCTGCTCTTACTACTGAAATAGTTTCTCCACCTAATAGTGAACCTGAATCAGAAGCTTCTTTAAATGCAAGCT
>Ga0209090_10003146_pt1 | contig 10361 bp, 8 predicted proteins | sample ArcticOcean_MG_C_9_FD_187432 | JGI IMG/M metagenome (GOLD analysis project Ga0209090, IMG submission 187432) | Marine microbial communities from western Arctic Ocean - ArcticOcean_MG_CB2_152 (SPAdes) (version 2) | ecosystem: Environmental > Aquatic > Marine > Oceanic | place: Arctic Ocean... | reverse complement strand
AATCTTTCCTCTTTCGCTCTCTTCTCTCTGCGCTCGAGCGATTCGCTCTTTTTTCTGTCGAGTTTCTTTCGAGAGAGTTTTTTTAGTTTGAGTGAAGTGTGTCATCAGATTTTTTTTCTCTCTCCTTTTTTAGCCAAAAACAGCTCCTGTGTTTTCTGGTTTTTTTTCTCTCCTCTCGGTTTTTTTTGGTCTCTGGGGTCGTCAAAGAGAGGACGGACTACTTCTTCTTTAAAAACACATGCGTGTTGAATATACCTCTCGTGAAAATAATAATAACAACAACAACAAGAAGTAATTATTATGAGGCGAAGAAAGAATCCACATCCTAAACGCGCGGTGAACGCGAGGACGGTTTTGAAGGCAGAGAAAGAAGAACCGGTGTTGTGTTTGAGGATTCCTGTTGAGGATGATGATCTCGAGGCAAATCAACAGATACAAAAAGAAGAAGAAGAAGAAGAAGAAGAAGAAGATGAAGAAGAAGAAGAAGAAGGAGAAGAGGGAGAAGACGACGACGTAGAGCGATTGCGGAGGATTCTGTGCGTGCCGTGCGACGATGTCGTGGAGCAAAATCATCAGATGCGAGAAGAGGAAACTGCTCGTATTGCTAAAGGAGTGAAGAGAAAGAGAGGGCACGAGTGCTGGGTGTGCGAGAAGGTGTTTCGATATCCATCCCTCTTGGCCGCACACATGCGTACTCACGCGAACGAGAGACCGTACGAGTGCGATGTTTGCGAGAAGATTTTTACTCAAGCTGGTAGTTTGAAAATCCACATGCGTATTCACACGAACGAGAAACCGTACGAATGTGATGTGTGCGAGAAGTGCTTTCGTCAAGCTGGTGATTTGGAAAGGCACATGCGCATTCACACGAACGAGAAACCATTTGAATGCGATGTTTGTGATAAAGCTTTTCGTCACTCTGGCAATTTGAAAAGGCACAAGCGTACTCAACATCATTAATAGCTTTTCATAATAGCAAGTTTACATACACTTACTCAATACACAACAAAACCTTAAATAAGTGAAGGTCTTACACAAATTCAGTCAGGTGTATGCATTAAACGAGTATAATAAAAACGGAGGATTTTTCGCGCAAAAACAAGTCAGAGAGAGAGTGCGTACGAGAGAGGAGAGAGAGGAGATGAACGCTTCTTCTGTTGTTCTTTCTTTCCTCTCTTTCTCTTTTTTCTCTGTATCTTTTTGAAACGACGACGATGAACGCGATGTGCGGCGACAACTTTGAACGGAGAAAAAGCGCGACGGTTTCGAGTTTGGTGATGACGAGCGATGATGATAAAGAAGAAGAAGAAGAAGATAAAAGCCGAGCAGGGCGGGTGGACGAGCGCGTGCGAGATTTCGTCGAGCGCGTGAACGCGTGCGAGAACATATTCACGACGAGTTCGTGCTCCGGCCGAGTTTCGGTCTTCGCGGAGAGGACGGAGGAAGATTGCAAAGAGAAGAGGAAAGGCGGCGAGTGGGTGTTCGTTTCGCACGAGCTCGTCAGAGAAGAGGAGGAGGAGGAAAGAAGTGTGATGACGATCCTCGCGGAGAAGATGAAGGAAAGTTTAAGAAAGTCATCATCAACGTTGACGCTGCGGTTTGAACCGTTCATATTAGCGGTGGAGACGAAAGACGAGCACACGGCGCGGATGTTTGTGAAGTGCGCGAGAGACGCCGGGTATCGCGAGAGCGGCGTCGTGTCGACGGTCGATGACAGTAAAAGGGCGAGCGGGAGTGGGAGGATCACGGCGAGCGCGCGGTGCTCGATTCGAATGGAAGCGCTGGTGGCGAAAGATGGGGAAATGCTTTTGAGTGACGAGGGATTGCGCATTCTCGTTGAGGAATGTAACAAGAAAATGAAGGCGAATTGGGAACGCGCGGATCGGTTTTATGCTCTGTTCACGGAGAGGTTTTGTGGTGAAAAGAAGACGGATGATGATCTCATCATCAACAACAAAAACAACAACAACAACAACGGTGGTGATAATAGTAACAACAGTCATAGCGGGAGAACAGAAAAAGCGAAACGGTGCTGGTTCCTGGTGGACTCGTTGTGCGCAAAGACATGTAAAGACGCGTTGAAGCGAAACGGGTGGCTCGATCAAAGTCGAAAATCGGCATCCGCATCAATCGAAGAGGCTCAGAGGAGACATTTAGTCGTCCATAATCCAGTACATGAGGAGATAGACGGCGATGTTGAAGGTAAAGAAAATACCGGTGGGGATGGGGAAAAAGTCAAGAAACCGAAGGCGCTACCGCCGAAGAAGAGTTTCGTGAAACTACCGGTGATTGAGACGAACGCGTTTGTTACGCTCATGGATAAAAACGCGACTGCGGTCGAACCGTCCTCGGCGCCAATCCATTCCGCCATATCGTTCAATTTGGCCACATTTATCGTCGAGGACGTAGACGCGCCCGGGAATGAAAATGGTAGCAGCAGTAGTAATGGTAGTAGTAGTAGTAGTAGTAGTAGTAAAACTATTCCTCCAGCCGCACTTCTCGCGTCGAGAATTGCAACCACGTTGAGGAATCAAAAGGATAGAGGAATCACGTGCACCGAAAAGTTCATAGAGACCGTCGTAAGCGCAGACGTGCCGAAAAAATGGGAGAAACTTGGCGACGATCTCGTGCTTCTCCCGAAATCTGCCTTCGCGCAGTACCGAGAAGTCTGGGATATTTTTCCACCGTGGGAACACGTCGCGGAGTGCTTGAAAGTTCAACGCATTTTTAGACAAGACACCGTGAGCAAAGGCCCCAAACGCGAATCGCGCGCGGTTTCGGTTCACGGAAACGACAGCGGATGGGTCGAACACAAAGAACTCGGGGTGACGTACGGATTTGATTGTTCGAAAGTCATGTTCTCTTCCGGCAACGGCACGGAAAAGAAACGCATGGGTTTCGATGTTCGCGCGCGAAACGAAGTTATCGTAGATTTATGCGCCGGTATTGGATATTACTCCTTGCAACTGCTGAAAAACGGAAACGCAAAGAAAGTATACGCGTGCGAATGGAACCCAAACTCGTGCGAGTATTTGCGATGGAATATAAAGAAGAACAACATCGAGGCGAACAGATGTGATGTGTTAGAAGGCGATAACAGAGAAGTAGCTCCGAAGAATGTTGCCGATCGCGTGTTGCTCGGATTATTACCCACCTCTCGCGAAGCGTGGTCTGTCGCCGTGGGCTGTTTGAAAGCGGAGAAAGGCGGCGTGTGCCACGTTCACGAGTGCGTCGACGAAGGCGACTTTGAGAAAAAAGGCGATGAAATTCTCGCCGCGATGCGAGAGGTGAAACCAAATTGGACCGCTCGAATTGAAAAAGTTGAAAAAGTGAAGAAATACGCGCCAAGAGTTTGGCACTTAGTCTACGATATCGTTTTACGACCACCGATGAAAATGAATGTGGGGGAATCGTCCTCGCGCAAAAAGTCGATGGAGAGTGAAAGCACAGCCCAGACGAAAAAGTCACACTTCGCGAAAGTATTGCGCAAGCACCGCCCAACACTGGAGGAGGTTCGGGCGATTAAACGGAGTCGCGAACCAGTCGCTTTCACGGGAATCGACATTGGAAGTTGCACGCAAACGTGGACGCCGCAATATTTGCTCGAGAAATCACCCACGCTTGCGAATGCGAAAGTTTCCGCGCACGTCTCTTCGAGCGCAAACTTTGATTTCGCGAGAAAGAATTTCAAATACGAAACGCTCGTCGGTAGAGACTTCTTACAGAAAGTAGTAAGGTCCGCATCGTCGTTGTCGTCGAAAGCAGAATTTTTCTATCTCCGAAGTTTAGGCGCCGATCCAAGGAAGTTTGAACCGGCGATGGCACTCCAGCAATTTCCGGAATTGGTACGAGACGTTCGGCTACCGTCTGACTTATGGGATAATAAGGAGAACGCATTACATTCGGTCGTTTTGAGAGTTTCCAGCCCAAGCGTAAAGATTTGGTTGCATTACGATGCCATGGATAACGTTTTAATCCAACTCAACGGAACGAAACGCGTTGTTTTGTTCCCACCGAAACATTCCGGCGATTTGTATTTGAAGGACAGTTCGAGCATGGTGAGCGATATCGACGATTCTAAAACCAACGATGAAGAGTACCCGCGATTTCGACACGCGTTAGAAAACGCCCAAGAAATTATTCTTCAACCGGGTGATTGTTTGTTCATTCCAGCGCTGTGGGCACATAGATGTGAATCGGGATCAGCCGCTCCGTCGGTTGCGCTCAACGCGTTCTTTCGCGACTTGGAGAAAAATGCCTACCCGACGAAAGATGCGTTCGCAAACGCGGATCCAATCGTAGCGAAAGAGGTGCTCGCCAACATCGAAGAAAGTATTGAAAAACTGAAGGCGTTACCGAACCAACACGGTGAATTTTACGCCAGCGTTGGGAGCGCCAATTTGGCTCGCGCGTTTGGCGTGGATGCCGTGCCAACTACAGTCGTCGACGACGAGAGGAGGGAGAAGAAAGACAACAATCGGGCGAGTGTACTATTGAAAGCGTTTTGTGGCGCTGTCGTCGTAGCGGCCACAAAAGCAATCGCAAAGAAAAAGATTGTTGTGTAATACGAGATGGAAAAGTAGTGGCGCTTTGATGATGTATAAAAAAAATCTCAAGTCGTTTTTACAAATCTAAATCTAAATCTACTACGCACTACTCTTCTTCATCTCCTCTAAACAGAACCGCATCAATCTTGGCGTCGTCTCTGGTATCCCCCCTAAAATCTCAAACTCGCTCAACATTCCTTTCTTTCTATACCAGTCCTCTACCGGCAAACTTTGCCTCTTGAACGCTTCCAATCGGGCTCGCACCGTCTCCTCCTTATCGTCGTCTCTCATGGTCATCTTCCCCACGCATTTTTCCGGCGGCGACAACGGCGGCATGATTATCCTCACCCCATCTTTCGTCGTGTAATCGATATCGGCCACGTTATACCCTTTCCTACACTCCCCGCATTTCCTCCTCGCGCACGCCTTCTCGACCAAAATCGCCTCCTCCAGCGTAAAGTTCAAAACGACGTCCACTGGAACCGTTTCCGATAATCTCTCCGCTTGCGCTATAGTTCTCGGAAACCCATCCAGTAAAAACCCACGTTCGCTCGCTTTCGTTTTTGGCATCGTTATCTTCTTAATCACCGCATCGACTACCATTTCGTCTGGTAACAGTTGGCCCGAGTTGACGATGTTTTGCATTTTTTTCCCTAAATCCGATTTTGTCCCGATTTCCTCTCGCACTAAATCCCCCGCGGAAACGTGCTCGATGTCCATAATTCTGGAGAGAATTTTCGCGTACGTGCCTTTGCCAACGCCTGGCATGCCCAAAACGATCCAGTTGATTGTTTTTCTTTTTGAGTTAGGAGACGACGAACCGCTGATGCGTGCATCGCAGGTGGATTTTAGCTCTGATTCGATGACATTTTCTTTCTCATCATCAGCCGCCGTTTGGATGAAGAATCGTTTTTGTTGTCCTCGTCGATGCGTAAAAACGATGGATGATGGAGGCAACGTACCACGAGTACTACCACCACTACTACTACTACTACTACTACTCTGAAAGAGAAGGCGCTTCAACAACGGCAAAACGAGTGAGTCTCGTCTCATGTTTTTTTTTCTCAAAGCGGTGCTTTCTGTTGGTTTTATGGCGATTTTATGGAGACGATGGAGACGTTTCGCAACCCGTGCCAGGCGAGCTTTTCCGTGTGCACTTCCTCGCAGACTAACCCTTTTCTTTCGCACGTTTCCAGAAAATGCACGTAATTCGGGTCCAGACCGATGGATGGACCAAATCCGTGACCGTTTAAAAGCGAGGCAAACGTTCGATGTTGGTGCGCGAAAAGGACTCGCGGAGGAGGAGGAGGAAGAGGGGAGGACGAAGAAGAGTCTTTTGCGCGTTCGTTGCCTCTTCGTTTCGCCTCCTCATTCTTACCGCGTTCTATTCCTCTGGCTGCTAATTCGAGTAACTCTGCAATGCTCTCGCACAAATCCTCGTGCGCTTTTCTCTCGTACGTGCAATCCGAACCCAGGATGAGATCCGGCGGAAACCTCTTCACGCGCTCTCGCAATGACGAACACATCTTCCCTCCCCATTCGTATTTACACGCTAAAACATTCTCGACGCCATTTTGCCTCGCGTTCTCCTCGCACAAACGTAAAAGAGCCTCCGTGCCGCCATCCGTCAGCGTTAAACTGCTCGAATTCGTTTCTTTCCCCTCGTAATACTTTGCCGCGAAAATGCCTGCGTATCCCGTCCCGCATCCGAGCTCTAAAACGTTGCTCGTATTGGTGTTGTAAAACGCCTCTTCCTCTTCCTCCTTGTCTTCTTGTTTGAGAAGATACTCGGCTAAAACTTTGGACGAGAGCCAGATTTTCCCACCGGTACCGTAACCTGCCGACCATCCTGGGGAATCGATGAGTATTTCATTCGATGATGATGATGATGATGATAAACCGTTAGGGGTGTTGGTGCTGTTCCCGAGAGGATGTTGCGGGGATTTCCATCGACGACGATGATTATTACGAAAGGAGGAGGAGGAGGAAAAGGGAAAGGAGGCAAAAGAGGAGCGCAGCATCCACTCACGAAAATGTCTCCTTTCTTTCCTCCTTTCTTTCTCTCTGTCTGTCTTTCTCTCTCGCGTGCCCGGCGGCGTGTTCAAAAACCGCCAACAAACTTTGGGGAAATCATCTTCACAAGTTTGAGAGAAAAGTCAGAGCGAGAGTTTAGCGAGAGAGGAAGAAGATGTTACCGACGACGACGACGAACACTGCTCGATATTCATCACCATCTTCTTCGAGACAACGCCGTGATGATGATGATCATCGTAATCATCATAATCATCATCGCGGGGTTCTTTCGCGGGGATCGACAAAAGCAATGTCATCGTCTTCGTTGTCCTCCTCCTTCTCGCCGTCCAAATGGGAAGCAAAAATCGTCCGGTTTCTCCTCCTGTGGACGTTGGTTTTACTCGTCTCCAACCTCTCCTTCTCTTTCTCTTCTTTGACGACGACGAGGACGATTCAGACGACGACGACGAGAAGACAAAGAAGCGATGCGGATAGTAATAAGAAGACAACATCTTTGTCTCCGGAAGAGGCAAAATTTCTCGACCAAATCGCCTCGTTGTTACTCGAACAAGTGCCGATATCGCTGTCAAAACGTCGATTGCGATCGAATTTGGAGTTCACCTGTGGGGGGTCGCACGTGGTGAAGATGCACGAGTATCGAGAGATGAAAAAGCAAAGCGGTGCGGGGTTGTTGAACGCGTTAGGGAACGAGGATTGGTTTACAGAGGGGTTGGATTTGGAAGACGCGAACGAGGACGACGCCGCGGATGACGGAGGAACGGAGACGAAGTCGTCGTCGTCTTCCTGGGAGGAGAGTGATGACGGCGGCGATGCGCTCGGTAGTAGTAGGAGTAGTAGTAGGAGTAGGAATAGTAGCAGTAGTAGTAGTAGCGTGCAAAAAAGGAAGAAGAAAAGGTATAAATCGTGCGCGGTGGTTGGTAACTCGGGTTCCTTGCTCGAGACGCAGTTTGGTTTTGATATCGATAAGAACGAAGCGGTGATACGGTTCAACGCGGCGGTCACGCAAGGGTACGAGCAGTTTGTCGGTCAAAAGACCACGGTGCGTTTGCTCAACGCGGTCGATTATAAAGGTCCAGAAGGTACGGAAGGCGAATTGAGACTGACGACGGCGAGAGGAAGCGACGTGAAAATGTGGGTGAAAAAGCTCGAGCAAAAACCGGAAGATATTCGAAACAGAAGTTTCGTGTTGGATCCGGAGATGCTGTGCCACGCTTGGGCATGGATCGGTAAGCACGGGGAGAAACCTTCCAGCGGTTTAGTCGGGGTCGTTTTGGCGTTGAAAATGTGCGAGAAAGTAGAAATGTTTGGGTTTCAGAGCAAGAATTATTTCGGGAAGTTTTCAAGGCCGCATTATTACGACTGGGAGCGACCGCAGAAAGGAAGGGAGAAGGTGCACCCGTTCCAGAGAGAGGTGGATTTGTACCAAAACTTAGAAAAGTTCGGGTATTTGACGACGTACACGTAATAGTTTTTTATGACATAAAGTAATACGCGTAATAGGTATGTATCATATTCTACGGTATCATACAGCGGTTCGCACAGAGCTAATAATGTTGACTAAATCTAGTACACGTTGTTGCGTCCTATTTTCTTCTCGTTCTCTCTCTAGTTTCGAGAAGAGTTCACCGCCGCTTTCGCGGCGAACGACTTGGAATCGGAGAGGTACCTACTTCTAATTTTACTCGACTTGTTATTATTGCGGCCACCTTCATTGCTCCCATCGTTTGCTCCTTCTTGCTCGTCTGCTCCGTTACACGTTTGAAAACTCAAGAATGCATTCCATCCGACGCCAATCATGTTAAAATACAATAGTCTTCTGTGTAGCGGCACGTACGCAAAGTTCACGACGTTCGCCACCGGCCAAATCGCCGAGCCGTAAATCAACAAATCCGGCAGCCTCGATTCCATCCTTTCAATGTTCTCTCTGAAATTAAGTCCTTCTAACACGCCTAAATATCCCAGAAACATAGACGTGTACGCGGGGAACAACGTCACGTGTCCGAGCGCCACTTTCGGCAACGCGTGGTTCTGCCAATTCCCAAATAATCGCCTGACTCTACAAAACTGCACTCGGTGAAGCCACGGCAACGCGTAGTGAAACATCGGACCGTGCAACGTCAAACCAACCGTAAAGAATCGTAAAGTTCGCTCGTAATCTAATTCCTTCATCATTGCCTCAATGTTATAATATTTTGTATTGTGGTTTTCCTCTCTCCCTCTTTTCATCTTGTTTCCATCGCTCGAAGATGAAGAAGAAGAAGTAGAGGCCTCGGCGGCATTCTCTCCGCTTGGATTGATGATTTGACACAAAACGTCTCCGCACGCCATGACGCACCCAGACGTCAACGCGCTCTGCAGTATACTTCTCGTCATGCTGACTGGTCTCTGAAATCAATCCAAAACGATCGATTACTCCTCTTTTCCCTTTTGAGGATTGTGAAACGCGCGCACAAAAACGCTCTCTCCCAAAAACAAAGTCTCTCCTTTCTCTCTCACTCTCTCCCTCCTTGTCTCTCTTCTGCGTCTTAAAACCCGTGGACGAGCCTCCTCGCGCTTTTCAAATGTAACGAATATGTGATGAAAAGATACGGACAAAAACAGGAGCTGAAACCCTAAATAAACCCTAAACATATGTAGTAAAATTGCTTCAAAATTTTCTCTGCACTCTTCTCTCTCTCTCTCTCTCTCGATGTCATCCGTGTCGTTTTTATCGTCCAATTTCGCCGCGACGAGAGCGCGTTCCTCGAAGCGAGCGTTGGAGGAGGAGATTTCGTCGTTTTTCTCCTCTTCTTTTTCCTCCTCCTATTATTATTCTGCAACATCATCATCGTTGATTGGAAAAATCGAACGAGGAAAACGACGGAAACGAGGACGAAGAACGGACGCGATGAATAACAACAACAACAACAAAAGAGAGGACTCAGAGTACGAGGAAGAGATTAACAAACTCTCCGTCGGTGACATCGACGCGATTTTCTCCTCCGCGGCGGCGAAAGAAAACTCCGAGGACATCGAGGACGTCCTCAAGAGAGAGTTGCGCTTAAGAGCGAAAATAGACGAAGCTGAGAAAAAACTCGAAGAAGGTCGAGAAAAATTAAACGAGATGGCGGAGAAGAAGAAAGAAGAGCTCGATCGGGAGATGAATTTGATGCAAGACAAGAACTCGTTGGAGTTTGGATTAATCGCGAGCGATTTAGACGCGGAGTTGAAGAAAATGGCCGAGGAGAGCGAGATCGCGAAGAAGAGAAACGAGGCGCTGAAGGAAGAGTTGAGACAGATGGCGGAGGAGTTGGCGAGAGGGACGAGCCGAGCGTCGAGGAGAGAGAAAGGGGTGAACGCCATCGACGTGGATAGGAAGAAAGAGAAACATGTGAATCCGTTGACGAGGAAGTTAGCGGACGAGGAAGCGATGAACACGGACGAGAAGATGAAGAAGACGTTGGCGGAGACGCAACGAGGCGCGACGTTTTTTTTGCTAAAGCTGTTGTTAGGGATCGTCGTGATTTTTGAACTGGCGAGAGGTGAGTTTGCGGTCAGTTCTGCGCTGGCTGCCGCGCTCGCGCTGGTCTTTTACCAGAGCGAAGCGGAGAAGGCGAACGAAGGACCCTCGGAATAAAGAGAGAGTTTTGCGGGGAGATGTATATTATTTTATTTAAATCGCGTTTCTTATATTTTACAAATGCTACTTTTATTGAATGCTAAAGTTAACCGACTGAAACCGATTCATCGCCTGCAACGCTGGATTAAATTGCATGGCGATTACTTCCTCTTCGTTTTTCC
>Ga0209090_10003143_pt1 | contig 10372 bp, 10 predicted proteins | sample ArcticOcean_MG_C_9_FD_187432 | JGI IMG/M metagenome (GOLD analysis project Ga0209090, IMG submission 187432) | Marine microbial communities from western Arctic Ocean - ArcticOcean_MG_CB2_152 (SPAdes) (version 2) | ecosystem: Environmental > Aquatic > Marine > Oceanic | place: Arctic Ocean... | reverse complement strand
CCTCCTGTGAATACACCACTTGCACCTGTGTTGCCTTTTGCACCCGTTGCTCCTCTTCCACCGGTTGCTCCTCTTCCACCGGTTGCTCCAGTTGCACCTCTAGGACCAGTTGCTCCAGTTGCACCTCTTGAACCAGTTGAACCTTTTCCACCAGTTGCTCCAGTTGAACCTTTTCCACCTAGTGATCCGGATGGGCCGAACTGTAACATGTTGAGATTACTCAGCACGTCGTGGAAACTTGAATCCATATGGAATTTTTTTCCAGAACCAACGTTAATTGTTCTCCTTACGACGCCGTTCTGAAGATATCTTACAGAATAATTATCATAAACTATTGAAAATACATCAGCGGTTGACCACGATGTAGCGATAGTACCTCTGGACGAACCACTCTCATATATGCTAAGTGCACCAGGTGTCAGATACCAAGCATAATCAATACTAGTGTAACTTGCATCTTTGTTTGGATCTGTATTAAGACCCACCATGATGTGTTTTTTGGTTCCAGATCTGAATGTTACATAACAACCACTAGAATAAGAAACCCCAGAAAACATGGATGCGTTCCATGAATTTCCTAGGCTTGCGGGTTTGACCATATGACCATTCCCATTGTAAGTCATCCTATCACCGTGGTTTGCCATAAGCAGATGTCCCGTGGAATCACCGGTCGATCCACGAGGGCCCGTTGACCCGGTTGCACCAGTTGAACCCGTTAATCCTCGGTTACCCGTGGGACCAGATCCACCTGTGTTGCCTTTTGCTCCAGTTGAACCTTTTGCACCAGTTGCTCCAGTTGCTCCTGTTCCTCCTTGAGGACCAGTTGATCCGTTGTTACCCTTGGGACCAGTTGATCCTGTTCCTCCTTGAGGACCAGATGGGCCTTTAGCACCTTGAGGACCAGTTGGGCCGGATGGACCTTTAGGACCTGTTGAACCCTGTGAACCAATTGATCCATTTGCACCCGTTGGACCGGATGGGCCAGATGTACCTTGGTCACCCTTTGATCCTGCGGGCCCGACTGCACCTTGTTGCCCTTGTGGTCCCGAGGACCCTTGGACACCTTTGGGGCCTTGAGCTCCAGCAGGACCCGAGGCAGAAATTGCTTCCTTAAGTTGCCAAAGTTGAACCTTTGAAGTCTTACCAGTAGCACTTGCATCCTGGCCACTCTTTGTGGACTTATCGACAACTAAGAATTCATCGTCGTTGTTTAAGCCTGAAAGTTGGGTTAATTCACTAATTTTTTTGTTGTTGGCCATCGTTTATATATCTCCAATTATTTTGAGTTAAGTTGTTTTCTAAGTTGATTAATTTGTTGTTGTTGATTTTGAATTGATGAAATCAATAAAGGAATCAGTGCTTCATAATCAATTGATTTTCTACTCGGTTCAGGTTCTTGACCCGCCATTGGTGTAGATGTATCATTTTCTTCAACTGCATTGGGAACTACTGCTTCTACTTCTTGAGCAATCAAACCAAGTTTTTCTCCTTTTATTGATTCATCTTTCCATTCGAATGTTACAGGATTTAATTTTAATACCTTATCCAGTGAATTAATTCTGTCGAGAGACTTGATATTTTTCTTTTCTCGGATGTCCGACAATTTATGATAACCACCACGAATATGAAGATTTCCGATATGATTCATATGAAAATCAAGTCGGTACGCAGGAGCTTGACCCGGAGAGAAGATTGCTCCACTATTCCATATATTAAATCCGTTTCGGGCAAGTGCTACAGCACATGAATGACCTTTTATGGAATTGCTCCAACGGTAATTTTTACCATCGTGTACAAATTTTGCACCCGTAGATAAATACATTGCATCTCCGTAATGACCATTTCGTTGGAAAATACTTCCGTGTGCTCCTACATCAAGTCTTGCCATTGGTCTATTGGTTGTGTTGCAACCAATTTTCAATAAACTAGAACCTTTTAAATCATTTCCAAGTGAAGTAAATCTTCCTAGTTCAGCACTGTCAACTCCTTTGCCAGCATCCTGAACACCTCTTCCTATGAATCCAACACCATATTGTCCAGCAACACGGGTAAATCCATTTCCATCCTGACTAATGTATGTATGAGTGTGTCCTTTTTCATTAAGAACAAGCATTGATTGTTTTACTCGTAACGCATTACTGTTGAAGTAGGTAACTCCGGTGATTATACTTCCAGTTGTTTTCACAAGGTTAGAACTATTAGCCGTAGTATAAACGACTGCACCATTTACTCTAAGTTCTTTATTAAAGTAAAAGTTTGCACGATCTGTATAAATGTGAGCATGACTTGAATTCGCTGGACCGAACTGAATGTATCCGTTAGCTGTTTGGTGAGTTGTTCCCCAACTTGCCTTAGAATCAAAGTATGCATTATTCGTTGATGATCCTGTCATCATTCTGGCAAAATGACCATTGATACCTTTCATGTTAGTGGTATCAAGATGACGTCTCCATGCACTCCATTTGGAATTAAATCCACGTGTATATGCTTCACCACTTACAAAATGTGTTGCCAATTGCCCAGTTACATTACCACTATTTCCAAAAGTTGAAACTGCGTAATGAGCATTTGTTGGATTTCCTGAGTGTGGGTTGACACGTCGACTTGACGCAGTTTTGTAATCAGCACTAGCACCATCACCTAATTGAAAAACTGGTTTTCCTGGATAATAAAGTGCTTTCGTTGCGTAGTCTACGAGTGGACCGTGTACTGACATCCCCTTATTAAAGTAATAAGAACCACGATCTGTATAAAAATGACAATGGCCAGTGTTCATTGCTCCTATTTGTACATAACCAAATCTTGTATTAACTGTAAAACGATCATTTGCTACAGTACTACTTGTACCTGTTTCGGAATTTACAAAATACAATTGTCCGTTAGAATTCCATTGAATATATGCTTTGTTGGTTGTTCCTTCGCGAAAACGAATATATGGACTGTTTGCACCTTGAAGAACAAGTTGTTGACCTGCGGTTGAGTTAACTAAAATCGGAGCAGAAACGGTTCCTCCTGTGAATACACCACTTGCACCTGTGTTGCCTTTTAAACCCGTTAATCCTCGGTTACCAGTGGGACCAGTTGCACCTCTAGGACCAGTTGAACCCGTTGCACCTCTTGAACCAGTTGAACCTTTTCCACCAGTTGCTCCAGTTGAACCTCTTGCACCAGTTGCACCTGCGTTGCCTTTAGCACCTGCTTGACCCATTGGGCCAAATGCGAGCATATTAGTGTGTTGACCGGTTGTGTGAAGACTTGAATCCATGTAGAATCTTTTTGCAGGACCCACATTCACCGCATGAACCACGACTCCGTCAAGCATATAACGAACGTGCTGATTATCATAGGTTATGGTAAACACAGTTACACCAGGTACATATTTCCCGAAGTCATAAGCACCCGTTGCTGGGTTTTTCTGAGCTGCTCCACTTTGATAAATTTGAATACCACTACCATGTGGATAAAAAGCATAATCAATACTGTAATAAGATTCGTCCTTGGTTGGATCTGTGTTAAGACCACACATGAAACTCACGACCTTGTGCATCGTAAATGATACATAACATCCATTACTGTATGCAGTTTGTGAATATACACTTCCGGTCCAACCGGCTCCACCACTGCTCTTTACTAGTTTCTGGCCCGTTGAATCAAAATCTGCGTGTTTGGTGGGGCCTCGTGTAAGCCTCATATGTGAATTTGCATTGCCGTTCACACCAGCTGAACCCGTTGCACCTTTAGCACCGGTTTGACCACCTGGTCCTCTAGTACCAGTTGCGCCAGTTGAACCTCTTGCACCAGAATTACCCGTGGGACCAGTAGGACCTTGAGAACCAGTTGAACCTTTTGGGCCCGTAGGACCTTGATCACCCTTTGAACCAGGACCACCTGCTTGAGCAGCTGCCCCTTTAGCACCAGTTGCACCTTGCACTCCCTGAGAACCAGTTGAACCTTTAGGTCCTGCGGGTCCTGTGTTGCCTTGGTCACCCTTATCTCCTTTGGGACCCGACGCAGAAACTGCATCTTTAAGTTGCCACAATGCTACTTTTGCAGTTTTACCCGTTGATGATGCATCATCACCTGATGTTATTGATTTGTCCACGACCATAAACTCATCGTCATTATTCAAACTTTGAATTTGCGTTAACTCACTAATTTTCTTATTCTCTGCCATCGGTTTTTCTCTCCTGTTGTTATATTATATTATAAAGTCTTATTATAAATACTTTTTAGTTTATATATTTTCAAATAAATATGTAAATTTTTAGATAAAAGTTATATAATACAAAAAAAAAACCACCCCGAAGGAGTGGTTCTTAATCAACTTATCAATTTTTAATTACAACCTAGTCGCAATCGTCAGTTTCTTGTTCATCTTCGTCTTCATCAAATTCTCCAAATGCGTCTCGCATATAAGGTGATACTGCACCCATGTCATACGTGTTTTCGTCCATCTCATCGTAATCATCTCCGTCATCTTCTTCAAGAACCGAATCTAGTTGTTCGTATTCTTCGTGAACATCTTTCTTAGTTGGATGAACAACATAATCCGTTGACGAAGCTTCTACTACATCCTTCTCTGTCTTGAGTTCCGCAAACAATTGCTGATATTCGAGTGGTAGGTCTTTGATTTGTTTTTGCATACTAGTTTAGTTATGGTTTCTTAATAAACTGAATTATGTGAAATGTGTCGTGGGTAGGTGTTCCCAACCGACTCTCCGTTACGAATCCGTTCAAGTTGCTCTTGTGCGTGACGTTCACGTTCTTGAAACTCAAGCAATGCTCTTCGTCGTTCTTCTTGAATTCTACGAATTTCCATTTCACGTTGAAGTTCTGCTTCTCGTTGCTCTGCACGATGACGTGCTTGGGTTAATTCACCAGAAGACGATGTAGGTGAACCATATGTAGACGTGGTTTGTCGGGTCTGTGGTGTACGATATTGACGTGCTTGTTCAATTCTGTGTTGTTCTTCACGCCGCATACGTTCTTGGTGTGCCATTTCTCGTTGACGTTGTTCCCATTGTTGTTGTTCTTGTTCTTGACGAATATCCTTTGACTTGCCACTTTGATTTCCAATTAACATACCAAGAACAGAACCAATAATGATTCCTTCTTTTTGCTTGCCGTGTTGATGACCAATGATTCCTCCGACAGTTGCTCCCCCAAGTACACCACCAATGGTGCGTTGCGTTTGACTTTTGCCCCACCCTTGTTCGGCGGCAGATAACGAGTTTCCAACGGAAAATATTGCGATTGCGATTAAAATTAGTGTATTTTTCATATTAGTTTTATCTTTTGTTTATTAACGATTAAGTATATATAGTACCAAACTTACTGTAAAAAGTCAACCCTAAAGTTATAAAAACTCCAATTTTATTTTGTGGACTTTTCAATTAAATCAATAACCTCTTCGTCTGATATTTTTTTGTGAGTCTTTGCCACAAATCCATTCTTGTGGGCAAACAGAACTCGTTCATCGTTCTCAATCAGAGAAAAGTCAATCTTGGGACTATCGTTCAAACGGAACAAGCATAGTCCACCACCCCTGTCATCGTTGGTGATGGTTACAACCGCATTTGGGTATACCTCATCAACAAAGGCATTCAAGGCAAACGAGGTGTCTTCATCACCCTTGATTGCCAACGAGAACACCACCTCGTTTCCAAGTGCCTTACACCGGATTGCAGTCTTGGATAATTCTTTCCACCTCTTGGTAAACAACTCAAGTGTCTTTAAAAGTTCAGAGCCGATTGAAGTCATCAGTTCAATCATCGTTTCATTAACTTCGGTGAGTTTTGAAAACATATGAAGTACAACTTCTTCAATTGGAGAGAAAGTTACGTCTGAAATCTTGTTCCACTCAATTCCGATTTCGTTTGCCACGAAAAACGGGCCCTTGCTATCAAACTTTTCGGTGGAATCCAACCAACGAAATCCTCGTAGGGATTCATCATAAATGGTCATATCCTCCAACAAAAGAGTCAACGCACACGCAGGTGCATGATCACGTTCAAATTGATGATGATCAAAATTTGAAAGTTCCGGTTCGTGTCGTTCTCCAACGTCACCTATCACCACATATGGATTATTCAGTTCTGACTCGGTTGGGTCACGTCGGTGAACCACGGGGACTACACCATGTTCTGCACACATGGCAAGAACAAAGCACGTGAACAGAAAGTCATCTCTATGTGCGTGTCCTGGGTGAACTACTATCTTTCCTACTTTTTGAAAATCTATCATAATTGTTTGGGAGTGATGATGGTGGTGGACCCGGCAGGATTTGAACCTGCGACCAAGGGATTATGAGTCCCCTGCTCTGACCGCTGAGCTACGGGTCCCGAGAGTGCTGAATGTATTTTATTCCGCATATTCGTATAAAAGGTTATCCTACGTGGTATATTGTTGTCAATAGCATTTTGTAGATTTCGTTCAGTTGACTGAGCAATGCAAAGCATTTCTTCGGTTGTTAACTCGATCCTATGTTTCATAATTCAATCTTTCTTATATGACCCAACGTCTTTAGATGGTCGTACATAACATTTTTTATTTTTCTTTTTAGAATAATTTTTAGATTTATTCTGTCGTCTCTCACTCTCTTCTTTAAACTCCGAGGGTGTTACTTTTTGAAAAAAGAGCAAATCATTGTATTTCGTTCTCATTATTATACTTTACCAAGATTCTTATAAAAAGTCAACAAAAAAGATCCACTTTATAAAGAAAGATGGACAGGAAACTTAATTCCTGTCCATCCCATGTGACCAATTCGAGGTAGCGAACCAATCTAAATTGTTAAAAGATGCCTAATAATTAAAATGTATACTTAAAATAATCAATATCCTTCTCAAAACGATTAGCAATTATATTTCGTGTTTGATCGGTGTAGTATATTTTATAATCAACATGATTTGACTTATTCAAATGCAAATCACGGATTTGTGATATACCAAATGAAAGTAAAAGTTCTCGCACCTCATCTTCAAAATTCTCATAACGCAATATCTTATCCATTAATATATTTTCATCACCATCCGAAATTAAATCGTATTGAGCTCCAAACGACTTGCGTTCGTCATACAATCTGAATGCTTCTGAATCTTTGTTTACCCAAGTTTTAAATGACTCCATATACAAATCTTCATCGGTAACAAATTCGGTAAAGGAAGCATTTGGATTATTCACTTGACTTGAGTTTCCTCGATTTTCAATTATCTGCTTACGATAAAAATATCGTGATACCACAAGATCCCACGGATTTCTTACAACACAGAACTTAAAAAACTCCAAGGTTTCTGGAAATCTATTTACATAATCCAGTATATGTGGGTGAATTGGCATCGGTATATTTCCGCGGAATGTTCTGAGATGATTTTTAATCGTAGTTCCACCCGTCTTTGGTATATGTAAGAACAACAGTTGTCTAATAAAGTTTATCATTTTTTACATCCTTCTAATTAAATTGTATATCATAAATCTTACCAACCCGATTACCCTCAGAATCTCGGTCAACTGGAGCCGTAACATACAAACGAGTTGCCGAGTCGTTGAAAGCAACCTCATACCCAAAACCTCTAAATTGGTGCATATTATCTGGCCAATATGAATAATCCTCAACCTCCGTTGACTTTATTGTATCAGACCGTTGTGTCCATTCTCCCAAGGATTCATCTCGGTCAAACACATAAACAAACCCCTCTTCTGGCACACCATATTCCATCAGATTATATGTGCCGTAACTTCCACCCGGACCAGGTATCGCACCCAAAACTGCAACATTGTTTTTTAAGTCAATTGAACCATGTGATGCACCAGTTAAATTAGGAAACGAGCTTTTAAGTTCATATGCACCATCAATCAACTCGTAGAAATAAACCCCACCCTTATCATATGGGAGTGGGTCTGTGCTAAATGAGTAATTATAGGAACCCGAGGAATAACCACCCGAATAACTTCCCTCGGTAGATACCATCAACAAATTACCAAAGGCCTTGACGTCATATCCAAAATAAGTTTCCGTACCTGAAAACGGTAGGTCGTGTGAAAACTCATATTGACCACCACTTGATCTTTTATACACCCTAACCGAACCTTGATTTTCCCTGCCTTGGACAGTTGCCGAAGCTTCACCCATAAACAAATATCCGTTATATGCCTCTAAAATTTGATAATTATCAGAACCAAATTCCTCATCAATATAATGATCGTAACTAAATGTATCACCATCTCTAGTATACACATTAATTCTAGTTATCAAACTCGATGAATCCGTGAGATTTGATGATTGCATTTGGGTGATTAAATAATTGCCATCTAACTTGGGGTTACCGAAGAATCTCCAACGATCAGATGCATTAAGTGGTGGAACGATAGATTGTATTTGGGATAGTGCGTTTCCAACCTTTTTATATACCAAAACTCCACCCTCGTAGGATATAGGAGAACGACCCCATGTTGTCGTACAATTGATCCCGTAAGTCCCACTATTAATATATCCATTAACAAAATAAGTTCCGTCAAAGTCGGCCGCCTTGAACGTGGGGCTGGAATGACAATAACCCACACTCCAAGATGCCGTGTGTAATTCAGTTAACTCTTCTGAAATTGAAAATAACTTTGGTTCTCTCTGTGCATCAATTAGAAAATCTCCAAATACACATAAGTCTGCATCGGCCGTTGCAAACAGGGGGGCCACACCCGAAGAAGTTTCGCGTGGTGCGGTTGCGGGGCCCGTGGTCACGGAACCCGTGGTCACGGAATTCAGGGTCCTCCATGTGCATGAATAATAATATTTGCCATCGGATTCCGCAATAAGTGGCAAACTCAAAGTTTCTTCGGTTACACCATCATAACTACCTTCGTACGTCAATGTTACTTCATACTCCGAACCTTGGTCTTCATCCGTTACCACATAGTATGCACGTATTGGTTCGTCGAGAGGTAAATTCGGGATTATTTCGGTTAACTCGGTTAGAGTAGTTGTGGCCAAATAAATTTTCATAAGTAAACTTGAAGAATCATCTAAATTATTTTTTAGTTACATTCTCATAAAGTTCTTTTACTTTATTTCGTATGCTTGCAGCGACTTTCGTTTTTACGTTTTCGTCACCTGCAACTTTCTTGATGTTCCAGAACTGCATTTTGTCTGCGTATTGTTCGTAGTTTTTCATCATAAAATCTTTTTGTTCTGTTTCACTTACCACCACGATAATATCACAATGTGAAAAATCTTCGTCTGATATACTTGTGTGTTCTTTTGAATAGCAATCATTTCCGAACATCAAGTAACTATCACACACTTGTTTTGAAAACTCATTCAACTCAACCGAATCAGTCAACTCAATGTTACTGCTATATGCAGCTGGATACCTTGAACTGGGATAACGTCCCATTCCGTGAGTATTCAACATAAACAAACACTCTAACTTGCCCAAATTATTAAAATATGCTTCCGCAAATTTACTGCGATACATATCTCCATTGCCGATAAATATTACTTTCTTCATATTATAATAACTATCATATATACGAGTTTTTATAATTTTATTATGAGAAGATTCCAATGAAAAAATCAAATAGTTTTATTGTGATCATGTACATTGATAATATGTACCAAAATACAACCACAGGTATGATTATCAGTATCAGTATACCAAAAAATTTTAATATCTCAATTAACTTATCCATTGCAACATATTCGTACATGAAGTATATAATACACTTCCAAGAAAACCGAATATAATCAATCCACCCAGAATTAGATGTAAGTAAAATAAAAATGCCAAAATCGTATGATACATGATCATTCTGATATAAGTTTCAATCGTGCCATATCCACAATTATGTTTTTAACGTTTACAAATTCATCAAATGAAATCATCAACCATTTTCGTTTGTATATCAAATGATTTTCAAAATATGTACTGGGACATATTCCATTGTCAGATTTCACTATTCGGTAATCAAACACAACATAACTTCCAATGTAACTAAACTTTGCCATTATCAATGGTAATCGTTTTGCGAGGATTGCATCTTTTTCAACCGACTCAATCCAACCATCAAGCAATTTGTTTTCTCCGTGTAACAAATGGGAAAACTTAAAATCATCATAATGCTTTGCTTCTATGGTAAACGGAAAATCTTTTGGTGTGATGATGTCTCCTGTGAGTATTTCAACTACGTCAGAACGTTCACCTGTTGCGTTTTCCGCATTTTCTCCTCCGAACATTGCACCAGAACGAGGTACTCTGCTGAATTTGCCTTCGAAATGTTCTTCTAGAAACTTTGCTACTTCAAGTTCCCAGGCATTTCCTTTGTCTTTTGATGATGATCCCATTGTTATAATAAATATACAACAACCGAGTTTTTATAA
>Ga0209090_10003141_pt1 | contig 10375 bp, 12 predicted proteins | sample ArcticOcean_MG_C_9_FD_187432 | JGI IMG/M metagenome (GOLD analysis project Ga0209090, IMG submission 187432) | Marine microbial communities from western Arctic Ocean - ArcticOcean_MG_CB2_152 (SPAdes) (version 2) | ecosystem: Environmental > Aquatic > Marine > Oceanic | place: Arctic Ocean... | reverse complement strand
CAGGTAAGAGATTAAAAGCTATGTACGGGACAGAGTTAAAAGATGTTCTTAAACATAACGACTTAAAGTATTTTAAAATAGGTGCAGAGATAGAAATACCTAAATATCAATCAGAAGGTGCATGGAATGATTTTGAAAAATCTAGTGTTGGTAAATTTGTAGATGCAAAAGGGTTAAGACAAGACGGTGAACATTTTATGAACACTGTAGGAAATTATTTTGGTTATGAGGCGGATGAAGGAAAAGATCTAGCATTAGATGCTACAGCTATTATTAATCCAGCTGCTGATTTTATACATGCTGGCACTAAATTTGATGAAGGAGAATATACTGATGCAGCCTTATATGGTATATTTGGAATATTACCTTTTAGTGCTGGACCATTAGTAAGTGGTACTAAAAAGGTAGCGAGTAAAGTTAAAAATTTCTTTAATGATGGTGCAAGTAAACTAGCAGGTGAAACATCAACACATGTATACAATCCAGCGTCTAGTCAATGGATAGAAAAAAAGGCAAATAAAATAAAATCAAAACTATTAGTTAACGATATAAATGAGATAGCAACAAGAGATTATTTTCAGAATAAAGTGATAAAATTAGAACAAGGTAAAATAAAAATTGCTAATGATATTAAGAAGTTTAAATCTGATAATCCTGGAGTAGAAATACCAAAAGATTTATTACAAATAGATAAAGTTGTTAATAATCAAATTATTCATTATAGTAAAAACCTTGAGAAGGTTATAAATGAAGGATCTGGTAATATGATGAATGAGAAACTATTAAAACAACTAAATCTTGCAGAAAAACTAGATATGGAAAGAGTAATTGGAGATTATAAATGGGATAATAGAAATACATTCCAAAAATACTTCAATACACCTACACCACCAAAATAAACAACAAAACGTTAGGAAGTTATATACATTTCTATATAACTTTGCAACCAAAAAGAATATAACATGAAAGATCCAATTGAAGGTTTTAATAATATGTCAGAATCTGAAAAAGAAGAAGCTGAAAGAATATTATTAGACACAGCATTTAGAAATTCATACCAAATAATAACAGGAAAATCTTCATTTGAGAATATTATAGAAGAGACAGGTTCATTCTTAATAGCTCATAATCCAGAATCTGACTTAGATAAGGATGATCTAATAAATATGATGTCTTATTTTACTGAAACTGAGGAATATGAGAAGTGTGGAAAGATAAGAGATAAAATAAAAGAAATCAAAGAAATAGAAGTCTATCATAAACCTGTTGAAGGTATTGATAGAATTTTTAATAAATTTGTAAGAAGAACTAAAAAAGATAAATAAATTAGTTTAAACTTTAATTATTTAAACTTTTTTTGTATCTTTGTAGTATATTAATCATTTAAACTAATTAAAATGGCAACAAAAACCAAAGAGAATACAACTCTAAATGTAAATGAAAATGCGTCAAAAGAAGAAATGGATGCTAAAAGAGCAGAAGTAACTGCTTGGTATTCAGAAAGTATTGTACATCTCAAAATTCAGTTAGAGTATGAAACAATTTTGAAGGATATTGAAACTGCAAGAGCAGAAAGAATTCAATCTCAAATGTTTATTTCTCAAGCAATGACAGCTGGACCTGAAGAACTTGATACTGTACCTGCTACTGTTACACAAAAAAATGCATCAACAGGATCAGCTAAAAGTGATTGGGATGTAAGTAGTAATAATGCTCCTCCAAGAAAACTTAAAAAAGAAACCAATGTATAGTCTTGAAAAGATAAGACGGGCTATGGATCATAAAAATTATAAATTCTTTGAGACTGGTTTCTATAATGTAAATATTATAGGAGTAAGGAATTCAGAAACAGCTGACAAAGTAACAAATAAATTTGATGACAAGCTAACATTATCTTATATGGATGAAGATAATGTTTGGCATTATCATGAGTTTGATTGTACTACTGATCCAGGAACACATTATATGGATGATCCAATACTTGAAGATGATGGTACTGCTATTCTAAAACCAGGACAATATAGAAAATCTCATAAGATCAGAAAACATGGTGGAAAGTATGAAGCTCTTGGGCAACAAAAGCCAGTAACTGTTTATAGAGATAACAATAGAGATAACATTTATGATAAGAATACTGAAAATACTGATACAGGATTATTTGGTATAAATATACATAGAGCAACATCTAAAGCTGGAAAGAAATCAACACAAGTTGATAGATGGTCAGCCGGGTGTCAAGTTATAGCTTCTAATGATGATTTTGAATTGTTTATGAAAATTTGTAGAAAAGCTAGAGATAAATGGGATAACAATTTCACATATACATTATTAGAGTCTGATGATATTCCTACGTCATGGCTATCGTAAATAAAGTTGAAAAAAGAATCAAGATTAAAAAAGATGGTGCTATTAAGTATCAAATTATTACTTTTTGTTTCTTAAATGATATTCAAATTAGTTCTTCTGATCTGCTATGTTTAACTGAACTTGCTAAACATGGTAGTTCTGAAGTAACAGACTTTTGTAAATCTATATCAAATAAAAATATTTTTAAAAGTCCTCAATCTTGTAGAAATGCTATTCAAAAAGCAAAGAAAAAGAATTTGGTTGTTAAAGATAAAAGAAATATAATAATAAACCCTGATATGAAAGTGCAGACAACAGGTAATATATTTTTAGATTTTAAAATACTTGGAGTAGACTAATAATGAATATAGAGGATGGTAAAATACAACTATCTCCTAAAAGTTATAAAGATTTTTTTAAAGAAATAGCTAAAGAATGTGAAGTACACCCTGATTTAGTTGATGATTTAGTAAGATTCTTTTATAATGAAGTGAGAAAAGAACTAGAGAACCTAGAGTATTCAAGAATTATACTACCTAATCTTGGAACATTTATAACTAGAAAAGGTAGACTTGACAGATCTATAAAGAGACACAAAGATATGTTAGGTAACATGGAAAAAATAACATATAAAGGTTATCATGATCATTTACCACTAAAAAGTAAATTAAATAAAATGATAATAGCCTCAGAAAGAATAACCAAAGAACAAGAAGAAAAAAACCAATGGAAAAATGAGAATAAATAAATTATTAAATGCTGTAAAAAATATTGATAAAGTATATGAAGGTATTAAGAACAATGTGTTTAAAAAATCTTATATAGAGGATATTGCTAATTACCGTTGGCAACAATGTAAGACATGTGTGCATCTGGATATTAAAGGGGATAAGTGTGCAATGCCTGGTAGTAAACCTTGTTGTGCTGAATGTGGTTGTAGTTTAGCTTTTAAAACTAGATCATTAGCAGCTGAGTGTCCACTTAAAGGAGATGATAAAAAATGGGAACAAGTAATGGAAGCTGATCAGGAACAAGTGTTGTTGACAAATTTACAAAAGAAAGATGATCATGATAATAAAAGAGAGTCCTGAAGAAGTATTAAATAAACTTAGAATAAGCTTCTTTACTGATGATTGGTTAAGAGACGGTATGAGGGTAAATAGATTATTTGGATTAAAAGAACTGATTGATAAATATTTAAATAAAGACACTATTATGTGTGAAATAGGTTCATTTGAAGGTGCTTCATCTGAATTATTTGCTTTAACCTGCAAAGAAGTTCATTGTGTTGATGTTATATTTCAACCAGCTTTTATAGAAATGGAAAAAAGAAGAGATAATATAATTAAGGTTACTGGGTGGAGTAAAGATGCTGTGGATATATATGAAGATGAATTTTTTGATTTTATTTATATTGATGCATCACATCATTATGAAGCAATAATAGAAGATATTAATAACTGGAAAAGTAAGGTAAAAGTTGGTGGATATCTGGGAGGACATGATTATTTAGAATCTGAAGGTTATACAGATGCTGTTAAGGCTGTAAATGAAGTATTTAATAAAGATGAAGTAGAAGTATTTGAAGACTCAAGTTGGATTGTAAAAATCAAAAAATAATAACTATGGCTGTAATATTTAAAGAGGATGGACACATATATGAAAGTTTAAATGAAGATCTAGAAAAAGATAAAATTACTTGGACTAGTGTTACTACATTTATTGCAATGTTTAAACCTAAGTTTGATGCAAAAGCTCAATCAAAAAAGTCTTGTAAGAATAAACGATCAAAGTGGTATGGTTTAAAACCTAAAGAAGTTACAGATATTTGGAAAAAAGAAGGTGAAAGAGCTATAGAACTAGGGAACTGGTATCATGATCAAAGAGAAGAAGGAATGCTTGATTTTAAGACTATAGAACGTGAAGGGGTGGAAGTACCTATAATAAGACCCTTAAGTGATTCTAAAGGTGTTAAGATAGCTCCTGATCAGAAGTTAAGTGATGGTGTCTATCCTGAACACTTTGCATATCTTAAATCTTCAGGTATATGTGGTCAAGCTGATCTTGTCACAATTGTAAATGGTAAAGTAAACATTACAGATTATAAAACAAATAAAGAGATAAAAGAGAAAGGTTTTAAAAACTGGGAAGGTATAACTTCAAAGATGTATAAACCTTTATCTCACATGGATGATTGTAATCTTAGCCATTATACAATACAATTAAGTTTATATATGTATATTATATTAAAACATAACCCTAAACTAAAACCCGGTAAATTAATTGTTCAACATGTTTCATTTGAAAAAGAAGGAGATGATCAATATGGTTATCCTATAAGCAAATATGTAAATGGTGAACCAGTTATAAAGAAAATAAAGATGTATGACCTACAATACCTAAAAGAAGAAGTAAGATCTTTAATAATGTGGTTAAAAGATAATAAAGAATCATGAAGATAGATATATTTAGTATTTTAGATTTTAACGGTAACAAGTGTAATGATCCTCAGATGCTTCCTCTATACTTAGATCATTATAGAGGTAAATTTCCTAATTGTATTTTTAATATTTATTTAAGTAACTATCCAGATAATTATAATGGAAAAGAAATTAAAATTCTTAAAGCTAAAGATTGTAAAATTAGCACAATAGAATTAGGAGATAATAGAATGTATTATGCAGAACTTCGTAATAATATTACCTCACAAGAAGAGATATTAAAAAGCTCTCAAGCTTTTCCAGAGTATGTCAGAAAAGAAACAGATTTTAAAAATAACATATGGAAAAACTCAAATGCAGACTGGATAATAATATGTGATATTGACGAGTTATTACAGATAGATGAAGAAGAGTTAAAAGAAGAAAAGGGTGATATAATAAGTTTTATAGGTTATCAAATGATAAGATATGATAAAGATGCACTTTTTAGTGATCTAATATGTGGTTATCCTAATCCAATGTTTAATAAAACATCTATATTTAAATCAACCATAGATGATATTAACTATCTTACAGGTTCTCATCTTTGTGAACCAAAAAAAGATGGAGAATTAATTAAGTATGATCAGAAACCTTATCCTTATAGATTATTACATTATAAAAAAGAAGCAACGGATATGAGTGAGTTAGTAAATTATAAAACCATTTTACCTGGAATTAAAATTCCTATTGAGGTTGCAAAAAAACATAAATATTCTCCATTCCCATTTGTTATTTCTGAAAAAGGATGGTGGATTACAGAATCTAAAGATGATCTTTTTTATGAAATTGGAGATGATGAGACACTTGCTCAAGAAATGGTTAAATTTTTTAAAAAGGAAAATATTAAAAATATTGCTGATTTTGGGAGTGGTAATGGTTTCTTTGTTAACTATTTTAGAGATAATGATTTTAATGTTGATGGATATGAAGGAAATCCAAACAATCCTAATATAGTTTTAGATCTTGCAGATCCTATATCTTTAGATAAAGAATATGATTGGGTAATAAGCCTTGAAGTTGGAGAACATATACCTAAGAAGTATGAAGATACATTTATTAAAAACTTACATAATAATAATAAAAAGGGATTAATTATAACATGGGCTTTAACTGATATGTCTGGCTTTGGTCATGTAAATTGTAGAGATGTAGAATATATTACAAATAAATTTGTTAATTTAGGTTATAAAGTAGATGAAGAAGTAACTAAAAACTTAAGAAATTCATGTAGTAAATTTTGGTTAAGTGGAAGTTTATTAGTATTAAGAAAAAAATAAAAACATGTTAATAAAATTATTTGATATACAGAATGGGAAGGTAATACCAACAGAACATTGTTATACACTGAAATTTCTCAAATCTATTATGGATGAATATCCTAAAACATATTTAAGTATATACCAGTACTTATTTTATATGAGTTGTCCAGATCCGGATCTTAATCCTTTTTTTAATGTTCTTGAAGCAGAGAAAGAAGAGTTAATACTAGATGAAATTGAAATGGAAGAGTCATTAGAGTGCCCTAAGATAAGATTTGCCTTAGACAAATGTGCACAATTATATGAGACTCCAACCTTTAGAGCATACAAGGGTATTAAATCTATGATAGATAAATTAGCAAAATATATGGAGAATACTCAAATAGAGCATGGTAGGGATGGTAACATTAATTCTTTAGTGTCAGCTGCAAAGAACTTTGATGCAATAAGGCAATCATTTAAAGGAGCATATAATGATATGAAAGAAGAACAAAAAAGCTCTGTCCGTGGTGGACAAGGTTTAGCATATGATCAATTATAATAAATAAAAACTAAAAAAATGGTAGAAAAAGTAATTCCAATTGGACACAAAGTTCTAATTAAACAAGTTAAAGCAGCTGAAACATATGGTGATTCAGGAATCTACATTCCTGAAACTCAACAAGCACAACAAAATAAAGCATATGTTATTTCAGTTGGGGAAGGTGTGCAACATATTCAAGAAGGAAACTATGTGCAATATAGTGAACATGCTAGTCCAGTACAAATGACACATGATGGAGAATTGCATTTATTAATTGACCAACATGATATATTAGCAATAATTATTAATGTATAAAACTGTACCTACATTAAACAATGGTATTTGGAGTGAAACAGAGTTTCAAACAATAGAAGAATTTAGATTGTTTATTGATTCTATTTTTAAAGAACCTGGTAAATATGATTTTAATAAAACATCTTTTTTATTTAATGAAGAAGCTAGAAAGTTTAATGATATAGGTTATTACTGTGATGCACCATTCAGGTCAAAAGATTTTAATAAATATTGGGAAGATCAGAAAAATAAATGTAGGGAAGGTGTTATATATAATGATCAAGGAAACACTTGGTATTTAACAAGAGATTATTATATGTGGTTAAATTTTTTACCTATTTATGACAAGGAAGAAAAAGCATATGGGTTTGCAAAGGTAAGAGATGCACAATATCACATGGCTCTCTATGAGATAATGGCTGAAATAAACTACAAACATGTTGCTATCTTAAAGAAAAGACAGATAGCTTCTTCATATTTTCATATGGGTAAACTATTAAATCAATATTGGTTTGAAGAAGGTGCAGTACTAAAAGTTGGAGCTGCTCTTAAAGACTACATAAATGATAAAGGTTCTTGGAAGTTTTTAGATGAATATAAAACATTTCTCAATGAACATACTGCATGGTACAGACCTTCCAATCCAGGTAAAGTCCTTCTATGGGAACAAAAAATTGAAGTCAGAATAAATAATAGAAAAACACATAAAGGTCTTATGTCCAAAATTCAAGGTGGTTCATTTGAAAAAAATGCAACAACTGGAGTTGGTGGTCCATGTACTTATTTCTTTCATGAAGAGGCGGGTATAGCACCTAAGATGGGACAGACATATGAATACTTACGACCAGCAATGTCTTCTGGTATGCTAACAACAGGTATGTTTATAGCTGCAGGATCTGTGGGTGACCTAGATCATTGCAAACCTTTAAAGGTAATGATATTAAGACCTGAAGAAAATGGAATATTAGGAGTTGAAACAAATCTTATGGATAATAAAGGTACTATTGGTACAGCAGGATTATTTATACCTGAACAATGGTCAATGCCTCCTTTTATAGATGATTATGGTAATTCTGATGTGCAAACTGCCCTTAAAGAAATTAAAAAAGAAAGAGTACTTTGGAAAGCACAACTTGATGGAGAGCAATATCAATTAAGAGTATCACAGAAACCAATAGATATTGCAGAAGCTTTTGCATATAGAAAAGAATCAATTTTTCCACAAGCATACGTTTCAAAACAACTTAAACGTATTGAAGATAAAGAATACTCTTATGAACATCTTGAACTTGAAAGAGAACATGGTATTATTAAAGCATCTACATCAAATAAACTTCCTATAAATGAATTTCCTGTAAATAAAAAAAGAGAAGATAAAACTGGAGTTTTGGTTGTATGGGAGAGACCAATTAAGGATCCTGGATTTGGAACTTACTATGCATCTATTGATCCTGTTTCAGAAGGTAAAACAACTACATCAGATTCATTATGTAGTATATTTGTATATAAGAATCCTGTAGAAGTTACAAAAGAAACACCAGAAGGATTAGAAACATTTGTTGAGGGAGATAAAATTGTTGCATCATGGTGTGGTAGATATGATGACATAAATAAAACTCATGAACAACTATCTTTAATAGTAGAGTGGTATAATGCTTGGACATTAGTTGAAAACAATATATCTTTGTTTATACAATATATGATTTCAAAAAAGAAACAAAAGTATTTAGTACCAAGATCTCAAATTGTATTCCTAAAGGATTTAGGTTCAAATGCAAATGTATTCCAAGAGTATGGTTGGAAAAATACTGGTACACTATTTAAAAGTCATCTTATTTCATATGCAATAGAATTTCTAAGAGAGTCAATAGATGAAGAGATGGATGAAGATGGTAAAATATATAAAACAACTTATGGGGTAGAAAGAATTCCTGATAAGATGTTGTTGACAGAAATGTCACACTATTACCCTGGATTAAATGTAGATAGACTCGTATCATTTGCTTCACTTGTGGCTTTTTGTAAAATTCAACAAGCAAATAGGGGCTATATAAAACGTAAAGAGAGAGATAAGTCTCTAGAAGTGTTGGATAACACACAAAAATTCCGTAAATTAAATATAGGAGCCTATAGAAATATAGGTAGAAATAAACCAAAGGGAGGTCGTAGGCCAAGATCCCCCTATAAAAATTTAAAATAATGTTTGAATTTATTACATCTTGCACACACCCAATAGGTTATTTTACATATGTATATGTAGAAAATTACAAACAAATAATTGATACAGAATACTATGAGAGTACTTAATGCAATGCAAATTAAGAAGGGAGCTAAAACAAAAGGTTCTGCTTTAAATTCTTCTTTAACACAACCTATTCAGTTTATATCTTCAAAAGAAAAAGATGATGATTGGACTGCCTGGAATCTTGATTGGTTAGAAGAAAGAGGAATGGATTACTTAAGATTAAATGCAAGAAAGCTTCTTAAGAATTATAAACTTGCAAAAGGTATAATTGATAAAACAGATTATATAGTAGAAGAAGACAATGAATATAAGGAGTTAATGGATATTTTAACTAAAGAAGATGAATCTGCTTTAGAGTTAAAGTTTTATCCAATTGTTCCCAATGTTATTAATGTGTTAACTGGTGAGTTTTCAAAAAGATATAATACAGTTCAATTTAGAGCTATAGACGATACATCATATAATGAGATGCTTGAATCTAAAAGAGCAATGATAGAAGAAAACTTATTAACTGATGCACGTAATAGGTTAACAGTTGAAATGATAAATCAAGGTGCAGATCCTGAATCAGAAGAGTTTAAACAAGCTCTTGATCCAGAAAGTTTAAAATCTCTCCCTGAAATAGAAGATTTTTTCTCTAAAGACTATAGAAGTTTAGTTGAGGAATGGGCATCTCATCAATTAAAAGTAGATGAAGAAAGGTTTCACATGCATGAGTTAGAAGAAATGGGTTTTAGAGATATGCTTATTGCTGATAGAGAGTTTTGGCATTTTAAAATGAATGAAGATGATTATGAGGTAGAGCTTTGGAATCCAGTACTAACTTTTTATCAAAAATCTCCTGAGTCAAGATATATATCAGAGTCAAACTTTGCTGGTAAGTGTGATATGATGACTGTTGCTGATGTAATAGATAAGTATGGTTATCTTATGACTGAAAGACAATTAACTTCTATGCAAGAAATACACCCATCTATTGCTGCTAAGTATCAGTTAAGAGGTGTACAAAATGATGGTTCATATTATGCAGGAGATAAATCACATAAATGGAATACTACAGGTGATTCATTAAATTATAGACAATATAATTCTAATGCTAGTAGTTCATATGGAAATAATCCAAGTCAAGGTACAGATATTGTAAATTGGATTCTTAATGAAGGAGATGATATTAGTAGTTGGGGTAATTCAGATATGATGAGAGTTACAACAACTTATTGGAAAA
>Ga0209090_10003138_pt1 | contig 10379 bp, 5 predicted proteins | sample ArcticOcean_MG_C_9_FD_187432 | JGI IMG/M metagenome (GOLD analysis project Ga0209090, IMG submission 187432) | Marine microbial communities from western Arctic Ocean - ArcticOcean_MG_CB2_152 (SPAdes) (version 2) | ecosystem: Environmental > Aquatic > Marine > Oceanic | place: Arctic Ocean... | reverse complement strand
TACCTCCTCGAAATCGTGGCGGCTTTGGTGGCCTCGTATTTGTTGACGCCGGCGGCCGCGTTCCAGTGGTTGACCTCAAGGTCAGCGGCAGCACCGCAGGCGGCCCTCCAGCAGCGCTCCTCCGCCCTCGCACGCGCCACCGGCCGCAGCGCCGCGACCTTCCGTAGCGCCGCCTCTGGAACGTGCCCGGACTGCGACCTCTGCGCGGATCCGTTCTGCGGCTGCGGGAGTTGCGGCGGCGACGGCCTGACGAAGCGCACGCGGATGGCCTGCGGCTGCGAGAGCGGATGCCCCGGCGGCTGCGGCTGCGTCTCCTGCCCCGGCGCCTTCGCGGCGCACGCGCTCGGGTGCAGCTGCGACGACTGCTAGAGAGCGCCGCTTCCCGCGCGCGTAACGCAAATTTGTCCCGTTTACCTATTGCTAGCACACGCCGCCGCCAGGAACTAGGCAACAAGAACAGTATGTACTGTGAAGGGCCCCCCTGGGGGCGGACCTTGTCTAGGGGTGCATCTGCGGCGAGAGCGCCACGCCGCAGAAGTAGGCCACCGACGCGCAGAGCGCCCCGAGCGCGAGCGTCTCCACGCCCAACCGCCACGCGCTCTGCTGCACGAAGCGCGACTTCGCGGCGCCCAAAGCGAACAGCGTCACGGCCGTGACCGCGCACGCGGCTAAAAACAGCTGATGCTCCGTCGGCTGCGTGATCACCAGGGGCGTCAGCAGATAGCCGAAGAGCGGCGCCGTCCCGAACACGACAAAGGCGGCGAACATCAAGAGCCCGTCCTTGGCGGCTTCCAAACTCGCGTTCGCCTCCGGCACGAAGAGCCCGAGCTCCTCGACCATCATCACGTCGACGAAGAAGTCGTGGTACTTGGCCATGGTCGTGATGACCGTGCGCGCGTCCTCAGCACTCATGCCTCTTTGTACATAAATCTCGACCATCTCTTCGACCTCGCCCTCCGGATGATTCCTTAGCTCCCAGTCCTCCCGCGCGCGTTCTCTTCGCGCGAACTCGTCCGACGATTTCGTGCTGAGGTACTCGCCGACGCCCATGGCCATGGCGTCCGCGAGGATGTTGCACGCTCCTAACAAAAGTACGACGCGGCTTGTGAGGCCGCTGCCGGCGCAGCTCGACACGATGGCGAAGCTGGTGAGGATGCCGTCCAAGCCGCCAAAAATAATGGTCTTCAGCTGGCCGCCAACCTTGCTATGGTCCTCGTCGTGGCCGCCCTCGACCCGCGAGGCGTGCGCGCGCGCCGAGGCGTCCACGTCCAACGCAGAGTAGGCCGACTGCGCCTGGCCACGGTCGACGTGGGTGTGCTCGTCGTTTTGGCCCATTGTTTACAGCTGTAGCGCCGCGGCGGCGTATGGCGCTTGGCAGCTCTTCCCAGGCCAGAGGAGGTCCTGAGTTCAAGAGCGCGGCGCAACCGCAGCACTGACGCGGGCAACAATTGAGCTCGCGCAAGAGCAGATGAAACGACTCCCAGCTAACGAGAAGTGCCTAGTTCCAGAGCGTCTGACCTCAGGTCGACCAGCTTCAGCCGCGAAACCCGCACGCAAAAACCTATCCGTGTTTTGCGCCGCAGGACGGATCCATGGGCTTAGCCACCCGTAAGGGGCCCGCCTGCTACAGCTCGTAGGCAGCGGCACCCATGAACCGTGGCAACCTGATCTCCTGATGCAGAGAGAGAGCACAATGGGACCGGCTGCAGCTATTGGTGTCGCAGCAAGTTGATACGAGCGATCTGTTCTACATCTGTATCTCTTCATCCATTCATCAGCAATTCCCAACTTAAAAGCTAACGAAGCACTCACACCTCACCAGAGCACAGCACACACTGTGCACAATAGAGAGCAACGCGGCGACGCGACGCGACCATGGCCTCCCTCAACCGCAATCACGACAGCGCCAGAAACGCCGCCGCCGCAAGCCGCGTGCGGCGGCGCTGGGCGGTCGCCTGCGAGAGCCTGGGCGTCACAGAGGCCCGGCAGGAGGCCTGGTGGCTCCTCATCGAAGCGGGCTACGGCGAGGCCCATCGGCACTACCACACGTTGGTGCACATCGACGCCATGCTCGCGTTGGCCAGCGAGCACGGGGACGTGTTGCGGGATTCAGTGGCCGTGGATTTGGCCATCATCTTCCACGACATCGTCTACGACGCCGTGAAGGGTGGCGGCGGTCGGAACGAGCGCGAGTCTGCACAGCGTTTTGTGGAATTCGCGGAGGGCTGCACGGGCCTGCCCAAGGACCGCGTCGCGAAAATCGTGCGGTGGATCGCATTGACGTGGACTCATAAATGTGAAGATATCGACGGCGACGGCCGCCTCTTCATGGATTTTGACATGGCCATCCTCGGGAGCGGCCCTGTCGAGTACGCGCGGTATGCGCGGAACGTGCGCTGCGAGTACGCGCACGTGAACTGGTTGTTCTGGCGCCTCGGGCGCTCGAAGTTTTTAGTGGGGTCCACCTCTACTAAAGTCTTCGCGACGGCGCGGTTCGCGCCCCTGGAAGTTGCCGCGCGCGCGAACGCACGGGCCGAGGCGCGACAACTCCTCCTCGAGCTCCTCGCGGCCGGGTGTACGCTTGTCGCGGGTCTTGTCGTGGGATCGCGCGTAATGTTGTCGTATTTGTAACTCCATGTCCCGGGGGTGTCACGCCGATGGCGTGCCCCGTCGCGTCGGATACGGCGCAGTAGTTTCTTCTCTTACAATAACAAAAGGGAGGGGAGCTCGCGATTGCGCACCGTGCGTGGCGCGGCAACGGCGTGTCGTGGCGGCGGCTTCTTCTCAGCGCCGCGCTGGCTCGGGCGAGCGCGAGCGCGACGAGGACGCGACACTCGCGTCATCGTCGAGATGGCCTGTGCCAGCGGCCCGGTTCATGCTGTCGTCGCTGATGACGCTACACTCCATCTCGTCGAAGTCTTGTTCGCAAATCTCGCTCGCAAAGGAGCCTCCAAGCCAAGGGAAGCCGAAAAAACGCTCTGCAGCCGCTGTTTTAACCGGTGAAGCTGCGCTGGTGGTCCATTTGCACTCGGTGGTCAGTCCTGTGGGCGCCATCTTGCAACGCAGCCCCTTCGTAAGTTCTTTTCTGCGTTCGGAGACTGGCCACTCTCGGCCCGGCCGGGAGACGACTTGACTTGGTCAGGCGACCCCCTACTTACGTTCAACCTTCAATCGCGCCCCGAGCGTTGTGTGGCGCTGCGGAGACCCGCGCTCGAAGAGCCTCTACGGCACGTGCACCCGGTCGTCGCGCGGTCTGACGCGGCGCGCGGGCGAGAGCAGCACCTCTCGAGAAAAAAGACCCACGAAGGCTACTTACAGCGGCGCCCCTCCTCTAGACGGCCATCTCCATCTGGATCTTGGCCATGGGCTTGTAGCCGTCCACCGCGAAGTCTTGATAAGAGAAGCCGTCGATGTCTAAGTTCGTAGAGTTGATCGTGAGCGTCGGGAACGGCAGGGGCACGCGCGTGAGCTGCTCCTCTAAAGCGTCGACGTGGTTCAGGTACACGTGCGCGTCGCCGATGACGTGGACGAAGTCCCCCGCTTTTAGACCCGTCGCTTGCGCCACCAAGCGCGTCAGCAACGCGTAGGACGCGATGTTGAACGGGACACCAAGCCCCATGTCCGCGGACCGCTGGTACATCTGGCACGAGACCTCGCCGTTACTGACATAGAACTGGCAGAACATGTGGCACGGCGGCAGGGCCATCTCACTCAGATCGGCGGGGTTCCAGGCACTTAACACAATGCGGCGGGAGTTGGGCTCCTCCTTGATCTGGCGGATGCACTCGGCTAATTGGTCCACGCCCTTGCCTTTATAGTCCGAATGCATGTCCTCGTAGCTTGCCCCGAAGTGCCGCCACTGGAAGCCGTAGACCGGGCCCAGGTCCATCTCCTCCCGATGCGACAACCCGCTCTTGTCCAGGAACTCGCGGGACCCGTTGCCGTCCCAGATGTGGATGTTCTTGTCCTGGAGGAGTTTCCCGTTCGTCGCCCCGCTGACGAACCACAGAAGCTCCTCCGCGACGCCGCGCCAGAACACGCGCTTTGTGGTCAAGAGGGGAAAAACGTCGTTTCGCAGCGAGAACTGCATGCGCGCGCCGAAGATGCTTTTCGTGCCCGTGCCCGTGCGGTCGCCTCTTACGACGCCTTTGTCTAAGATTTCCCGAATGAGATCGAGGTACTGCTGCTCCTCCGTGTTCGGAGCTTCTACTTTCTGCTTCTTGTGCGTGTCCGCGTCCGGGGTCGGTCGCGTCAGGGTCTGGAACGAGTAGCAGAGGTCGCCCTCTCGTTCGTTTGACGAGGCAGCCGTCGTGGAGAACCCCGTGCCCGTCAGGTCCGGGAAGAAGGCGTCGCACGTTGGTAATACGCCCCGGGGGTCCTCGACGCGCGTCAATAACACTTCGGTGCACCTTGAATCAGCTATGGCAGTCTTATATAACTCGCCACCACCAATAACAAAAACCTTGTGCACGTCCGTCGTCGCATTCAACGCCGCGTCTAAGGAAGCATAGCACGCCACGTTATCTGGGAGCTCCAGCTCCGCGCGCGCGTTCGCGTTCCGCGACAGGACCACGTTCGCGCGGCCCGGGAGCGGCCTAAACTTCTTGGGGATGCTCAGCCAGGTCTTGCGGCCCATGACCACGGCGTTCTGCTGCTGGGCCGGGGCGCCGCTGGTCATTTTCTTAAAATAGGCCATGTCCGCCTTGAGCCGCCACGGCAGCTGGCCGCCCTTGCCGATGCCATTCGAAGTGGTGGCGGCCACGATGCAGGACACTCCTGCCGGTGCGGTCGCCATCCGGGCGACGGCGCGGGCGGTGAGCGGCCTTAGCGCCGTGGTCTTGGCGGTGACGAGGAGCAGCACGAGCAGCCGCGGGGACGCCAGCGTGCGTGAGACGTGCGTTTCTTGCGGCGCGCGGCTGTGGAATACAGCGGTGGCGCTTCGACGGCGATGCGAGGGCGTTTCACACGATGACTAGAGCGCAGAGCTGGCTGGCGTGAGTTTTTAAATTTTGACGGGTTTTGTGCACGGGTTCGGGCTAGTCGGGGGTGCGCTCGGGGTCCGTACTAGTGGGGCTCGTCGCAAAAAGTAGTCACACACAACCCGGGCGCGGCCCAGCACCGCAGTTAGAGCGTCTTAGATAGAACAAAACACTTAGGGCGACTCGCCCGACGAGAACCCGAGCTCCGGGCCGCTCAACCACGCGCCCACGTCCCGCGCCTGCGCGTCGAAGTCCAAGCGATTGAGCCGCATCGTCGCGAGGACGTTCTCCGGCAGCGCCTCCGGGGCGCGGCCCTCCACAACCCAGCCGACATCAATAATCAGCCGCGGCAGCTTCGGGAGCAGCCGGAACAGGGCGTGGTTCGACGTCGCGGCGAAGTCCGCGCCCACGTCCAGCGCGAACTCCAAGTAGTCCTCGTTCCGCGACACGTGCACGACGCCCTGGCGGTCGCCGCCCCAGGGCGGCGCGGCGCTGGCCATGAGCACGGGCTTGGCGTTGAACTGGTGCAGGAGCCGGGGCAGGCCGATATTTTCCTCGGCGATGTTAACGACCTTGCCCACGCCCTTCAGCGAGCCGTTCAGCACGGCGGCCGCCTCGGCGCCCTCCACGTAGTCTCTCCACAATTTTAAATGAGAAGGCCACGTGTCCCGCGGTTTCGTCAACATCTCACAAAGTCTGGGAGACGCGCGCCACCAGCACACGACCTGCCAGCCGGGCGGGCCCTCTACGACGCGCGCGGGCCCGACCAGCGGCGGCGGCGTGCCCGGGAAGTACATAGTTTGACATAGGATGCGCGGGCACCACTTGGGTAAATGCTGCTCCGGCTTCGTGGGTTTCGGTAGGACGGCGCGCCCCGGCAAATCAAAAACTCGCGACTGGCACCGCAACACGTCCAGCCCGAAGGGCTCATACAAAGCGGGCCCGCTCGGGTACTTCCTGCGGTCCGCTAAATATAACGCGCCGCGCAGCTGGAACGCGGCCGCCGCCGCGGGCTCCCAGGACATTGCTTGGCCCGGTTGCATCGCGCGCTGGACGGAGGACCCGGGCACGGCCGTCCGGCTCAATTGGATACGCGACCGCTGCCGCAATACCACGCGCTTCCGGGCGGCCAACGTGTTGAGGGACGGCTGTGGCGGCACGTCGGCCTCGTCGATATATGAAGAAAACCAGACCGTGTCGCCGAAGCCGCCGCGCCGCCCCGCACACCGCAGGGGCGGCATGAATGCCGGCCGTTTCAATGACGCCGCCAGCGCGAGCGTCGCGAAGCCCACGAGGGGCCGCGCTAGACGTGCCAATAACGGGGCGTCGGCGCCCGCGACGCACCACTGCAGCGCCGCGACGTGCGCCGCCGTCGCCACCGCCGCCCAGCAGACCCGGTCCTCCGCGGCCAGGTCCGGCGTCGCCGCCACGTCCCGCGCCCGGGCGAGCAGTACCTCGGCGGCGTCGGCCTCGAGCTGCGCGAGCACGGCGGCGTCGGCGTCGGGCGCTTCATTATCGTCCGCGGTGCGCGCGGCGAACATCGGGAAATGCGTGCCGTGTCTTTTCGCAGCGCTGCTTCGTTGGCGTACGGCGCTGCACACTGGAAATGCTCCAGGGAGAAGCTCTTTGGGACGGCGGTTTCTTGCAGCGCCGGAGTGCTCGTGTTGAACTCCAGCAGTAATAGATGCTTTGAGGCTCGTCCAGTTGCCGCGTGCCGCCCGCCTATATGCGATCACCTGGCTCTTTTGCCTCTGCCTTTGTGTGCTCTTTGCCTTCAGCGGCCGCGGGTTGCACGATTCATCTGATCTACCCGTTGTTTGTGCATATTAGACAGTGTATCTCGGCGCATATCGAGGACCAAAAACGTGCGGGTTTCGAACACGCGGTTCATACACTTGAAATCATTTTGCTCAGATTGCCGTGTTGACCAGGGTTAATCAGCCCCAAAACTTCAGAAGAGGCAGTCACAGCCTAACTCCAGCCCGCGCCAGCAAATTCGAACCCAAAAACCGCTGCGTTCAGAGCTGCTCTGACAAGTTGCCATATCGAGCCGAGTGAAGGCGCCGCGAAACGAGTACCTCACAGCAACCACGATCAAGATGCGGACGGCTTTCGTCACCACCGCCACCCTGGGGGCCGCCGCGGCGTTCACGCCGCAGCAGCGGCCGCCGATGCAGTCTCCGCTGGCGCCGCTCCCCCCCCAAACGCCACAGCCGCGAGGCGCCATGCCGGCCGCGCTGACGCCCCAGCGGCGTAATCCGCTCCGCGTCGTCGCCGGCGAGATCGGCCACCTGGCCTCGACAGTGGTGAAGCTCATCGTGGCCGCGCCGCGCGCGACCGCGGGAGGCGTGGAACGACTGGCGGGGGCGATCGGCGACGCGCGCAAGCGCCGCGCGGCGGCCGCGTACGTCGACGCGTGCCTAGAGGAGGCGCCCCGGCCGCCGCCGCCCCAGGCCGTCGCCGCGTTCAAGCCGCCGGTGCAGCCCATGTACGGGCTCAGCCCCGTGGCGCTCAGGGCCGTGAACGCCGGGCGCGCCGTCGCGACGCCCGCCGGCCTCTCGGCGTCGTCGCGGCCGCCGTCGGCGCTCGACGCGGCCATGGGCTCGCGGGCGCGCGCGTCGGGCATCCCGGCGCAGCCCGTGGCCTACCCCGCGCCGGCCGTCTCGGTGTCCTCCTCGCCCCCCTCGGTGCTGGATGCGGCCATGGGCGCGCGCCAGGCGGTGCCCATCAACGCCGCCCCCCCCAAAGCCCTGTCGCGGTCGAGCGCGCCGCCCTCGGTCCTGGACGCGGCGCTGGGGTCGCGCGACCGCGCGGCCATCGCGACGTCGGGGGCGGCGCCGCCGCCTGCGGCCGTCGCGGCGTCGGGGGCGGCGCCGCCGCCCGCGGCGAAGGGGCGCGACGACTACGCCCAGGCGGCCATCAAACAGATGCAGCAGCGCGCGACCGACATGGACGAGGTCGCGGCGCGCCGCCGCCAGCGCGAGCGCGAGGCCGCGGCCGCGTGGACGAGCCAGCGCGAGCACGACGTTACAAATGCGCAGCGCGCGGCCGCGGCGAGCTGCGGCGCGGCGCTCACGGCCCTCGCGGTGACGCCTTTTGACGTGGTGAAGACGCGCATGCAGCTCGCCGCCGAGGCGCCAAAGGGAGTGGGCGCCATGGCCACTTGCCCGAGCTGCGGCGTGTTCGTCTTGAACAACGGCTTGATGGAGCACGTCATGGAGAAGAGCGAGTGCGGCCGCTTCTTCCGGGCGGGGACGGTCGCGGCGCCCTCGACGCTGCGGTCCATCTCGCTGATCGCGCGCGCCGAGGGTCTGGCGGGATTGTACGCCGGTTTAGGCCCCACATTAGTCATGGCCGTGCCGAACACGGCCCTCTATTTCACGGCCTACGACGAGTGCCGGCGGGTCGGGTCGGACCACTGGGCGGCACCGGCCGCGTGCGGCGCGTCCGCGCGGTTACTCGCGGCGACGGCCGTCGCGCCCTTCGAGCTCGCGCGGACGCAGCTCCAGGCCCTGAAGGCGCAGGACCGGGGCGGCTACTTCGCCGCGTTAAGAAACGCCGTGGCGCAGCGGGGCCCCATGGTGCTCTGGCGGGGCCTCGCGCCCACGTTGTGGCGGGACGTGCCCTTCTCGGGCCTGTACTGGGCCGGCTTCGAAGCCTTCCGGACGGTATTACGCCCGACCTGGTATCGTCATACCGAGGAACCCGGTGAATCAGCGCTGCGCAGCGCCGTCGCCGGGCTCGGGGCGGGCGCGCTCGCGGCGCTGCTGACGACGCCCTTCGACGTCGCGAAGACGCGGTTGCAGGTCGCGGCGTACGACGTGCCCGGGTCCCCCGTGCTCCCGGGCCGGGGCACCTGGGCGCTCTTACTAGGCATCGCGCGGACCGAGGGGCCCGCGGCGGTGATGGCCGGCGCCGGACCGCGGCTTTTGAAGGTGGCGCCCGCGTGCGCCATCATGATCGGCTCCTACGAGTACGCCAAGGCCCTCTTCGCCGCGGAGCAGCGGCCCCAGTAATCTAAATATGTTGTGCTTACTAGCGAGGCCACCGCTTCGCGAGCTCCCGCTTCAGCCGCGCGCGCTCGCCGGCCTTGAGGCCGCACTCCGCGAGGAGCTCGCGCAGGTCCTCATCCCCGGCAGCCCGCGCCTCGACGAGGTCGTTCATTTTCACCTTCTCCGCGGCGAAGACCCGTTCGAACTCGGGCAGGCGGGCCGCGCGGAGCAGGTCGGCGAGGTCCACCACGGGCTCGTAGTCGCTCGTCGGCGGCGGCGGTCGCGGCGGCGTCCGCCGAGGGGCGGCCGCGGCGTCCTTCGGCGCGGCGGCGGCGCCCGCATCGGCGTGGGAAAACGGACACGCGTCGCCGTTGCGACATCCCCCTCTCCTGCAGTAGCTGCAAGTTGTCGTCCTTCTTTTCCCCTTTCGACCTTTTTTCACCGCGGGCGCGGGCGCGGCCGCGGCGGGCGCGGGTTCCGCGCACGGCGGCCGAAGTTGCTCTTCGCCCCTGCGCAGCGGCGCGTCTCGGGGGGCGGCCGCGGTCATTGCGGCCGCCAGGCCCACCGGCGTGTCGTCCCGCCGCAGTATCCGCTTCGGCGTCGGCCGCGCGGGCCGCAGCGGGGCGCCGAGCGCCGCCTCGAGGTCGCCGATGAGCGTCGGCGTCGGCAGGGAGCGGTCGGGCCGCGCCGACGGCGGTGGCGAGGCGACCGCGTCCGGCGCGGTCGGCGTCTCGTCGGCGTTCGATGAGGTGGCGGCGCCGACAGGCTTCGATGCCGACGCCCCTACGTCGGAAGCGGACGATGTAGGCTTGTTGGCGGCGGCACCACCGGCAGACGCCGAGACACAATCGTCGTCCGCCGCCGCTTCAAGATCGCGCGGCTCCTGAACGACGGTGCCGCCGTCGCCGGGCTCGGAGGCTTCGACGCCTCCGCATGTCGCGTCCGGCTCGGCCTCGAAGACGTCCGCGGCTCCGAGCTGGCGGGGTGGTGCCCGCCGGCGCTCCGGCGATGGGCTCGGCGGCGCGCGCGCGCGGCGCGCCAGGGCCCGGACGGCCTCGCGCTGGCGCCTGCGGCGGTCCCTGCCCTCTTGGGCCGCGGCCGGGCTCCGGCACTCGTACGTTGTGCGGTCGCGCAGGAACGCAGTTATGTCCGCCGGGTAGCGCACGGCGCGGCAGCCGAGGGTCGTGGCCGCACTGGCCGCCCGCGCGGTCGCGCGCCGAAGCGCCGCGATCTGAGCCGCGTCGAGGGCCGTCTCTTCGGAAACGACGGCGGACCGGCGGCGCGGGGGCGGCGGCGCCGGGGCCTCGAGGCAGAACTGCACGTGTACGTCGCCGAACCGCTGGCAGCTCAGCTGGAGCCGCACCGCGCCGGGCGCCGCGCCAAAGCTCGAAGCGGCCCGCACGGCCTT
>Ga0209090_10003134_pt1 | contig 10387 bp, 6 predicted proteins | sample ArcticOcean_MG_C_9_FD_187432 | JGI IMG/M metagenome (GOLD analysis project Ga0209090, IMG submission 187432) | Marine microbial communities from western Arctic Ocean - ArcticOcean_MG_CB2_152 (SPAdes) (version 2) | ecosystem: Environmental > Aquatic > Marine > Oceanic | place: Arctic Ocean... | reverse complement strand
GTATTAGAGCCACATATTCATTTCGGCTTGGTTTGTTATTAACAAATTCATTTGCGCGTAAACCTTGGCTGTTGCCACTATTACCCTTTGCTTTTATTAAAATGAATATTGATTTCCTTAGAGATAAGAAAAAAATGATTCGCTCTCCGATTGGCCTAGAATATAAACTTGATAATAATTGCATACTACTATTTCCAACGAGTGAGGAGGGCATGGCTGTAATAGAAAGAACAAAATCAATTGCGAGTGAATGGATTGAAGCCGGTAAAAAAGCAATAATCATCTCTACTAATGATTTAATGGCCCAAAATATTCCTGCTGGCGCCCTTTTTTATCCTTTGAGCGATCCAAAAAATATTTCCAAACAGGAAAGAACTGTATGGAATAATAAATGTGCCAATATGCTTGCAAATATAATTGAGCTGCATAAGCCAATCTCTGTATTATTTGATGGTCCGTTTCCTTATCGTGGATTAATTAATACGATAAGCATAAAATCAAATGTGATTTGGATATGGCTTAGAATTGAAGAATTCAAAGAATACCTCACGAGTGAAAAAATAGACCATTTTGACTTGACTTATTTTGGTTCAGAGGAACAACTTTTTTCAAAAGGAAAAGAAATGATAGAACGGAGTTCAATTTACTCAAACAAGGTCCTTTTAGCAATAGATTATAGTGGGAAGGTGAAAGATTGGAATAGATATTCATTCTTAATTAATAAATTAAGCAAAGAAAAAATAGAGACTGTAATATCGTCTAATAGTACTATTGACGTCTCCCCGTTATACACAAATGAAACTTGGGATTCGGTTTCCACTTCATCTAAACTTTCTACACTCTATGCTGCAATTGTACGATACGATTCATTTTTAATTTCTAAACTGATGGCCCGCGGTATTCCAACTATTTGCATCTTAGATAAAGAAACTAATCCAGTTGTTGATTCCTTTAAAATTAAATCAATAAATTATCCACTAATCATAATAGAAAATGAGAATGAAAGTGAAACGGAATTGGCAATTACCACGATTATGAATCGGGAAAGTAACAAAGCGATGCGAGAAATGCCGGTTTATATTTCTCCTGCGGGTTGGGGTTCTTTATTTGAGGAAATTCAATCGCGTTCCAAATAGAGGTCGAACTTTTTCAACTGCACTATATTTGAGACAGTCATAGGTAATGCGAATTGGGATAATTTATCTTCAGTAAATTTACGATATTTATCAGGAATTAATTCCATGGCAGATTTATGATAATATTGAAGGAAACTCAGATCTAAGTCAAGGAATGGTTTCAGGTGGGGGAACTCTTTTGCGATTCTTATTCCTTTAGATGACATTCCATTTTGTTGGATTGAATACAATGTACTAGCTGCTTGCTTTAATGGTTTTTTAGAGAGAAATACATTGATTTCATTGCTCATTGAAAAAGGTAAGCCCATCAGCGTGTTTTTCCGAAAGCATTTCCAACACTTACCACAGCCAATTCCCTTTTTAGATGAACGTAAACAGGATTGGGCCCACCCGCTCCAACCTTGTTGATTTGATATGTTCATGTTAATTATTTCCGAACAACCCGCTACAGGCTGATACAATGGCAAACCTACCGATTCAAAAATAGGTGAGTAAGTTCTCCAAAACCTAGATTTGTTGAAATCTCTGTACCTGTAGCCGTGGAATAAGTAAGAATTCTCCAGTGGCATCCCAGTTGCGATACTATCTAATCCAAAATGGTCTGCTAAGATAATACATTGGACCGCACATGCATAATCGGTAGAAAAACCGACGCTTTTACCTTGCTCTTGACGCAGTATTTCATGATTCGAACGAATTCTAATTACTGGACGGTTTTCTTTCTTTTCGTATTCAGCAAAAAACCTAATTGCATTGGTATGGTCCAATTGGCCTGGGATTTCAGCACGTTCGTTATACATTAATACCGTACTACTAGGCATCAATGCTAAAGCTGCAGTTGAGTCAATCCCTCCAGAGAAGGCTAGTCCGGGTCTCCACCCTGCTTTTCTTGTAGGGTTCCAATTTTTCAAGACTGTTTTGTCCCATGGTTCAACCAAAACATGATGCGCCAACTGGAATAAATCAGCGTGAGTTTCTTCAAACTTCCAATTCGGTGGCATTTCAAAAAATACTTCGATTTCCCTCCATGAAAAGGTAAGTACTCCGTTTGTAAACTTCCAAAATCTCTCAACATCGTAAATCGCAATAGATTCTGACTCAATAATCGAGTCGAGTTCTTCCTCCCTCTTTTGCATTTCAATCACCCATCCTTAATACATCAAAAATACGAACATCCCCGTTGGCTTTAAACTGCTTAGTAGTAATCCTTTGATGCTGACACTGGAAATGCTCAACAAGGCGTTGGGACAGTCTCTGCTCCGCAACGCGATCTGTATCATCAACTAAAATCCACTCTGCTTTCGGTAGTTTTGATAGGTGATGAAAAATACCATTGCGTCCGATACGACCGGTTGGCCCATCCACGATAATCAAAGAAACATTATCAGGTGTTTTTTCGAATAAACTTGATTCGTACCAACCTTGTTCTTGATATTCATCCGAAACTGGATTTGAGACTATAGGGGCATGAATATAATTTGAGGTCGTTCGGTTTAGCCAATCAGCATCATGTTCCACTGACCAAAGCTGGTACCTAACCGCTAGGCGTTGACTCCCGTCTCCGCTACCAAACTCAAGTACAGTTGAGCCTTCGGGAATATTTCTTTCAACCCACTCGAAGGCTTCAATCGGTAACATCCATCCGGGATTCAAAATATCACCTCGTGGAGCCGTTAAGCTCTGATACAGGGTAAATGCCCCGCTCTTTTCATTGTTCTTCTGGTGTGTGATTTCCAATTTTAATATTTCTTCGATACCAGATCTAATTGAAATTTCATTACGCTCAAGAATCACAACCCCCCAGCCTTCATTTTCAGCAACCATGCAGCGAGCGTATTGATCATCCACTCCAGTTTCCATATTAGGATAGAATAAGGCAGGCAAGCCAAATCGGCGAGTCTCGTGGAAGGAGTTGTATCCTCCTGCCTGAACTGTTGCATCAAATGCATTGAAGTACATTGAATTGGGGTAATCACGTATAACCACTACACGGTCCATTTCGAAACTCAATCTTTCACCTAACATTGATTCTCCGAGGACAATGGTTACATCATTGTGTAAAAGTAGCGCATCTACTGTAATACGAACTTCTGAGTCAATATCGTTGATCCGTCCCGCTCCTAATTGAACATAGACAACGCGGCCTTCAATGGGCACATTTAGGCGATAACGAGCTTGTTCTCTGCTCAGAAGGTCTTCTTCATCCAAAAGTACAATTGGAGGACAAGTAATTGATGCAACTGAATGGTGAACCTCAGTCATTGCCAGTGGAACGCTATCCTCCGGGTGAACTATCAAATCAAAATGTTCAATGCTGTCTACAGGAACATTACTACCTTTTTTGAATGTGCCCCTCCGCATCCAGACCTTTTCGATCTGTGTTTGATCACGAATTGCATTCAACATACCTCGATAAGGAAAAGCGCCATCAAACATGAACATCTTTGGCCGGTGATGATTAAAAACGAGCGAAAGATGTTCTTCGACGAGAGCGTTCCAATCACTCGCTGAGAGACTCTTGAACTTTTTTCGGCCAGCTACATGATAAGTTGAAAATCCTTCATTGTACAACAAGTGTAATGTCGGCATAGTTGTGAAGAAGATGATCTCTGTCTCAGGCGAGTGTGCTTTGAACCGTCGAGCCAACGCATACATTCGAGTAAAATGTCCAAAACCTACTCCGTTGGTTGGAAACAGCACAATCGAATCCTTAACCGGTTGCTCCAACTGGGCCTTGGAACTAATTTCAGAATAGGGAATTGGCCACTTCCCGAGACGTTCCATTCCTATTGAAAAAATAAGGTAAGGAATAGTCAAAGGCAGAAGAAAAAGATTCCAAGGTCTTTTTATCGCTTTGGAACATAATAATCCAAAGCGAAATGAAGCTGAATTTCTTATTCGCCGATTTTCTCTTTGCTGTGCATTATGGCGAAGTTCAAGAGATTTATTATACATCGCCTTCCGAGAAGAACTCGCGTTGTTTTTTTCGGATAATAATCCTTGAGATGTATCCAAAGCATCGTTTTCAATCATTCGCTTCCCTCGCTATTATAATGGGTTGATTTCATTTTATCTGGAGCAAAAAATGGTCTGTGGTGGATTTTCCTTGGTAAATACCCGGGTAATGTTCCGGCTTTTATTTTCTTATGCCATTCACGGAATGCTGAATGGTGTTGTAATCTGTTTCCTGCGATAGACCTCCAAGAAATATGGAAGGGTCCCCCCCCGGTAAGGGAAGATGAGTGTTGAGTCATGAACATGTTTGGAGTTCTATCTCTTATCAAGGCAGGTTCACCATAAACTGCTTGCAGTCTTTCAATATATTCGGTATCAGCACCTACCCGTAATGAATCAAAGAATCCAATGTTTTCTTGGGCTTTCTTTCTGAGTAATAGAGAAATACAAGCCATACGGATTGAGCCATTACCGCGATATGGAATGTTACTTTTTTCATCTATTCTGAAGTAATCGTTGATGACACCTTGGGCATTTGGGTATTCCACTAAATTTTTGACTTGGCTTTCAATCCGTTGTGGATGAGTCCAATCATCACTGTCCATAAATGCTAGAAAATCACCAGTTGCTTGCGTAATCCCGTAATTTTTCGCCAAATATGTGCCACCATTCTTTTCCATTTGAAATGGCTTTATTCTATCATCCTTCGAGGCTAATTCTTGTAAAAATTCAAAGGCATCATCGGGTGAATTATCATCGACTATTATCAATTCAAGGTTTTGATAGGTTTGAGATAAAATTGAGTTTACTGCAATGGGGAGTAATGGGTCTTTCTTGTATCCGGTCATAATGATAGAAACCTTACCATGATCTTTTTTGTATTTGGGTGCATCACATTGTAAATATTCAATATTTATTTCATTATTTACTCCAGTGCTCCTAAATGGATGTAAACCATGTAATTTTAGCATTTCATTTATTGCTTCAACTTGACCTTTTCCATCTCCTTTTGCACGCATAATCTGTGCCTTTGTTATGAAGGATTCATTATCCGAAGGGTGATGAAAAAATAAAGTATGTACGGCTTTAACTGCTTCGTCATACTCACCCAATTGACTAAGACATTGTGCCTTTGCTGATAAAAACCGTTTATCACTTGGAATAATTCCTAGGCCTTGCTGACAAAACTCTAGAGCGGCCTTGAAATCATACGCCTCGCACATTTCAAGGTTTATTGCATGCCTGATATAAAATTCATCATCCGGAAACAAGATTCTAAGATTTGTTAGTTCTTCCCTTAATTTTTCAGGCCCCCAAATTTTAGTGCCTGCGGTAATCCTCAGCTTATTAGAGGAGCTATGTTTTTCAAATTCACCGATAATTTCATCGCAAAGTCCGATTGTATTTTCTACCATTCCAATCTTATTATTGAGAAACGCAAGTCGCAATAAAATTGGTATTTGTCGTTCATTCTCTCCCATCCAATTTGACAAGTATTCAATGGCCTGTACTGTTTCGCCCATCCCGCTCATTTTTGATGAATTTATTTGAATCCGAAATAATGTGTTTTCATCTAACGTAGACAATATTTTATCCAATTGTTTGAATGCTTTATTCTGGACAAGTGCATTGGCAGCCCTTTCTAATAATTGCCAATTAGTAATTTCAAAGTTCTTATTGATGTGAATCGCCTTGACTATTTCATTTGAACTGTTAATTTTTACTGCCGAATTTAACATTCTCTTGGCAAGAGTGGAATTCATTTTATAATTTTGTGAATATAATTTAATCGCTTCTAGTGCTTGTTCATGGTTGCCTAATGAAGCATGTATTCTAGAAGTGTAATCCAGCATTTGACTATCTTTTTTATCTTCATTAAGTATTATGTTTGCTACTTGCAATGAAGATTCATACTCCCCAATGTAATACAGCTGCTTTGCTATACCACGACGTCGAGATTGGCTTTTAGGTATGTTTTCAAGAATTCTTGAAATTACTTCGTTTGCAATGTCATAATATTGTGCTTGCATAAGTGCCCTTACTAATAATAATTGCAATTCTGAATTTAATTCCTCTGTTTTCAGCAAATTTTGAATATGCTCCATTGCTTCTTCTCTCATTCCCTTTTTTAGAAGATCCTCAATCGCGACATGGTTTAATCTGTCTATTCCCGGATTTCTTGCAACCAATGATTCTATGAACTCTGTTGGCCAAGTTTCAATATTGTAAGCGCTGATAACTCTTTCCAATCTTCTTTCATCTTCATCTTCAAGAAGCATTGTTGGAAAATAATGCCAAATCTCTTCGTATTTTCTTTCCTCCAAGCAGCAATCAACTAGTCTTCTTCTATATTTCTGATCCGAGTCGGTTTCTATGAGAGTGATGCAAAGTGGAATTGCATAAGAATGTCTTGAGGTATTAATATAGAGCCTAGAAAGTACATCTAAGGCCCATTTATCATCCGGGTTTTTCTTTAGCATTTTCGTGAGGAATGGTTCTGCTTTTTTGTAATCTTTGGCATTGTATGAGTCCCTTGCTAATTCCTTCCAGGCGGAATCATTTGTAAACGACCACCGCCCCATGAAGTCTTCCTTGGCCCACACACATATGGTAATTTGTGAATAAAACTTTCACATCTAGCATTTGGGGGAGGTGTTTTCGGTGGTCATTCGGTTGAAGTTTTCTAACTTTTATTCATTGTAATGATTAATTTCGTGGAGAAGGTAGGGTTCAGCCATAGGTTGGAGATACTGAGTGATACGAGTCCAGGTTTCTTCTTTCCACCGAGCGGGAAGAATCTCCTTTGCAGGCGGATAGTATGAAGTCCACCATGAAAAATCAATATCCAAGAGGTGACCTAGATGGGGCACTTGATCTGCAAGATCCATACGTTGCAATGCCCAAAGTGCATGGGTTGCGGTTGGTAGTGGCGTTTTGTTGATGAAAAATTGTATTTCTTTGGAATTGAAGTCAAAATCCCTGCCCAAAGGACCATTTTTATGAAAACATTTCCAGCACTTTCCACAGCCCTCCAGGCCATTGCCGCGTAGACATGAGTTCATGAACTCAGTAATTGATGCCTTTTCGCATATTTTCATCGCTCCAGCTTCTGAAATACCTGTAATAGGAAAATATAATTCAATCCCTGCACTGTGAAACCTTTTACTCCAATATTGAAAATAAGGAGTTTCGGAAAACTCTCTGAAGCGTCGGCCTTTTGCCAACCATGTATTGTCAAGAGGTGTTCCAAAGGCAAGTGCTCCGATATCGTAATGGTCTGCAAGTAATATCAGATGTACCCCACTGGCAAGATCGGTTGAAAACCCAATTTGAAGACCATGGTATGAGCGAATAATTTCGTGATTGGAAGCGATGTCAACAACTTTGTTGCCTCGCTGGCAATTGATATGATCAATTAATCTGTCAGCATTACGATGGTCGATCAAACTTTTGAAATCTCTTCGATGATAACCAAGTATCGTATGATCGGGCATCACTAAAGATGCGGCGGTTGAATCGGCTCCAGCCGAAAACGCAAGACTTGGGTTCTTGCCAAGTGGCCTGTTTCCTTCAAATGGTTCTATTGATGATTTCTCCCAAGGTTTGAGAAGTATTTCTGCAACAAGCCGAAGTAGATCAGGATGAGTTTTTTCAAGTGAGTAGGTAGCTGGCATATCCCAATGAATCCACCCATTGGGGTGGGCCATCCAAACTCTATTTTCTTCCTGAAAGAAATTACTGATGAGGTCTTCATCATTCCATTGAATTTCCAAATGTTTTGGGCGTGGGGCTTCACGATGAATTCGTTTTATTTTTGATGTGAAAATACTCGTATCTCCTTTTATCTGCGCTAATTTATAATTGGATTTTTCAGCCAATTCTCCAAAGACATTATCCCATTTGGCATTGAGATCAACAACTTCATCAAATGAATTCAAGTGCCAACATGAACGGATATAAACTGAACGTGCTAGTTCCATTTCATTGGGCTTTGTTAGCAGTAACTTTGCGTGCTGTTTAGCAACCTCCCACTGGCCAAGGTTGTAGGCGCGGCGCATCAACCAACGCCGAATCATATTTCCACATAGAGGTCGATGTTATGAACATAGCCACTCAGGTATTAGGAAAGATAGTTTAATCGGGGCGGTATCGTTTCAGTATGGCCAAAGTGCTGGTAACCGGTGGTGCTGGGTTTATCGGTAGTTCTGTTGCTAGAAAATGTATTGAAAATGGCCATGAAGTAGTTATTTTAGATAATCTATCATCTGGTTCAAATGAGGTATTAGAACAATTAGAATCTCTAGGTATAAGGGCTGTAATTGGTGATATCAGAGATCCTTATTCATTACAAAGGGCAATGCATGGCTGCGATGCAGTGGTCCATCTTGCCGCACAAATCTCTGTTCCAGCCTCAATAGCAAATCCCCAAGAGAACAACTCAATCAATGTCGAAGGAACTCAACTAATTCTTGATTATTGTAAACAGTTTAATGTCAAGAGAGTCATTGTGGCCTCTAGTGCAGCAGTTTATGGCCATGATGATAGATTGCCTTTACAAGAAGAATATGCAGGCGATTTACTCTCGCCGTATGCACAATCCAAATGGAAGAATGAACAACAAATTATCGCATCAAGACTCAATGAACAGAATACATTGGCGTTGCGATTTTTCAATGTCTATGGCCCTGGGCAAAGGGCTGATGGGGGATATGCAGCAGTGATTCCAAAATTCATTGATATGATGGTTAATGGCAAGGCTCCAACCATAAATGGGGATGGGCTACATACTCGTGACTTTGTCCATGTTGATGATGTAGCAAAATTAATTTTAATGATAATAGAGAATGAATGGCTTGCGCTTGAAAATCATGTTTACAATGTTGGCACTGGAAATAAAACTTCATTATTAGACTTGGTCACATCAATTAAGAAAGGACTTGAGAACAATTCGATTGACACAAATAACCTCTCACCTATTTTTGGAGAAGATAGGGTTGTAGACATTAGACATTCTGTGGCTGATGTTCAAAGAATTGCGCAAGATTATGGCTGGGAAGCAGCAATTCCACTTGAAAAAGGAATAATATCTCTCGTAGAGTACACTTTAGATCAGAGGTGAAGTTTTGGAAATCCACTGGTTTACAACAAGGAAAATAACTGATTTGTGTTCAACCACTCAACGAAATCTGGCACATGGATTGTGCAACAAGGGACATAACCTAACAATCTACAATGGTGATATGGCCGAAACACATCATGATTATCCATGGAGGCATCAGCCATTGAGCCAATCGAGAATTAAAGGATTTCACGCTTTATCACTAGCAAATTCTGCTAAAAAGTCTATCGTAAATATCACCAGCGGAATTGTGATTGTCGATTGGACACTGGCTTCAAAACTTGCTCCACTTCTACAACGAAACAAAATCCCTTGGCTTTTGATGGACCGTTCACCACCAGCTAATAGTGGACTATTGGCTTTACTTCAGTGGCCAGTATGGAAAAAATCATGGCGATTAGTTCTCAAAGACAAAGCCCAAAGTGGATTCACTGTTTCTTCCGCGCATTCTCGGTTTGTTGTCGAAAAAATAGGCGTTAGTAATGATAAAATTACAGTTTTAGAGGCAGGAGTTGATTTGGAATTATTCCGTCCAAAGACAAAGGTAAAGCAGTTCACTTTGCTATATCATGGGCGCTTGGATAAAAATAGGGGGGTTTTGTTATTGCCTATGTTGATTCAAAAATTGGTTAAGACAGGAATTAATGCTAAATTGCTATTGATTGGTGAGGGAGATGAATTTTCTGAATTACAAAGAATCGCTAAAAGAAGAGATGATCTCGATGTTCTTTCATCAATGCCTCAATCACAATTAGTTGAGCACTTGGCCAAAGCCCATATTGGTTTGTTACCAATGCCTGAGTCAGGCGTTTGGACATTAGCCAGCCCCTTGAAGCGTAGCGAATACGCTGCATCCGGATTAGCAATCCTTGGGATAGAACACAGCGGACACCGATTGGAGAGCGGTGAAGTTGAATGGATGAAATTGGTTAGCCAGAAACAATTCCTTGAAGAAGGGGTAAATTGGTTGAAGATGCTTGCAGATGATAATTCAAATCTTGAACAATTAAATCTTGAAGCAAGAAGACACGCTGAGGACAACATGTCTTGGAGCCATTCCATAGATGCCCTTGAAAATATTCTCAAATCTGTTTCTCAATAAGTTTTTCATATATTTGCAACCATTTTTGCTGGACATTTTCAATTTCGTATTCAACTAATTGTTGTGAATAATCAA
>Ga0209090_10003128_pt1 | contig 10401 bp, 5 predicted proteins | sample ArcticOcean_MG_C_9_FD_187432 | JGI IMG/M metagenome (GOLD analysis project Ga0209090, IMG submission 187432) | Marine microbial communities from western Arctic Ocean - ArcticOcean_MG_CB2_152 (SPAdes) (version 2) | ecosystem: Environmental > Aquatic > Marine > Oceanic | place: Arctic Ocean... | reverse complement strand
ACTGGAAAATGTGGTTAACATTCCGGCACAAGCATTGCGGGATCAGGACACAGTGTGGATTGCCTTGGAGGGCGAGTTGGAGGTTCGGCGGGTGAAAATCGCACATCTTGATCAAGACAATATTTATCTTTCTGGTGGCGTAAAGCCGGGAGAACAGATTATCATTTCTCCCATCAAAGGTGCTGCAAATGGGCTTAAAATCCGCATTGCCGGGAAAGAAAAAATCAGGAAAAAGGGAGACGGATCAAGGAAGGAGCTTTCAGGAGAAAGGAAAAAGCGAAGGAAACGAGGAGATGGAAAAGGTGAACAAGGGGATGGGAAATGGGAACAACGAGAGAATAACCAAAGAAAACAAAATTCTGAATCAAATAAGGAGGAGTCATGATTCGTTGGATGGCAGAACATAAAGTCGCGGCAAATTTGCTGATGATCATTATTTTAGTGGCCGGAGTAATGGGTGTTTCTAATATCAAACAGGAAGTGTTCCCTGAGTTTGATCTAGATTTTATTATTGTAGCTGTTCCGTATTCTGGTGCAACTCCTGATGAAATTGAGGAATCAATATTGTTGCCGATTGAAGATGCGGTTTCCGGAATAACTGGAATCAAAAAAATTACTGGAACTGCTAAAGAAAGCATGGGCAGTTTCCGGATCGAACTGCAAAAAGGAGCGGACAAACAAAGTGTGTTTGACGATGTGGAATCGGCGGTTACTCGATTGACGACTCTTCCAGAAGAGGCCGATGATGCTCAGGTGCAGTTACCTCGAAGGCGGAGAGAAGTTTTGAATATCGCACTTTATGGAGATGCACCAGCGCGGTCATTGATTGAGTTGGCTCAAATGGCTCGGGACACTTTGTTGACGCATCCGGACATCACGCAAGTCGATGTGGAACAGTCGCGGGGTTTTGAAATGACACTCGAAATTTCAAAATCTGCCTTGCAGCAACATGGTCTCACGCTGAATCAAATTTCTGGAATCATCCGCCAGGCAACTCTTGATATGCCCGGAGGAAAAATCCAAACCGTCGGGGGTGATCTGCTCATTCGCACCAAAGAGCGTCGTTACACGGCCGCGGAATATGCGGAAATTCCGCGCCCGGAGGAAAAATCCAAACCGTCGGGGGTGATCTGCTCATTCGCACCAAAGAGCGTCGTTACACGGCCGCGGAATATGCGGGAATTCCGCTGCTAACAACCGACCAGGGAATTTTGAGCTTGGGCGATATTGCCCACATTTCGGATGGATTTGAGGAGTCAGATCTTCGTTCACGATACAACGGGAAACCGTCTGAACGAATCTTGGTTTACCGTGTCGGCGAGCAAACGCCAACCGATATTTCAAAAGCCGTTCATGAAAAAATGGAAGTATTAAAAAGTCAATTGCCATCTAGTGTACAAACACAAATTGTGAAAGATTCATCCATTATTTTGGAAGATCGCATCAATTTATTGATGAAAAATTTATGGTTGGGACTGGGTTTGGTCTTTCTGACATTGTCACTTTTTTTAAGAGTGGATTTGTCTTTTTGGATTATGATAGGCATTCCCATCAGTTTTGCCGGAGCCATGATTTCGATGCCTATCACTGATTCCAGCATCAACATGATTTCGCTTTTCGCCTTTATTTTGGTTTTAGGAATTGTGGTGGATGATGCCATTGTGGTCGGCGAAAATATCTATGCGCATCAGGAAATGGGAAAATCGCCATTGGATGCTGCTGTGGACGGCGCAACTGAAATCGCTCCGCCGGTTTTAATCACAATCCTGACCACCATAGCAGCTTTCATTCCGATCTATTTTATTCCAGGCATCACCGGAAATATTTTCCAAAATATTCCAAATGTTTTGATTGCAGTTTTGCTCTTTTCTTTGCTGGAAGTTATGTTTATTCTTCCCGGTCATCTCTCACACATCAATCGGGTGATGGCTTGGATACTTGCGCCGCTTGGGAAAATTCTGGAAACGCCGCGACATTATTTCAGTTCCACGCTTTTTTGGTTTTCCAACAAACCATACAGGACAATTTTGGAAAAGGGTATTGCTTACCGTTACACTATTTTTGCGCTTGGTGTTTTCTTTATATTACTTTGCGCAGGATTGGTGGCAGGCGGACACATGAAATTTACTTTTTTTCCAAAAATAGATCGCGATGACATTGCAGTCACCGCACGAATGCCTTTTGGTACTCCGGCCTCGGTCAGTCGTGAAATTTACTTTTTTTCCAAAAATAGATCGCGATGACATTGTAGTCACCGCACGAATGCCTTTTGGTACTCCGGCCTCGGTCAGTCGTGAAGTTGAAGAAAAAATGTTACGCAGCGCAGAAAAGTTGCTCCGTGAATATGAAGCTGAAACCGGACAACCTGTTCATGATGGAATTTACAGTACTGTCGGAAGGGGCGGTGCTAACAACACTTCGGTACGAGTTTATCTGAAGCCTCTCAATGAACGAAAATTTGCGGCAGTCGAATTTTCAAGAAGATGGCGCAAAGAAATGGGAGAAGTTGCCGGAATTGAAGCACTCAACATCCGTGCGCGGCATTCGATGGGTTCAAATTACGATATTGATCTGCAACTAAGTCACCCAGATACAAATAAACTTTTGGTCATCGTCGAGCAATTTAAAGAAAAATTGGGTGAATATCCAGGAGTAAGTAACATTGAAGACAGTACCGAAGACGGAAAACGTGAAGTGCAATTACGTCTCAGTCCGGCTGGACGAACTTTGGGTTTAAGTACACAAGAATTGACTCAGCAAATTCGATCTGCTTTTCAAGGCGTTGAAGTTTTTAAATTGTTGCGAGATAGCGATGAAGTGAGTGTTAAACTACGCTTACCGTTCGAGGAACGCCGATATTTGCGGGATTTGGAGGATTTGGTAATTTTGTCTCCAACCGGAAAATTATTGCCTTTGAGGCAAGTGGCTGAGTTAAAATACGGTCAATCTTACAGTGCAATCCGGAGAATCGACGGACGGCGTATTGTGAGCGTAAGGGCGTTGGTGGATTCTGGAGTGGCTAACTCAGGAGAAATCCAACGCTCCATCAAACAAGAACTTTTGCTGAATATTAAAAGTCAAAATCCGCAATTGCAATATTCATTTGAAGGGGCACACCGTGCGCAAACCAACACAATGGACGGTGTAAAACAAGGAGGCATTGTGGCCTTGCTCTTGATTTACAGCTTGTTGGCGTTGCAGTTCCGGAGCTATTTCCAACCTGTTATCATCATGACTGCAATTCCGTTTGGAATGGTTGGAGCACTTCTAGGACATTTGCTGATGGGTTACAGTTTGAGTGTCATCAGCATTTTGGGAATTGTCGCATTGACCGGAATTGTGGTCAACGATTCACTGATTCTAGTTGATTTCATCAACCGTTCCCGCGAGAGAGGAACTCCAATTCGACAAGCAATTGTTGAAGCCGGAGTGCGCCGTTTCCGGCCAATCTTATTGACCACCCTAACCACCTTTTTCGGTTTGCTACCAATGCTTTTTGAGCAATCCTTACAAGCAAGATTTTTAATTCCAATGGCCATCAGTTTAGCGTTTGGCGTGTTGTTTTCAACTTTTGTGATCCTAGTTTTGATTCCGGTACTTTACATGATTTTGGAAGATTTTAAGGGACTTGTAAGTAGAAGACCTAAAAAAGTAGAAGTGGAGACGTAAGTGGTTTGAGCAGTGGTTATTTCGTTTTAGCTCTGTTTACATCCGATATCAAAAAATAGTAAGAATCATGACTGAGAAAAATATAAATAATTCTGAATAGGAAAAAGTTAAAAACTGGACTTTTGTAAAATGGGGTGTGTTTTATTTCAGTCAAGCTGATACCAGAACTTGAATTCCCAAAAAGATTGCTAAAATACTCAGACAAAAGTTTTGTTCCTTTGACTCGGCTGTTCAGGATACGGTTTTTCTTTGTTTTACTCCAACGACCGTCTGCAATGTTTTCACCTGCCAAATGAACAACTGCATAGATTTACCCAACCCGAGCTAAATCCTTTAAACAATTTTCTGGATCCCAAACAGATGAGTCAGGGTCATTATTCTGGCGCTGCAAACCTATCGCAGAATAACCTCCGGCAGTCAGGGACTTTGACAATGGAATTCCGATTAATCTGGATGATCCTGTGATAAGGACTTTCATCAGAACCGGGCCATTGTCAAATGGATTCAGCGAATTTGGGCAGTCCCCAATATTCTGGATCAAAGTCTTTCAGCGAAGAAATTATTTGAGATGCATTTTTGTAGTTACTATGATGCATATTGGGATCAGGCACAACAACCACGGACATTCCTGCCGCTAATGCGGCTTCGGTTCCGGTAGGTGCGTCTTCAAAAACCAGACATTCCGCAGGATCAACCCCAAGTCGTTTTGCTGCAAGCAGGAATATATCAGGAGCAGGCTTACCTTCTTTCAATTCAGGGTCATCTCCCCTGACAATTTGTGTGAATTGCGAAAACCATTTTTTATGTTTTTCAAATTTTGCTTCAAACATGGGCGAGGAGGAACTGGTGGCAATGGCTTGTGGAATCCCCAATTTGAAAAAATGAGTGGTCATCTCTTTTGCACCGGGTAAGGCCTCAGTATCTTTAAATTTTTCCAGCAAAACGTCTTTTCTTGAGTCCAGGTAATCTTGCGGACTAATTGGCAAGTCCAGACTTTCAACTATAATTTCTGCGGCCTGAATAGATCTACGGCCAATAATCTTTTCCTTAACGGACCAATCGAAAACCTTTCCGTATTCACCTACAATTTGCTGGGTTACTTCGGTGTATATGCCTTCTGTATCCAAGAGGAGGCCGTCCATATCATATATCAAACAGGAAATATTTGGAGACATTGTTTTATGTTTAAAATGTAAGTGATAAAATTGAGAAAGGAAGATTTACATAAGAGAGTCTTAACTCTGCAGTAACGAAAATTTGCTAGTCATCCCGAACGAATGTGAGGAATCTTGCACGATATAAGTATTTTATCAGATCTCTCCCTTCGGTCAAAAAAACAAGATGTAGTCAATAATATTAGTATCTTACGAGAACTAGTGACTCACAAGGTCTTAAGTGCTGTTATTAAAAAAGTTCCGGGACATATTTTAGCAAATCGACAGTGTATTTTTCTCCATTACTTAATTTGTAGCTGACAGAATTTTCATCTTCCCAAACCAGTTTCAGGCTATAATTTGCGTCCTGAATTAGGAAATTATTAATACTTTTAGAATCGCCAAGTTTTCGATTAATAACATGAAGCCTGAAGGAGTAAAGCCTGGTTTTTATTTCCTGTCCGCTTGCATTGAGACGTATGACTTCTTTTGAGTCGGCTATATGATAAAATATAACATGAGTTGCAGCAGAAGTTACTCCGGATCCGGTCCGTAGGTAAGGTAATATGGGTTGAATATCATTCTGAAATATTCTAAAAATTCTTTTAAGTCCGGTAATGTTGTTTGAATACTGGTAAAATTCCTGGTCAATCTGCCAAAAACGTGCGTCTCTGTCTACCTCATTTTTTACAATGTTAAGCCCCAAAACTCCATTTTGATCTCGAAAGAGGTATACGTGGCTTTCAGTACTTTTAATGTTAACAATTTTAAGAATCACACGTTGGGAATGTGAGTCTAAAAGCTTCTTTTCTAGATAAATCCCGTTACCAATCCTGTTCTCAGGAAAGATTTGATATGGTGATAGATCTATTACTCCCCTGTGAGTAGAATCTCTTAAATAACTTTCAACGGCCCAAATTACATTCGTAGAAAATATCCACAAAAGCCCGGAACAAACAATAAAAAAATATTTTTTACAATTAAACATAGATCATTCTGGCTGTCTCAATTCTATCTTTTACTGATGACTTATTAAGTTGGGTTTATTGAAAAGTTTTAATTTAATCATCCCATACTTGATTCCGGATACTGCTCTCTTCTCATGTTGAAAACAGGATTTTGAAGCTGTATCCAAATTGGTATATACTTTATGCTCCGCACCAAACAGTGTCAATAAAACTAAATTGAAAGCGTAAATCAAGGTAAGCTTTCCCGAATTTAATATTTCATTCTACAAAAAAACATCTTTTGTAGCACATTGATTATAGCAAACTTTTTTACTGAAGCCAGTGAAATATTTCCAGTGGAACTTGAGTCCTTTCCATGTTGATATTAGAATAAACATATCAAGCAGTTTGAACTGTTTTAATAATTGCACACGCAAATCAATAATTCTTCAAATATTCTTAAATACCATTACTATGAAGATTGTCTCCAACCCTTCCGAAAAGCAGGAACCTGTTTTTTTAATTTCTGAGATCAACTGTATTCTTGGACTCACTGGAGTTACACATCTTTTTTAGGGGAACATCTTACTTAAAATACAATAAATTATATAAACCACCACATTAAAAATGGATTCTAATAAATCTGCAGCACTTTCCTCCCGCCCTTTTGTTATCGGAACCAGTGGACATGTTGACCATGGAAAAACTACTTTGGTCAAGGCCCTCACTGGAGTGGATACGGACCGCTGGGCAGAAGAAAAAAAACGTGGGATAACCATTGATCTTGGTTTTGCTCATTATGAGGATGGACAAGGAAATCAAATGGCATTCGTGGATGTCCCGGGTCACGAAAAATTTATTCACAATATGCTGGCTGGTGTGGCAGGATTGGATGCAGTTTTACTCGTTGTAGCTGCAGATGAAGGGGTGATGCCACAAACACGTGAACATCTGAATATCTGTAATCTGTTGAAAATTCAAACAGGTTTGGTGGTACTCACAAGAATTGATTTGGTGGAAGAAGAAGAAATGGTCGAACTCTGTCGTGAGGAAGTTTCAGAATTGCTGAAAGGAACATTTCTTGAGGGGGCCCCGATTTTATCTGTCTCTCCAGTGACGGGTGAAGGAATGGATGAACTCTGTAAGACTCTGTCAAAACTACCGAAACAAATACAACATCCGGCAACAGAAAAACCGTTCAGGCTTCATGTTGATCGTTCTTTCACGTTAAAGGGCTTTGGCACAGTAGTCACGGGAACTGTGCTCAGCGGAACCGTTAGACAAGATGAGGAAATACTTCAATATCCACAACGGCGTAACGTACGTATTCGAGGATTGCAGAATCACGGCCAGGAAGTCAAAGAGATTAATGCAGGACAGAGGTCCGCCCTGAATTTAGCAGGAATCGCCAAAGAAAAAATTCGGCGTGGTGACCAGTTGGCGCATCCGGAATCTTTACTGAACAGTTATTTGCTTAATGTGTTATTGACTCTGTTAGAAGACGTTTTAGCCCCACTGAAAAACAGGACCCGTGTTCGCGTTCATCTTGGCAGCAAGGTAGTTTTTGGACGAATTGCTTTGTTGGAAGGTGAAACTTTGTCTCCTGGAAAAACAGCGCTGGTTCAATTACGTTTGGAAAGTTTGGTAAGCGGTAGTTATGGAGACCGATTTATCGTCCGGAGTTATTCACCAATGATTACCTTAGGTGGAGGAATGGTGATTGACCCTTCGCCCAGTAAATCCAGGAGATTAAAGCACGAACTGACTGAACGGCTGGAACGTCTTCATGTTGGTGATGAAAATATTCGATCTGAAGAAGTGATCTATTTACAGTCTGTTCGAGGAGTAACTGAGTCTGAATTTATGATTCGTACCGGCCTTTCCAGCAGGCAGTCCGGAAAAGCTTTGCAGCTTTTGCAAAGTCAGCAGAAAGTGCTTTGTGTTGAGTCTCTCACAGGACGTTATCTGCATGTGGAGCATATTGTGCGAATCGGAAAATTTTTGAGCAAAGTGTTGGAGCAGCATCACAAAAAATTCCCTGATCGTGATGGGATGACCCGTTCTGAACTTGGAGGTAAACTTTCCTTGATATTTACAGAAAAAGAGGTTGAAAAACTGCTAAGATATCTTGTGAAGGTTGGTCTGTTTACACAAAATGATCATTATATTTCCTTAGCAGAACATCAGCCGGAGGCATCACAAAGCAGGGAAGACATTCTTGCACGCTGCCTTGAATTGATTAGGTCCGGTGGTTTTCAACCTTTACGCCGTACACATTTACTCCAGGAACTGGGTTTAAACGAAAAGGATGGAATGACATTACTCAAATCTGCAGCACATTCAAAACGACTTGTACGGGTTGCAGAGGATTTACACTATATTCCAGAACAAATTGCATCAATTATAGAAAGTCTGCGGTTTTATTTTAGTGAAAATCCAAACATTACTGTAATCCAATTCAAAGAATTACTAAACATTTCTCGCAAACATGCAATTGATTTGTTAGAGTATTTTGACAGTCAACAGCTCACAATTCGGGAAGATAACCACCGAATTCCGGCTAGAATTACAGCTTTAAACAATTAAAGAAAACGGCATACAAAGTGTTTTTACTTCAAGTTATAATTTCCCCAATTTTACTTGTCACTTTACTGAGCGTGTGGAACTTTCAAACAGGAACTGTAACAGCTCATGCCCAAAGTTTGCTGAGTGACAGCGAGTGGTTTGAGGAAAATAAGGATGTTTTCGGCAATCAGGAGCTTACTTTGCAAAATATTCCGTTGAGACCTTCTGACTTGTCCTCCACTCCTACAGTCCTGCCGGAATCGTTCCTAATTCCTCTTGAAACAGGCAGACAATATATTTCAACAGTTCATCAAAAACCTGCCCTGCCTTTGATAGAACAGAAAGATCAAAGCGAAAATCCTTCAGGTTCTTTTTTAAGCAGACTTTTTCCCTGGTTTAGCAGTACAGAGCAATCTAAATCCACTAACCTGGATACTGCTTCAGAAATGGATAATGCAGAAACTATGGTGGAGTGGGCTGATTCAGAATTTGCGGGAATAAAAATGCTGATAACAGAAATTGAAAGGTTACTCATATCAGACCCTGTAGCTGCCATGGGAATATACGAGGAAATAGAAGATCAGTTGGAGATTGATGAGCGTACACGGCTGAAAGTACAATTGCTTTATTATTTGAAAAAGTGGTCTTCTGCAGAGCAGTTAGCAGAAGTATTTTTGAGCGAACGTCCAGAAAGTAAAATGGCCTCTTTGATGTTTTATTTTTTGAACAAATCACTGATGGCTCAGTATAAACCTCTCAGTCAAAATTTGATTTTCAGGAAACGTGCAGTGGAGACTCTGGAAGCAACATTCCGAAGTGATTTTTTGTTCATTCTCAGTAACGAAGCATTTCTTGAAGGCGATCTTTTAACTGCAATTCAATATCGGCTTGAAGGAATGAATAAAGCAAAAATTGCTAATGTTGCCAGTATGGAAAAATTGGATGGTTTGTTGAATCAAGTTCAGTCTCCTGAAATATTCCGAATTTTATCAGAGAATAATAAGAATGTTAAATGGCTGCAGAAAAAAATCTTCATAATGGAATTGGAACTTCTGGCTAAACTTAAACGTTACCGTGATGCATTGGAAATTTTAGAGGAAAGAATGCCTGCTGCTAGGGTAATAGGAGATCAGGAAGAGATTGAAGTTTTAAAGCAAATACAGATTAGCTATACAAATGCTTTGAACGTCAATCCTCGCCGAATTGGGGTAATACTTCCTTTGAGCAGTTCCAGTGTAAAAGTTTCCCGATTGGCACAACAAGCTATGAATGGTTTGTGGCTGGCACTTCATGCAAACGGAATTACTGCAGTGCCAGAAAAAATGGGTTCCGAGGAGGATTCGCAAGAAAATGAAATAACCGGCAAATCAGAAGATAAAGACAATGCTCTGGCGGAATCTTATTCTAGTAAATTTGAAGATTCTTGGGAACTTGTGGTACGTGATTCACAGTTGAATCCGGAAATAACCAAAAGCTTGGTACGTGAATTGGTGGAGACGGAAAGGGTGATTGCCATCATTGGACCTCTTGCCCGGAAAACATCAGAGGCTGCTGCAGAAGAAGCTGAGCGTTTGCGGGTTCCTTTAATTTCTCTTTCTTTGACAGAAAGTATTCCGGAACTTGGTGAATTTATATTTCGTAATAATCAAAGCTGGAAACAGGAAATCCAAGAATTGTTGGAATATGCAACGAGTGAGCTCCAGGCTTGCCGTTTCCTGATACTTTATGCAAAAACACGGGAAGGTCGACAAAAAATGAGACTATTTTGGGATGCTGCAGTTCTGAAGGGATGCAAAGTAGTTGCAGTTGAAGGTTTTAAGGATGAAGGTCAAAAAAGTCTTGTGAACGAATTCGATACTTTCACAGGCAAAATAAGACGTTTGGGTACAGAAGACAAAATAATTTTGAAGGAACTTAAAGAGAAGGAAGTGCCGATTCACAACTTTGATGCCGTTTTTGTAGCAGTTGGTTCGGGTGGTGTAAAAAATTTAAGTCTCATCTTTCCATACAGTGAAGTGTACAAAATGAGAAAAACGACTTTTCTTGGAGATAGTGGTTGGAATGAT
>Ga0209090_10003127_pt1 | contig 10402 bp, 9 predicted proteins | sample ArcticOcean_MG_C_9_FD_187432 | JGI IMG/M metagenome (GOLD analysis project Ga0209090, IMG submission 187432) | Marine microbial communities from western Arctic Ocean - ArcticOcean_MG_CB2_152 (SPAdes) (version 2) | ecosystem: Environmental > Aquatic > Marine > Oceanic | place: Arctic Ocean... | reverse complement strand
CGGCGAAGAACAGCGTTCTGGCGAGCGGCGCGAAACACACTAGGGGCTAGTGGCGCGAAACCTACTAGGACCTGTGTGACCCGTACCGTTAACGGTACGGGTCACTAAAATTACAGGGTGGTCCGGTCCCGCGTCTGGGGACCGCAGCAGCACGCGCGGGCTGGCGGCGGCGAGTCCCGCGCCGGGAGGCACTCGAGCCGCGCCGAACGGTTGGCCGTCGTCACGAGGGGCGCGTGGTCGGCGCCCCAGGGCTCCCCGTGGCATATTTGGGCGATGAGCAAGGAGCACGAGCCGCAGTCGCCGGCGGCCCACGCCGACCCGTCAACCCCGCGCAGCTCCGCGGCCGCGCAGAGGCGCGAGGCGGCGCAGGCGGCGCGCGCGGCCGCGGCGGTTGGCACCAAGGCACGCGCGCAGACCGGCGTCGTCTCGCCGGGACCGTCGTGGAACCGCCGCAGCAGCGTCCGGTAGGGTACGGTGGACGTGCAGCCCCCGGCGTCGATGCGCCGCGCCGCTCGGTTGTCCATGTCCGCGACCCAGAGCGCGTCCCCGGCGACGGTGATGCTGTGGGGCCGCGCGAAGGACGCCGCGCGCCCGCATCCGTCGCCGGCGCCGTGGCCGCCGCCCCCGAAGTACTGGCCGTTCGAAAAGGCGTGCCGGGACACGACGTGCGCCTCGACGCTGCTGGAGTAGCCCTCGTTTACCAGGAGGTAGACGTTTTTCCCTCAGACCGCGAGCGTGCGGCACCGGCTCGGGACCGTGGGCCCCTGCGCCGCGGCGGCGCGGGACGCGCTCCTCCGGAGCACCGCCGCCGGGCGCGGCCGCGCGCCGCTCACCGCCGGCGTGCACGTGCGCCGCGGCGACGCGTGCGAGAAAATGGGGGGCGGGGGCGACCCGGCGCTGCGCGCGTGCTACCCCGCCGGCGCGTACGCCTCGGCCGTCCAGCGGATGGACCGGAGGTACGGCGTCCGGCGCGTCGCGGTGGCGACGGACTCGCCGACCGTCGTTGAGGAGCTCTGCCGGCTGCTGCCGGGCTTCGCCGTCGAGGCCCTCGCCTTCGACCGGCAGCGCCTCGGCGCAAGGGAGAACGCGACACTCGGGCGCCGCGATAGCGCGTCCTTCATCGAGAACCGGGCGGACCTCGACGCGCGCCACGCGCTGGTCACGTTCCTCGCGGACCTCGAGCTCCTCGCCCAGGCCGACGTGTTCGTCGGCACGGCCAGCACGACCATCGGCCGCCTGGGGCTGGCGGGGATGATCGGGAGGCTGGGGCGCGTGCCGCCGTTCGAGTTTGTCGATGCCCCACCCGGTGCTTCTCTTGTGTAGTGTTACATAATTTTTCTCATGGTGTATACGAGCGCTTCTTTTTTGTGAGCTACCTACCGGTGTTCGGGTCTGAAGGTGGCGTCCAGTTGCGCGAGGTTTCTCGAACTTGATTTAATTTTGACACTCAGGCACACACCCGAAACGTCGAGCATCACCGGCACACCCCGGCGGGACCCGCACGAAAGACCCGCGCTGTAAAACTTTGGGCTTTGGCCATAATCGACTGGTGCCATCATCGGTGCATCTTTCAGTGCCCTTCGGTGGCGCATTCCATGACCACATTCGCACCAGTTTGCCTGCGAGCCGCAGTTCGCACCCACCCTTTACACGCTGCCCCGACGGTGAAGGAGTAGCTTAGTAATGCAGCGCGCACACCCGTAACGATGCTGCGCTACGCCCGCGTCATCCTCGCCGCCAGCTCCGCCGCCGGCGCGATGGAGGAGCGCGTCGCCATCTGCGCCTTGGCTCGGGACGAGGGCCCCTTCCTCGCGGAGTTCCTGGACTTTTACCGCCACGGCGGCGTGACCAAGGCCTTCCTCTACGTCGACGACGCGACCGTGGACGACACCTGGGCCGTGCTCGAACCGTACACGGCGCGCGGGTCCGTCGACGCATTCGCGTGGCCGCCGCGGCCCGGCTCGGCCCTCGCGGCCGAGATTCGAGCGCGGGGCTGGGCCAACGCCTGGGAGCCGGTCACCAGGACCCGCCACTTCACCGAAGCGGCGGAAAAAAACAACTGCACCATCAGGCACGGGAAGCGAATAAAGCCGTCGCACTGCGCGGGCCACTTCCAGGCGTCGTCGCACTGCGTCGGACGGGCGCGGAGCGAAGGGTACGACTGGATCGGCTTGATCGACCCGGACGAATTCTGGTTCTCGCCGAGGTACGGCACGCTCCCCTCGCTGTTACGGGCGGAGCGCCGGCGGGGGACCGTGGGCGTCGGCCAGAATGCCTTCGTGTACGGTCCGGGGAGACAAAGCGGCGCGTGTCGCTCCCTGCCCCCGATCACGACCACGCACCTCTTACGAGGCAACGCCTCCAAGGTCGAGCACTGGTCCAAGTTCCCCTGGGTCCGGCTGGACAGCGTGGACTTGAACCGGGTCAAGGTCCACGAGCACGCCTTCACGAACCACCGGTGTCACAATTGTCGGGGCGCATCGCACAACCCGTACCATCGCCACGCGTACAAAAACCTCAGCTGCTGCGACGCCGTCGCGCGCCTCCCGGACGCGCGCGACCTCCGCCTGAACCACTACCAGTACAAGTCGCTGGCGTGCTCGCGGGAGAAGGCGCGGCGCAACGCGAACCCCAGTTCCCTGCTGTCGCGCAAGAAGGAAGTTTTGTTGGCGGGGGTGTACGACGACGCCATATTACCGTTTGTGCCGCCAAAGTACAAGGGGCCGTGCTTAAAAGGTGGGGGACACTGCGCCGAGCCGCCCGCGTCCACGTTTACGGACGTGCGCGAAGTTATACAATAATGTTGTTTATTTTACTACACACACCAGCCCCCAGAGGCACATCACACGAAGGCGCTGGCCGGCCGGCCCGTGTGCGCCGAGATGACGGCCGACAGCCGCTTCCGCGAGTCCGCGGCAGTCTCCGCCCCGGCGGTGGGCGCGACCCGCTTGTCCAGGTCGCAGGCCCGCACCGGCGGGCCCCGGCACGGCTTCTTGTCCGGCTCGTACAGCGCCAGGTACAGGTCGCACCGCCGGTGGAGGAGCCCCAAACAAAACTCCTCGAAGTCCACCTGGCCGTCGCCCCGCCGCCCGTGCGACAGGTCCAATTGCTGGACCATACGCTTGGCCTCGGCTTCGGAGGGGGGCTGGCCCAGGGCGCTGAGGCCGATGCGCAGCTCCCGCTGCGAGATGTGGCGCTCCTTGTCCAGATCAAAAAAGTCGAACAAGCCCAGTAAGCGCTGGCGGTCGTCCCCGCTCAGGTCCCGCGGGTTCGTGCAGTCCGGGAGCTCGAAGCGCTCGAGGAACCGCTCGAGGCCCTCCTCGGTGGTGACGTCCACCTCCCGAAGCAGCTCTGCGTCGTCCTCCCGCGAGGGCTCCGCGAGGCCCGCGCCGACCAGCAGCCGCCGCCAGGCCTCACAACAGGACCGCCGTCTCCCTTGCGAAAGCAGGCCCCGCGCGGACGGCGTCTTCGTGATACTTCGTCGCGGCCGGGTCGGCCGCGGCTGGTCGTCCGACGACGAATCCCGGGACAATGACGCGCGCGCGCGCGCGAGCAGCGACGGCGGCTGCGGCGGCGCCGCCTTGCCGCGGAGGCTCGGCAGCTCGAAGGAGGGCATCCGTGCAGCACTCGTGCAGGGTCGGTTTTTGGCACTACTGCGCGATGGCGGTCTGTCGCAGCGCAGCAGCCGACCTGACTTCAGGCGAACACAGTCCCGGAACGTCCGATATGTACACGTCTGGTTTTTGCCCAGCGTGCGGGTTTTATCCAAGTGCAAAGCGGGTTTCGTCTCCGGGGCAGTTTTCACTCAGCCGTACGCATGATAAGGCAGCCATAAGTCGTACCGAAAAGCGTGTGGTGTGGGCGGGAGCGAGTGCGGTCGCGCGTTGCGCGTGCAATAGATGCCAAGGCGATTGTACCCCCGGGGGCTGCTGCTCGCCGCCGCCGCGTGCGCGTTCCCAACCGACGAGGCGGAGAAGAGGTCCCTCGTCAACGACACGGGGCCTGCCAATGGCACGCTCGACGTCAAAGGGTTCAAAGGCGGCTGCAAAGGCTTCCTGGTGACGCCGGCGTTCTCCCTCGGAGGCAACTGCGGACCGCCCGAGCCACTGAACGCGTCGCTGACGAACAAATTGTATTTTTTCGCCTGGGTGTCCGGCCACGACACCGCGCTCCTGCGCCACTTCCTGGTCTTCTATACGGCGAGGGGCGTGGCGTTTAAGGAGCCGGGCCGCGCGAATCTCGTCGTGTCGCCGCTCAAGGAGACGAGCCACGCGTTGCTCCAGGAGTTTGTCCATGCGTCAAACATCCACGGCGCGCCTTTGTACAGCTCCGACAAAAAGCGCGACGCCGCCAACGCGTACCTGCGGGCGCTCCCAGCCGGCCGCTTCCTCATGTACCCCGACCTCGACGAGTTCTTCGACCTGCCCAGTTCAATATTGGACGAAGCAATAGTGCGGGGCGACGGGTTCGTGCTGGGGACCATGGTCGACCGCGTGGCCTCCGACTGGTCGCTGCCCGATCTTAGTGACGGGCCGCTCTGGAGCCAGTTCCCGCGGCGGTGCTTCGCGACGGACCGGCTCTTCGGAGGCCACACGCGGAAGTGGATCCTCGTGCCCACGCGATGGCAGGGTCGCCCCCTGCAGTACGACTCGAGCCACAAGCTCCAAAGCGACCACAGGTTCCGGATCGCGCTCAAGGAGACCGGCGGCAGCCTGCTCTGCTACGGGTTCTCGCACTACCGCTTCGGGGCGAAGTCCGTCGCCCTGCTGCGCGACAAGCTCGCGGTCTATGGCAAGAGCCGACCGAGCCGCGACATCTACGAAAGGCTCAGCGGGTACCTCGTCGACCACGCGGGCGCGGCGGGCGCGCTCTCGGACGCGTTCCAGCAGTCCGTTCAGTGCCTGGAACAGTGTCCGGCGTCACCGCCTCCTCGCACGCCCGTCGCCGACCGTCGCCCGCTCGCCTAGGGTGCCCGCCACTAGTCTGTTAATTACCTGTTATTAACCTGGTTTGTAACCCTGGGGGGATCTGGGATTAGTACCCCCGTCCCGACGTTGTGACGGGTTTTAGAGTGCGGGTTTCTGGATTCGCGATACACTAACTTTGGTCAGCGGATGGAACCGGACGCGGTGCTGTGCGACTGTTGTAAAGTCGGGATGTTATTGGCTTCGCTCGGGCCGCCGTAACAGGGCTGTGCTGCTCAGTCGCCTCCCGGCTCTGAGCCTATCTAGCGCCCGCGACAAGGAAGGGACAACAGACCGCGGCCGAGACGCGAGCAACCATGCGGGCGCACCTCGCGCGGCGCCTCGCGCGCGCCGCCGCGCGAAACGGGACCGGGGCGGCGCCGGCCCGGCGGCGCCTGGCGACCGCGTCGACGGCGCGACCAACCACCGACGCGGTCGCGCTCGACCTGTCGACGACCAAGGCGCTCACCTGCCACAACATGATGTGCGAGCACGTCGGCGAGCCCTGCGGCTGCCGGATCGCCGCCTTCCTCGAGCGGCGGCGCTTCCCGCGTTTGGAAACGCTGTCGCTCCGCGGTGCGGGCCTGCGGGCGGTGCCCGACGCGGTGCTGCGCCTGCCGCGGCTGAGGGAGCTCGACCTCTCTTCCAATTTGCTCCTTGAAATGCTGCCCGGCGACCTCGCGGCCCTCGAATGCCTGGAGGAGCTGGACGTGACGGCGACGGCGCTCGGGGACTTGCCGACAGGCCTCTTTCGGTTGCCGCGCCTGCGCCGCGTCAAGGCCGACGCTCAGCTCCTCGTCGCGCCGGCGGGCTGGACCGTGGGGGAGGGGGCGCTCGAACGCACGGGCGGCGGGCGTTGGGGCGACCGCGCAAAATACGCCGGGGCGCTAGATAGGGTGTAAGTGTATTGTGAAAAATTACATGACGTTCGACTTGTACTTGAACTCCTCTGATTTCTTCATCGTGAACTTCTGGCCGTGCTTGAGGCGGTCGGCCAGGCGCTCAATATACTTGTCATCATGGTAGATGTCCGCCAGCAGGCCCTTGTTGACGGCGTACTCCCGCGCGTCCATCTCGACCTTCTTGTTCTTGAGCTTGTGCAGCTTCTTGTGCTCAATCAATTCGAGAGCGTGCACCTCGCGCTGGGCTCGGATGCGGTCGAACTTGGCCTTTTCCGAGCGCATGAAGTCCTCGGACTGGCGGATGAAGTCCTGGGCGTAGTGCTCCTCGTCCGTGATTTCTTTCCTCTCTCGATCTCTCTTCATGGCGGCCCTGACTAAGTTCTCCTGCTGCATTTTCTTGGCCTTGTCCTTCACGAGCTGCTTATCAAATCGATCCCGTTCCGCATCCCTCAGATCCTTGGCGGCCGCGTCTTTCAGGATCTGGAGTTCTATTTTTAGATCGGCTTGTTTCTTCTCATACAACGCGCCGCCTTTCCCCTCAGATTGCGTGGCGGCGAAGGCGTCCAACCGGTCTTGCACGGCCTGGAACTTGGCCTTCCTCTCCATTTCCTGTTTTCGCAGCTTTTCCTTGTACTGCTTCATGAGTAACAGGTCCTCGTCGCCCTCCAACTTCTTCCGTTCTAGCTTTTTGACTTGATCTAACTTAGATTGGGCCACAATGGTTTCGTTCTTGCGCCGGGCTTCGGCCACGGCCTCCGCGGCCCGTTTCTTGTTCGCCGCAATCGTTAACTGATTGGACGCGATCTGCGAGAACTCCATGGCCCGCGTCGCCTCGAACTCTTTGCGTAACCGCTCGTGCTTCCACTGCGCTTGGAGTTGCCGCGTCTTATGTTGATCTAGGTACCGGCCCTTCGTGTCCTTGGACGAGACCTTCATGTTCTCGCGCCACTCGCTCAAAAGTAACTTCTGGGACTTGACGAAGTCCTCGTCCTGGCGGCGCATGTCCGCTTCGGTCGACTTACTTCGTTTGATGACCATCTGCTCGTCGAGGATTTTGCGGTATTCCGCTTTTTTAGCTCTCTCCTTGGCGACGAAGGACGCCTCGAAGTCCTCGTTCTGGAGAGCGGAGTAGGCGTTCAGGACCTTCCACTTGGAGTGCTTGTCGATCTCCTGGATGACTTGCGGAGCATTCCGGTCTATTTTCGAGGGCGAATAGGCCTGTTGTTGTTTGACCGCTTGGACCGCGGAGCCCTGGGCTTTCTGGCTCCGCGCCGTCGGCAGGCCGCGCACCGTCGGCTGGCTCCGCGCCGTCGGCGGGCCGCGCGCCGTCGGCTGGCTCCGCGCCGTCGGCAGGCCGCGCGCCGAGGGCCACACCTTGTCGATCACGGCGCGATCCAACTTCTGGAGCTCCGCCTCGTTCACCTGCTTCCGCGTGTTGACGAAGCTGGCCACATTTTCTCTAATGGCCCGCTGGCTCTGCTTGTCGCGGCCGTGCTTGGCGGTAAGTTTTTGCGTCAAAAGTTTGCGGAGGCGCTCCCTATGCTCGGCCTCGGCGAGCTGCTTCTGCATGTCCTTGGCCTTGATTCGCGCCCGCACGGCGCCGGCGGACTTGGGGCGCATGGTGGACGGAGGTGGCGCGGTATTTACCGGGCCGGGGCTGCCTCGGGGCGTCGCAGCGCGGGAGCTTCGCTACCGGTGCTGCGCGACGGGGCCGCGCTGCGGGGCTACTTGCGGTTGTCCGCTGGGCGCGGGGCTGCCTTAAGCGCGCCTCGGTATACGTGCGCTCGCCGCGGAGCTCGTTTTGACAAGCTGGGCGTGCGTTTTACGAACTCGAGAGCCGCGCGTTGTGTGCACAGCGCGAGCCAGTTGGCCAGCGCGAGCCGCTATAGCTATAGCCGCCAGCTTAAGCGTGCACTTATGGAGAGCCCAGCTCGAGCTATGGCCTCGACGCCTCGCCGCTCTTCCGAAACGCGCTCGGGGAAGTTCCGACACCCTTGGAATTTACGCGGGGGGGCCTCAGCCGCGCCCATCTAATGTAAGCACGTCCACCGAGGCCTCCTCCTCGACGGCCTCGCCGAAGATGGCGTCGGCGGGCGGCTCGTAGCCGTCGATGCCGAAGGACACGGGCGCGCCTTCGTTCAAAGGCGTGGCCCCGAACACGTGCTCGTCCAGCGTGGGTGACAAGGGCGCGTCCTCGCCCGCATCCGCGTCCGCATCTAAAGCAGGTGCATCGTCCTGGAAGGTGACGCTCCGCTGGGACTCGGTCGTCCGTGTGCGCTCGGCGACCGGCTCCAACGCGTCTGCCCGCGACGACCGCGCGAGCGACGCCTCGTAGGCCGCGGTCGCCGAGGCGCCCATATTCTGACTCAAACCCAATGTCATGTACAACGAATTGTCCGATTTGGTCCTCTTCCCCAGCATGGACACGGCCACGGGCGGCGGCCGCTGCGCCTCGTACGAGATGGTACTTCCCAGGACCTGGGCGGCCCGCGACGCGCGCTGGGCCCGCCCGATGAGCATGGCCGTGCCGGGCGCCCGGCCCGCCGTCGGGGGCTTCTTCGGCTGGCTCGCGAAGGCCCCGATGGCCGTACTGGAAGTGGCCCACCGGTCGAAGCCCGTCTCCTCGCTGCCCAGCGAGATGGAGCTCACGTGGCCGACCATCGTCGACGGCTGCGCGTATTCTTCGGAGGCTGCCACCGGAGGGGCTGCCAGGTGGAGGAGCTACGCTGCGTCGACCGCGCGGCGGCGATGGACGGTGGAGGCGGTGGCTGGCCCGCGGAGACCGGGCGGCGCGCGTGTGATGAACGACAGCCCAGACAAAGTCGAAGCGACTCGGCGTTGCTTGCCAGACGTTGCCGTAGTTACGGGGCTCTCCGGCAGGCTGCGACGGCTCTCCGGCGCCGGCGGGGGCGCGGGGTACTTCTCGTCAACTTTCCCGACGACTAAAAAAAAAGAAAGTCCATAAAACGGGTTTTCGAGCCTTTTATCAGCATCGCGCACGCGCTGCTAAGGGCGCCAAAAGGCCGATCGAGACTCGCTACGTGAAGCCTGTTTGCCACCGCAAGCCTCGCGTCGAAAACGGCACGGCTGCTGCGGCCACAAAAACCAATAGCAGCCTTTTTGCTCAAGCCGAACGCGTCGCGCGCGGGTCCAGGCGCAAACACTAACATCACTCATTTGCGGCCATTAAAATGCGCGAGCGCAAGGCCCGGCCCAAGGCCAAGAAGGGCAAGAGAACCGCGGACGACCGGCACGCGGCGAGCTGCCACGGACTGGGTGGCTTCGTCGTTATAACGATCGCACTCGTGGCCGGCGCCGCCTACTTTCGCCCGCCCAAGCCCCCGCCCAAGCTTGCACGGGAACTCGTGGTGGGCATCGTGGAAGAGCACCACCACGTGCTCCAGTACTACGCGCGCGGCGTGCAAACGCACACGCTGCCCATTGACGGCCGTGCTACTATACTGCACTTGGATTCCCACGCGGACATGGGCGTCCCTCAAGCGCACTTGGAAGCGGACGGGGCCATGGAGCGTTATTCAGCCATCAACGACTTCATGATCATGGCCGTCTTGACCGGAGTGGCGGAACACTTAGTGTTTGTGGAGCCGCCGTGGTCGAACCAGTTCCGGTGCTGCGTCTACGAAGGGAGCGCTACATTTCAATTCACGGTGGGGTTAGATGAAAATAACAAGGTGCGCGTCGCGTCCGAGTCAAATATGGCGAAACGCTTGGGCCACGTCTTCTGGCGGAACGGGCAGACCCGGACGGCTTCTAAAAGTGAATTGACACAGACGCGGGACTTCCGCATCACCGTCGTAGCGAGCGAGCACCGCGCGATGGACGATATCTTGGTAGAGGCCATCGATGCCACGACACCTCTAATCCTAGACATCGACCTGGACTACTTCGCAACAGAGAATTTTGGCGCATTGCCGCTCCGGGACGAGCTCGGCATCTCAGATGCGGACCTCATGACCGCCTACCACCTGGCGTGGGACTTTCCGGACCTAGACGAGGCGTATCTACGGAAAGGAGACTTCCAAGCCAGGAAAGCTCAGAGCGCGGACGGCGCGCGAGCGCAACGGGTCATCGCCGGTGGTGCGCAAGGGGTGAATCTCTTAACCCCCTTCCGGGACGCGGTCGCGCGACGGGGCACGGCGGACGCGCGCGCGCTGCTGCGCGCGTTCCTGGAGGCGGTGCCCGTCCGCGACGGTGCCCTAAGGGGCGACGAGGCCGAGGTCTTTTTGGAGCAGCCCTTCCACGTGCCGGAGCCGCGTGCTCTGGCGGCGGAGGTCGATTTCGCTTTAGATGAGATGCTGGCCAAACGGGTCCTGCCGCGGTTACAGCGGCCCGTGCTGGTGAATATTGTCCGGTCGCCCGGTTACGTGCCCGTGCGCTACCTGGCCCTGCTCGAGTGCCGGACGCTCCGGGCTTTGCGAATCATGTACGGCGCCTTTGTTGTCTCGCACGAGGCGCGCGTCGACGTGCACCGCACGGAGTGCGAGGGGTTCCGGGCGCGCCAGGTCGGGGTGTAGG
>Ga0209090_10003126_pt1 | contig 10406 bp, 7 predicted proteins | sample ArcticOcean_MG_C_9_FD_187432 | JGI IMG/M metagenome (GOLD analysis project Ga0209090, IMG submission 187432) | Marine microbial communities from western Arctic Ocean - ArcticOcean_MG_CB2_152 (SPAdes) (version 2) | ecosystem: Environmental > Aquatic > Marine > Oceanic | place: Arctic Ocean... | reverse complement strand
GTGACGGAGAACGACCGTACGGTCTCCCCACCACCGCCGCTTTCTCGTCTTCGTCGTCTCTCCGAGAACGGGCCCGAGCCCGAGCCTGAGCCACCGCCGCCACCATCGCCGTCGCCCCCCGACCCTCCACACGGACCGCCGCCGGACCCTCGTCCACCGCCGCCGCCGCCAGTCTCGCCATCGCCGCCCCACTACCCGCCAATGCCGCCCGGTTTTGAAGTGAGCACAAACTGTTCGTATTTCACGTCGAGGAACGAAGCCATCGCTGCGTGCGAGACGTTCCCTGGAGGGAACTGCGCCATTTCGGATCAGTTTTACGAATCCGAAAAGAGCCACAATTGTCTGGAGGACGACACTGGGAGCGGAGTCGAAACAGACGAGGCCGCGTGCGCGGCGCTTGCCGTGGTTCGCGGCACGACGTACAACGGCGTCCTTCATGTAACAGAGTTGGCATCTCAGTACGAATGGGAAGGGCAAATCTATCCCGGTCAGAACGGGTCGGCCGATTACGTTTTCACACTCGCTGGCCCGCTGCCCGATTACGTCTTGGTACAAATCGCACAAGGCGTCCGAGGCTATCCAGGCGGAAGCGGCTATTATTATCCGCCAGGCTGCATCAGGCACAATGGGAATTCCATCAAGGGAATCGAACATGACGCGCTTTACATGGTAACCGGCCCAGCGACTGCGGTGTGTGGTGACGAAGGCAGCGAGAGGTACTTCAAGAATGATTCTATACATCAATCACAGTGGGTTAATCAGGGGACGTTGGAGAACGCATGCATGTGTCGAGTCGCTGAAATGGGAGATCCCAGATTTACCGACATAATCTTCAAGGCGTGCGAGGTGACTCAACCGCCGCTACCGCCCTCGTCGCCGCCGTCTCAGCCTTCGCCTTCGCCACCCAACACGCCTCCAGGCACACCGCACCCGTCATTGCCGCCTTCGGCACCGCGATCCGAAATTTACGCCTGCGTTTGCAACGAGGGGCCGAGCGAGCCACCGCCGCCGCTGCTGCCGCCCCCGCCCTCGCGCCCACCACCATCGCCCCCGCCCTTTCCGCCTTCGCCATCGCCGTCACCCGCACCATCGCCCCGTCCATCCCCGCCTCCGATGCCACCGGCCCACAAATGCGTTAACGCATTTGACGTCCACATCGCAATCGACTCGGGGAATTCAGTTCGCGTGGGTGGCACCGACACATTAAACACAGCCGTGGCGCCGTCGCAAAACTTTTATTTTCATCCGACTACGTCTCCATTCCATGTGACGAACGTTCTGACCACTTTCTCTCGGGTGACCACGTCGGAAGGGTGCACGGTCGACGTCGACTACGACACCAAAATCCCCCCAATATCGGGCTTCTATCACACCGGAGTGATCACGATCACAGCGCACTCGAATTGTGGCTCAGAGGCCTGCATAAACTTTGAGTACATGAATTCGGCATACAACACCGCTGGGCATTGCCGCATTCTATTTTCCGATCAATGCTCGGCGTAAAAAGGGGGGAAAGTGTGTGTGTGTAAAAAACCAGTAACGACACATGACAGTTACTTTAGTGAAGCGATCGTGCGTAGCAAATCGACACTGAGGCGTCTTGTAATGTCAAGTTTTCCAAGTATGGCAGTCTTTTCATCCCCCTGCATAAATTCATCAATCGAACTCAACGCTCGGTGGACCGAGCACAGCCCTCGGTGCGAAGATGCTTGCAGCTGTCTTGCCGCCTGGCTAACCTCTTGCGATCGCAGCGTGGGAAGACGATCTGTGAGCTCCGGGACGATGGGAAGCACTTCCCGACCGTCTTTCATCTTCACACCCCTCTTAAGGCCGTAGAGGCACCCAGCTACGAACGGGCGAAAACTGTCGCCCGTCTGATGATTCAAGAAGTATGGCGTGAGGCAAAGAGCGCCCCATATCGAAACAACGAGCGATGCGGCGAGTTGGACGACGTTGTAGTTCAAACAAATGGAATCTTCCTTCTTTTGTTTGTCTTGGTCTTCCTGTTCGTTTTTTTTTCGTTTTACGAATTTGCTGGCAGCGATTGCAACATCGTGAATCGTCGAGAGGTTCATTGGAACAATCGCGTCGGCACATGATCTTGCGTACTTCTGAAGCCCCACACTGAAAACGAACTTGAAGTTCAGAAGGCGTGGATCTGTAGGTAGTATCGCGTCGCTTGCAATGGACGGTTTAGAATTCGAAGAAGACGACGAGGAAGACGAAACGTTGTTGTGCGCAAACACCTTTCGTATTACTACAACTGCGTCTTCTCGTAACCGATCGCGTGTGTTCGTGTCCTGCAAGTTACTTGCTCGTTTTTCAGCCTTCTTTTTCTTGTTTTCGCGCACGGCGCTTTCGTCGATCTCGTTGACACAGGGAGCACCGCGCTTGATTTGAATTTTCTGCTGGGTGTCTCCGTGGTAGACCACGTCGTCTGTGCTGATTGTCGACGCCAATCTGTGCGCGTTTGCCGATTCGGCAAACGCGTCTTTCTTGAACTTCCACGATCTAGCAGCATTATTCGCCCCGGAGAGCATGTCTGGATCGGCGCTTCCGCAACTTCGTCCTGTCCAGGACGCCTCGTGAGATGCATCGATTGGAATAGAGACGATTCGACTCGTCAGAGTGCATACGAGTGCGTGGTCGGAGTCAGATGACTCTTTGAGGAACGGACACGACAACCCCCTGCACACATGAAAGCTGCCATCTTGCAGCATGTTCACATATTGGCCCTTCGACGACGCATCCTTCTTGGTGTTCTGATCCTTGACAGGTTCACACTCTTGTTCCCAAGAATCCAGCAGTGCATCTTCGTTGGAAAGCTGCCCTTCTTCTCTTTTCATTTGATCAAACGAATTGAAAAGGCTCTCGGCATCCAGCTCCATTTACGGGTCTGGTGTGTCTTTGTAAGAACACGGGAACGAACTAAAGTTGTTAGCGAGCTCCGGTTCCGTGAAACATTGCTTATTTGGGGAAAACGAAAGTTACAGGAAATATTCTTACGATCATTTTAAAAGAGACCCCGGGTGCATGTGTGTGTTTCGGAAAAGAGAGATACTCACCGCCCAGTAGCGACGCCCTTCATACCAGCAGCTAGAGAGACATATACGATCACCACCACATCAGAACGCGCGATGGCCGTCGGATGATGCACCGGCTCCCAGCAACGTGTGGTTGGAGATTGTCGGCATGAAGCGAGCGTTAGACCCGGTAGCCTGTGTAGTGATGAACGCAAAAAGCGCAGCACCGGCGTCCATAGGCTGCATCGACTGTTTGGATGCGTTCTCGGTTTTTACAACCATAGAAGTGGCATCAGCGGCATTGGTTGCCATGCGATCATCCTTTCCATCTGCCTCGCGAGAAGATGTTTTGGAGAAGTCAAACTTCTCCTGCAGAGCACCCGATTTCTCCAGCTGCTCCTGAAGCTTCGCCGAGTTTGTTGTGATCTCCTTGAGTGAGGTGTCGAGCTCTCCGATCCGTTGCTTTTGGTTGGTGTTCTCATACTTAAGAGACTCGTTCTCTTTGAGAGCAGCAGCAAGTTGCTCAGCCGTTGCAACCGTCACGGACGCATCGTCCTTTGAACGCTTCAGCTTCGAAGCCATCGAATGAACCAGCTTGGCAAGCGGCATCTGCTGCTCGACGTTGGGACGCTCGTGGCATCCACGCGTCCAATCCAGCATCTGGTTGAGGTCGGACTTGTCTTCCGGGAGCGACTCGTCGTAGCAAGACTTGACCTCCGGCTCGAACGCCTGCGACAAAGCCTTCAGCTGCGTACGGCCACGCTGCTGGTAGACCTCCAGGGAAGCCTTTGCAGCTGCAAGCTCGCTCCCGCGCTCATCGGCCAGCCTCTTGGTGTCCTCGTACGTGGCACGGCTCACTGAATCTGCGTCGGCCATCGAGACGTCAGTCGGAGCAGCAGATGGGGCTACTTCAGCCATGATGGATCAAAGAGCCACTTCTGTCTACTGTAGTGTGCAGTCGGGTTATTTTTCAGGTGCTAGCGGAGTGTGCAATACGATGGTTTGGTGGTTTGAGCTTTGCCTCACCGGAAGCACGCTTTGCGGAAAAGTTCGCAACTTCGTGAACTTGTTGCGAACCAAGGTGTGTGATCCACGTCCCAGTGCGACGCCCCTCTTCACAAATCGACAACTCTTTTTGTTGTCTTGAAAGGGTGGATCCATCAACATCTTGCACACAATCGGTCCCGAGGCTAAGTCCGCGAAGTTCACCACTTCTGACACGACTTGCAATGTCCGGGTCGCTGATTTGGCCCATTACTCTCAGCTCTCCACGAGGTCCAACATAGGACGTCAAAACATTACCAACGGACTCGGCATCCGTGTCGTGGTCGACGTACATCGGAAGTCCGTTCAAACCGCCCTGACCAACGCCTACGAGCTCACCGGCCGACAGATCGGCGTGGTGGTTCCTCGATGCTCTTCCGGGCCCATGTGCCACCCCACGGAACGTGAGTGCCATGTATGCGCTGTTAGGAAAACAACAACACGTTCTCCTTCTATCAACACAGTTTCCAAACAGTCAAATGTATTTCGCTACTATCGTCCCGCCGTATAGCGCCGTCGGTTTGTTTTGTTTCCCCTCTCCAAATCACCACCCGCAACCACACACACATGCATGTCTCTTTCCCCTCCCCAAAGCACCGTTTTTTCGCCTCTCACATGCGGATGGCAACACTTTCGTTTCGGATGGCAACAAGGTCGTTGTAGTACTTGGTGCTCTCAAAGATCTCTTTCCGGTATCTCTCAATGCACTCGTCCAGGAGTTGCGTTGCGCGTGTTGGCTGTTGCTGGCCGTTCTGACTGGCAATGGCCAACGCTTCATTGGACGACGACGACGATGGTTGTTGTTGGGGTGGCGCTTCACGCGCAGCAACAGCCGATGCGACCGGGCCGGAAGTCGCCTCGTACCCTCCCTCTTCGTTTTCGTCGTCGTCGTCGTCGTCGTCGTCATCGTCGTCATCTTTTGCTGGCCTACGAACTGGCGCCACGTGAGTCGCACCTTGGGTTGACTGCGACGACGATTTTTGCTTGCCCGCTGCCTTGGTCGTAGAGTTTGGAGTTCGTACAGTTTTAGCTGCGCCAGTGCTTGCCGAAGAAGTGCGTTTCTTGATCGGTCCGATGATGTTATGACACAGCGCCACCGTATCCTTTTCCTTCACGACTTCGAGCTGCTTGTAGACGTAGTTCTTAGTCGATGCATCATTAGACACCGCTTTGCTCCCGCGGCCACCACGCGACTTCGGTGTCGGAGCAAAAAGCGTAATTATGTACCCGGGGACAAAGAACACGGAGTCCTGGAACGCCTTGCCAATTGCATTTTCAACAATTTCTTTCTTGACGGAGACAACGACCTCGCGCTTCGAAGCCCCCATAAATTCTTGAAACGATGGCCAAGACGACGTCGCTTCTGCGTGAGCAGCGAGTGAAACAGCATCAGCATCTGATGCACATGTGCTTTGAGGCGGAACGACGTTCAATCTCAGGAAGAAGCAAAACGCTTTGGGGGTCTCGTCTTGAAGATTGGCTCGATTGACTGCAATGATGGAAGCAGCCAAGAGCTTTTGGCGACCATGCGGGTCGGTGTCGAAGAACGCTGTCAGAAATTTGTCCTCGTTCCCGCTTAAAAATATATCGAATGGCATGTCAATCGCGGGTATCGTCATCCGCTTTAAATCGGGTGCATTCACCGAAGCACCGTCAGCGGTCGCCACCTCCCCGGCGACGGTCGTCAGCGCGTGTTTCAACTCAGGAGGCACACCCTTGTCTGGAACAAACTCCGCTTTCACGATGGTGAAACCTTCCTCTTCGAGGTGGTCACACAGGCTAAAGAGTTGCGACCGCTGGTGCCGTTTGTTCTTCTTGGATCCACGAATGAAAAATTCAACTTCTTCTGGAAGCTGGGTTTTGAAATCGTTCTTTTGGCCAGTGAGCATCGACAAAGTAGACGATGATTCGGCGCCACTCGTGTCTGATTTGTTTTGCTGTTGCGACGGTTGGCATGCTGGTTTGGGGTGTGAAACGGCATTCGCAGCGCGCGGCGGTGGAACTTCCGTGATGCTTTGGCCAAATTCTTGTTCGTCGGTATCTCCATATTCTGATGCTTTTGCATCATCGTCATCATCGTCGTCGGGACGAACCCCGCCACCGCCAGAAGAAGAAACAGCACCAGCGGCAACACCTCCGCTCTCTTCTTCTGCTGCCCCCTCCTGCTCTTTTTGCTGTTTTTCGGTGCACTTTTCGTGGTTTTCTTTGTTACTATCAACGCTGGTCGCATCGGCAGTGGTGGCCGAATCACCCGTCTCGCCAAGTGTGTCGTCGTCGTCGCCAGATTCATCGGCAGCATCTGGCTTTTGTTGATGTTGTTCTTGTTTTTTTTGAGCGTCGGGGTTGCCAACGCCGGCGACAACTTCGCGTTTCTTAGAGCTTGTTTGTTTTGGCACCACAACGGACGGCGAATCGTCGGTTCTGGCCTTCTTCCCAGTTTGTTTCTGTTGTTGCTGTTGTTCTAGGCCGCCGTGGTCGTTGTCTTCTTCTTCTTCTTCTTCCTTGTCTGACGCGTCGCGTCGCGCCGCTGGCCGATGCAACGAACGCTTCTTCTTTTCTTTTGGTTGCGCTGCTGGCGCTGCCTGCGCTGCTGACGCTGCTGGCGGTTTTGTCACCGGTTTTGGCACCGGCTTTGGCACCGGTTGGTCGTCGTCTTCCATGTCAGAATCGTTTGCGAACGCATCTCTTGGCATACGCCCTGTTCGTTTGTTGTTGATCCAGATGTTTGTCTGGGCGTGCGTACGCGTAAGTGTGCAGTCGTTGTTTGCTCAAAATCTGATGTGGATTTCCGACAATTGGTATGCATGTGCATTTTGGGAAAATGCATATCATTGTCAGTGAGTTGTCAGTCTGGCATCTCCGGCCGCGGACAGGGAATGGACAGCACAAAAGTTTTCCCGATTTGGGTCGTGATGAAATACAAGTTTGGTCGCCCGATTTGGGTTGTCGGTACATTTCCTAATTTGGGTATATTTCCTAATCGGGCGACCAAACTTAAAATTCATCACGACCCAAATCGGGAAAACTTTTGTGCTGTCCATTCCCTGTCCGCGGCCGGAGATGCCAGACTGACAACTCACTGACAATGATATGCATTTTTCGGTAGCATGCATATGCATGTGTATCACACGCGTGTTTCCGATTTGGAGTCGTTTGTGGTCGTCGTTTGCAGAGTTTTGTCAACGTTTTGTCGGCAAGTTTCTTCAAAACGAGGGATACACGTCGAAGTGGTAAACGTCCAAACCCCCCTCGGTGGGGACTTGAACGGTCCTCTTGCTGCGGAACACGTACTGGCAGAGCGGAGGAAGGACGATCTCGTCCTCGGTCGGGTAGTGCGACAACTGCTGGCTTTTGACGAAGAGCGGAATGGCAGGCATACCTTGCATCAGCGTCAGAGACATCATGCAACACTTATTGCTAGTGTCGAAGAAAGTGTCCAAAGGCTCACTGAAATAGGACAAAGGCGCGATAAGCGCCGTCGACACAAAAGCAAGGTCCAAAAACGCCATCCCTGGCACAAGGGAATCGTCGCTGATGCCCGCAATCCTATGTGGTAGAAAAGCAGGGTCGTTGACGGCTCGGATCACCGGAACGTTGATTGGAAGCTTCGGTGCGACGACGAAAACGCGCCACAGGGAGTGGATTTTGTAGAGGCAAATTCTCTCGAAGGTGTCATAGCTGAGCATCTCCGGTCCCCCAATCCCTAACGTTTTGAGCGTTGAGTAGACATTTCCCATACGCGCCTTCGCCTCTTCCAAACTGTAACTCTTTGTGGCCGGCCAGAACAACGCCGGGTTGATCTTGGAAGGGTTTAGTCGCAAAGTTCGATTAAACCTTCCGCTGCCGTACGTATAATCTTTCACGTTATTTCCCATATCGCCAAACATTTCTTTCTCGTTCACGCCGTAGGTGACCAGATTCCCGAGGAACGAATTATACGCCGCAAACAACTCGACCTTCGTCTTGTTCATCTTTGCGTCGTCGAGGACGCCATAGTCCTCACCGATAGGAGGCTTGGTCGAGATCAAGCCATCTGTGAACGCCGTCTGCACCGTCTTGACATAGAAAAAGATTTTCGAGCCGCACGGCTCCGAGGAACTTCCGACGCTTTTGATCACACCCGCGTACTCAGGCATCGCATCCGAACCATCGACCTCCATCGACGCGACCGGTTTCGATGGTATGATGTCGTAGTTCATCGTTGGATCGACGCCGGTGACGAAGAAGCTTGCGTCGGGGGCCATAAAGGGCAAACTCAAGATAAAATCAAGGCGGGAACCGCCATTCGCGAGCAGCTCGTTGATGATCGCGTCCGCCCACTTCTTGCGCTTCTCCCCAAGCTCTTTGGACACATCCGGCACCTGAAATTTGTTCCCCGGGGTCTTGTGTGACCAGAACCGAAGTTTGTTCTTTGTGCCCTTCTTTTGGAAATAAAATCGAAGAAGCGCGCGAACCAGCTGCAACTTTGTAGCGGATTCATCGAGCAAGAAGTTCGCGCCTGGCTTCGCGACCAGCGCCTTATCGTTGTCATGCTTGTCTTTGGCTTTTTGCTGCTCCAGATCATGCCCTTCCTCTGCTTTCTGTTGTTCTAGTAGGTATGCCTCCTCGGCCTTATTCTTCTTTTCGTCGTATTCTTCTATCGCCTTGAGTATTTTTTCGATGCGCATCGTGTTCTTCATTTTCTCGACTTCGAACTTGAGAGCACTTTCTGGGGCTGTCCTCCAGGTCGGAAGATCGACGTCCATTCGATCCGTAACGGCCTTCCAAGAGCCGATTCCGCCCAATTTGCCATTCACAAGGTCGCGAATCGCGTCTGGTGATAGTGTTGACGGATTCGGCGGCGGTGGGTCGAAGACGAACGGAGCCGGGACGAACGGAGCCGGGACGAATTCTGGGACGGTATACGCCGATGATGGGCCGCCACTAGAAGATGATGAGCCTCCAGACGACGGTGGTGGTGCGGCTGGAGGGTCCAGTTTATCGGTCTCCATCTTCGCGGTCGCCTTCGCAAGATTCAGATCATCCGCTTCCTCTTGGTTGTAGCCTGCTTGATCGGGTTTTAGAACGACACGATTCCAGTCTTTTCTTCCTGGCACGGGATCACCCCCATTCTTTGGAGTCCCAGGCAGGTCTGCAAATACTCGCCACGTATCATCTTTCCAATGATTCTCTAGCCATGCACGTTGAATCGGGGTCGAGTCCCAAATACCCTTTTTTCCCTTGTTGGTCTTCGGGCCCGTGCCCGGTCCGGTTGGATCGCTATGGAAATTGAGTTTTGAGAGCGATGGTAGCATGCCTTTTTAGAGTGCTCTCTGTTATCTTAAGATTCACAAGAATACGATATTACCCGAACGCCTTTGCACTCAAAGAAAAGCGCACTAACGACTCGTAAAAATCTTGGACCGGTGGCGTGGGCAGCGACGATTCGGGACCATTTCAGGTAACGAACAAGTATAAGAAAAGGCAAAACGCACCAACGCAAAAAATGTCGGATCCTGTTTACTACAACAGCGACGATGATGACGACGATGATGGCGAGGGCGACTATGAACCACCCCCTGTCCACGAGACGCAAACGCCAACGAATGCGGTACTAGAAGAGGAGGAGGATGACACTCTGCCGCAGTACGTGAGCTTTCACAAGAAGACGCGAAAGTATCGGGCGCAGTTCGGACGCGGAGGCAAACAGTACCACTCCCCATTCAGTTCCGACGTAAAGTGGTTGATGAAGTGGATGCAAGAGAAGAACAAGGAGTTGGACGACGATGGTGTACCTCCGTCTCGGGTGTTTAAGAAGGCACAACCCACCGCTTTCAAGTCGAAGACGCCTGGGGTGAGCTGGAATTCTAAGGCGGGAAAGTGGACGGGTTCAATGCACGACCGACTCACACGCAAGCAAATCTCCACATCGCCTGTGCTTTTTGACGACGAGGAGGAGTGCAAGAAGGCGGTCGCCCAAATGCGCGCCGACGAGGAGCAGCGCTTCGAGGCCGAAGTGACGAAGCGATTTGCGGCAGACGCCACACTGACCGGTCTCCCTCGCGCGCCCAAGGACGCCAAAGACGCGACGCCGGGAACCGTCTATTGGCATGTCAACAAGGTGACCAAGTACGTTCCGTACCGCGTCATCGTACTCGGCAAGGGCGGCGCCAACCCGATGTACCACCTCGCGTGCCAGGACAGCGATTGCAACCAAAAGGCGTTACCCAACGTCCCCAAAGGACCGCAAACGCACTGCAAACAGCACGGCGGCGGGAGGCGGTGCCCCGGCCACGACGGCACCGGGTGCCCGATTGGCATGTCGGTACAGATTGGCAATGGCGACGTTTACAAAGGTTT
>Ga0209090_10003123_pt1 | contig 10410 bp, 8 predicted proteins | sample ArcticOcean_MG_C_9_FD_187432 | JGI IMG/M metagenome (GOLD analysis project Ga0209090, IMG submission 187432) | Marine microbial communities from western Arctic Ocean - ArcticOcean_MG_CB2_152 (SPAdes) (version 2) | ecosystem: Environmental > Aquatic > Marine > Oceanic | place: Arctic Ocean... | reverse complement strand
ATACAAATACTGCATAAAGGTTAAATGATATGATTATGATAAATATTAATATTGTTAATATCCAATTCGTAAAGTCCATATATTATAATTTTATAAAATTAAATTATAATATACATATTTATTTTCATTTGGTCTTTCGTTGGGATTTCTTGGATTTTCTTTTACGAGTTCTCTGCTTTTTTCCTCCAACTCGTTTACCGGTTTGGTGTAGTATTTCATTTACGGTTGCGTTAGGGTATTGGTGTGCCCAAGATTTAAGTTCATTACTAACTGGATAAGGTGGTCCCGCCATAGGTAGTTCTGTTGGGGGTGTTGCCCTTGGTAAAGTAGCCCTATCAATTGTATCTCCAACACATTTACTGCAGTTACTCCATGCAGGTCCTTTACCATGTCTTTTACGTGTTCGACGTTTTTTTCCACCAACCACCAAACCATCCATCTCAGCAGCGTCGTATTCGGCTTCGTTATACTCCTTATCAAATTCATTACGCATCCTTGATACCCTCTGACTAGGTGCGGGCTTTCCCGGTGTATTAGGAATAGACAATACATTTCCAGATTGTTCATTACGTTTATGATTCTCTGCATTTTCCTTATCCTGTATTGCGTTATGTTCCTGTTGTTCCTGTGCATGTGGAGACAATACTTGTTTACTGTTTTTATTCGCCAGCTTTTCTTCTAATGACACTCCAGAGCGAGGTCGTTTATTGTTGGGTTTGTCCTCAAATCCGTCATACCCCCCCTTCTTTTTTGTTGTTTTCCCGCCTTGCTTGGCGTTAAAATGGCCTGCTAAATCCATATTATAACCCATTAACTGAGCGTGACTGTTAGGTTGTGACATCGATTTAGCTCGGTGTTTTGTTCCTCCATTTCGTTTTTTATGTTTTCTGGATTTTCTGGATTTTCTGGATTTTTTGGATTTTCTGGATTTTCTGGATTTTCTGGATTTTCTGGATTTTCTGGATTTTCTGCCACCTCTAATCGGTGCCTTACCAGTATCATTATCAAATTTGGATCCTTCTTGAGTATCAACAGATAATTTAGCCAATTTACCATAGAGAGCATTTTGTTCATCTGACCCACCTACTACATTTGGAACAAGAGGACCTGTTTCTGCGCCTCCAACCATACTATTAATTTCATTTGTACTTTAGATGAATGTAATATATCTTTTGTAGCACAATCGGCTGGCCCCCCACATCCGCTTGTATTTGCATAAACCGGTTGAGTTAACTGATACTTCATATATAATATATAAATATTAAATAAGGATAAATATTATTATTTAAATAAATAATATAATAATATAGATAATGAACGACAAAGACAGACTTCAATTACAACAAATGCTAAAAGCCAACGATTTTGAAGACCAAACTAGTAAAATTCGAACTTTAAAACACAGTGAGTTAATTAAAAATGATGTTTCTAAATTAGCCAAAATTTGTTTTGTGCACGGAGAAATGAGAGAGAATAATCAATCAAATTATAATGATTTATGTTTTAAAGAATGCCCATTTTTACATAAAAACTATACTGATATTTTTAATAAAGTAAAAAATGATGAAATGAATTTGGCTATTTTAGGGAAGTTTTTAGAAGTATTAGGTCAAATTGAAAATGATGAGATTGATCAAAATGAGGGTTCTTACGCAATTGGAATGTTACTAAAAAAAATGTATATAGATTGTGCTCTAAAGAAAGCAGATACTATTAATAAAGAATATGACGCCGATGAGCCCGAGGAGCCCCAAAAAGCAGTTGCTGATATATCATGGTCAACTTTTAAGAAAATGAATAATTGATTTAAAAATAGAACAATAATTAATATATGTCCAAATTAATTATTGTTGAATCCCCCGCAAAATGTAAAAAAATAGAATCGTTCCTTGGAAGTGATTATATATGTCTTGCAAGCTATGGTCATATTACATGTCTTCCTAGTTTGAACAATATTAATTTTGAAAACTATAAAATTGATTTTGAAATAGCAAAGGATAAATCAAAACAAATATCCAAATTAAAAGCTGCTTTGAAAAAGGTGAATGAGGTTATACTTGCAACAGACGATGATAGAGAAGGTGAAGCAATTGCTTATCATTTATGCAGTGTACTGCAACTAGACCATACACGCACAAAAAGAATAATATTTAATGAAATTACCAAAAGTGCACTTGAAAAAGCAATAAAATCACCCACAATTGTTAATATGGATATAGTACATGCTCAGAATACTAGACAAATATTAGATTTATTAATCGGGTTTAAATTTTCCCCTATTCTGTGGGAACAAATATCTAGAAATAATAAAAATGGTTTATCTGCTGGGAGATGTCAAACGCCAGCATTAAAAATTATATATGAAAATCAAAAGGAATATAATAATCAAGAACCAGTTGAGGCTTATTCAACGATTGGGTATTTTACAAGTAAGAATATACCCTTCGAATTGACAACAAACATCGATACGAAGGATGAAATCGAAAAATTTTTAGAAGAAACAGTAAATCATGATCACATATTAAGCGTCAGTTCTCCAAAAGAAATAATTAAAGCCCAACCAATACCATTAATAACATCTTCTTTACAACAACAAGCCAGTAATAATTTTCATTGGAGTCCCAAAGAAACGATGTCAATTGCACAAAAATTGTATGAAAATGGTTATATAACATACATGAGAACAGATAGTAAAAAATATAGTGAAGAGTTTGTAGAAAAGTGCGAAAAATATATTGAAAATAATTATGGTAATGAATATGTAAATGACAATAGCAATATTATAAATACCAAAAATTCAAAAACAAAAGATAAATCCGATAAAAAGGTTGAAGCACAAGAAGCACATGAAGCAATTAGACCGACAAGCATAGAATTGGTATCAATCGCTGATTCTAAAATACCGAATAAAGAAAAAACGTTATATAAATTTATAAGAAATCACACCCTTAAATCATGCATGAGTTCAGCGAAATTATCTCGTAGATCATGTACCATGTCTGCCCCATTCAAATATAATTATCTATATAATAGCGATATTGTTATATTTAAAGGATGGAAAGCGGTAGATAATAAAAACGAGAATGACGAATATTATAATTTGTTACCATTATTGAATAATAAAACATCTGAATATAATAAAGTAAAGTGTAAGGTTTCTATTAAAAATTTAAAACAGCATCTAACTGAAGCAAAACTGATTTCTATACTGGAAGACAAGGGTATTGGTAGACCGTCCACTTATTCAAATATTCTTGAAAAAAATAAAGAGAGGGGGTATATTGAAAAAACAAATGTAAAAGGTTTTGAAAAGGAGTGTATTGATTACGAATTGATTGAAAATGAAATTGACACAATAGTTGAAACGAGAGTATTTAATAATGAAAATAACAAATTAATTATTACACCACTAGGAACAGTTGTTTATGAAACACTAAATCAGTATTTTTCGGATATATTCAATTATGAATATACCGAAGAAATGGAAAAGGTATTAGATGATATTTCACATGGCAATAAGGAATATAAAGGATCATGTAATGAATATAAGAAGTGTATAGAAGAATTACTAAAAGATTACAAAAAAAACAAACCCCAAAAAACGGCATTTAGAATTGACGAAAATCACGAATATATATTTGCAAAAAATGGACCCGTTATAAAATGTACAATAGGTGATTGTGTAACATTTAAATCATGTAAAAAGGATATTAATATTGAAAAAATAGAAAATGATGAATATACACTTGATGATTTATTAGAAGAAAAGACAGAACGTATACTTGGAAAATTGGACAGTAAAGATATAATATTAAAAGTAGGTAAATATGGAGCGTATATAAACTATAATGATCAAAATATATCTGTTAAACATATAGAGAAGAGTGTAAATAGAATAAATATATCAGATGTAATCGATCTTATCGGTACAGGGTCAAGAAGTAATTATATACGAAAAATTAATGATGATTATCAAATTAAAAAGGGAAAGGATAGTAAATCAGATTATATAATGTATAAAACACCCCAGATGAAAAAGCCTCAATTTATTAGCCTTAAGAAATTTGAAGGAGATTATGTAAAATGTGACATAGATGTTATACTTGAATATATTAATACAAATACTAAATAATTAAAATGTAAATAGAATATATGTCTAGCACAACAAATACAAATGGATTTTTTACTGTCTTTATTTCAGTACTTATATTTTCTGCACTCATACTTAATTTTGTCTCATATAGTAAAATTGGTGTAAAGGGATATATAAATGAATATTTACATATGGGTATATTTGTGATGTATCTATTCTTATTAGTAACACAATGGTTAACTCCAGTAAATAATTATATGAAAGGAGCATTTGACCCAAGCTTTCACAGTAGTATACTTATTGATAGCATTCCACGACTTATATTTTTAGGAGCTATTTTTTATACAGGAATAATAGAAACAACCACAGGACCATCTTTAGCAAAAATGGTAAAGGACGAAATGGGACAAGAAGTTACACAAGAAAAGGTTTTGTATGAATCCTATGATGACTATTTTACTTTCAAACTTCTTGCTGATATATTTTTATTTGTGATGTTTCTATTTATAGTTACATTTGCATTTGCAAATGAAAATATTATTTCATCTGTGTATGAAAATCGTGAAAGTATTAAACACTGGGGAGTTTATGTTGGTTTTGGTGCATTTACTGTATTACATTTTGTTTTCCAAGGACTAAGACACGATATTCTAAAGAATTTCTTAACAGATGGTTTTCAAATAATACCAAAGAAATTTCTTAAGGGTTTTAATAAGTAACTCTTCTGCAGTATAATAAAATAAATAATTTATAAAATAATGATTTATAAATTATTAAAATGCTATAAAGAAGTATTAGTGTCAATAAATTTAAACGTCAAACCATAGGTGTCTTCCGTTTCCCATATACCAGATATTTTTAGAACGACCCTAAAATTTTCATAATTATCTTTCAGAGTATTATTAGAAAATAACTTTATGTGTTTTTGATTGAGAAGATCTCTTATTTGTAGTATAGGTCTTTTATCTTTTACGTCTAGTCTACTTAATATTGTGTTTTCAATAGCGACCATCTTTGATATTTCATTTTGATTTAATATGGTATGATTAATATAACATTTATATTTATTGTAATATTTTTTAATAACGGCATTTTGGATATTTATCATAAAGTGAAGACTGTTTAATGAATAATTATTTGGATTGTATACTAATCTTCTAAAAATGCTATTTTCTATGATAGTATTTTTTATTGCCTCACTAAAAAAAACATTATTAGCGTCATATGTATTATAATTTATAAGTATATTCATGTAGTACTATATTATGATAATATATTAATTATTTTTATGTATTTATAATACAATTTATTTATATGTAGTTATTAATGAAAATATTAATAACTGGAGGAAATGGTTTAGTTGGAAGTGCAATAAAAGAAGCTGTTTTATTGGGAGAAAAGAGAAAGGATAACAAAATATGTAAAAATGAATATCTATTTATATCTAGCAAAGACTGTGATCTAACCGATATAAAAAATACACATGACTATTTTTCTAAATGTAACCCAGATGCGGTTATTCATTTAGCTGCGTACGTTGGTGGTTTATTTAGAAATATGACAGAAAAAATAAACATGTATGAAATTAATACACAAATAAATTACAACGTATTGAAAGTATGTGATAAATTAAATATTAATAGAGTTCTATCATGTTTATCAACATGTGTTTTTCCTGATAAAACATCATATCCCATTAATGAAGAAATGTTACACGATGGGCCACCACATAATTCAAATGATGGATATGCATATTCAAAACGAATGTTAGAAGTTCATTCAAGAATGTATTATGAAAACAAAAATAGATTATATAATTGTATCATTCCAACAAATATATATGGTAAATATGATAATTTTTCTTTAGAAGACGCCCATGTTATACCTGCCTTGATACATAAATGTTTTATAGCCAAAAACGAAAAGAAAGAATTTATTGTAAAAGGTTCAGGTAAACCTCTAAGACAGTTTATATATAGTGTTGATCTAGCCAATTTAATATTAAAAGTGCTATTTAATTATGAAGACAAAGAACCCATTATATTATCCGTTTCTGAGAAAGAAGAAGTAAGTATCGAAAACGTTGCGAGAATTATTGCAAAATGTTTTGATTATGACCATATGATTAAATTTGATGCTAACTATGCAGACGGTCAATTTAAAAAAACAGCCGATAATACAAAATTAATGAATTTATATCCAGATTTTAAATTTACCGATATTTCCGAAGGAATTAAAACATCAGTTAACTGGTTTAATGATACACCTAGTTGTTTAATTAGAAAATAAATATAAAGTTTTCTCTCTATACTACTTATATGTCGTCAAATAAAAAGGATGGTATTTTTAAATTATATTTCGATTTAACTGATAAATATATAAAAGAATATGGGAAAAATACAATTGTTTTATTACAAGTAGGAAGCTTTTATGAAATGTATGGTATGAAAGACAAGCATGGAGCAATAAATGGAAGCAATATACAAGAAGTTTCTTCAATTTGCATACTTAATGTAAGACCAAAGCAAATTAAATATAATGAAACTGAGATTGTTATGGCAGGTTTCCCTGATAAAATTACGACATTAGAGAAATATGTATCTTATATTAATGAAGCCGGATTTACATCTATAATCTGGTCTCAAGATAATGATGATCCAACAGTTAGGCAATTGGAAAAAGTGATTAGTCCAGGAACGTTCTTTTCAAATAATGATGTTAAAATTTCTAATAATATAACGTGTGTATGGTTTGAAGTTACTAAGCCAACACAAAAAAGAAATCAGATCATGTACTGTGGAGTAGCGAATGTAAATAATATTACAGGAGATACCTGTTTATTTGAATATAACACAATTTATGATAATTCACATACTATATTTGATGAATTACAAAAGTTCATTTCTATTAAAAATCCAAGTGAGGTAATAATTGTTTCTAGTTTCACAGAGTCTGAAATTAACAAAGTTATCCAATATTCAGGTATAAATACTAATACAATACACATATTTAATGAAAATGATGAAAATATTAAAAAATCAACCGAACAAGTATATCAATATGAAACTTTTAATAGATATTTCAAATCTAAAATTTATAATACAGATAGTCTGATTATGGAAAAAACAACAGCCCTTCAATCTATTACGTTTTTACTAGATTTTATATATAAACATAATCCATCATTAACACGTCACCTTAATTATCCTACATTTGATAATAATGATACAGATTTACTTTTGGCGAACCATACTTTAGAACAGTTGAATATAATTCCAGATAATAACTATAAAGGCCGCCTGTCTTCTCTCATGAATCTCTTAAACTATTGTAAAACATCTATTGGAAAGAGGAAGTACGAATACGATCTTACTCATCCTACAGTAAAATCTTCAGAGTTAATGAGAGAATACAATATGACAGAATATCTATTAAATAATTACAGTATTATTGAATATATAAGAATTAATTTTAATGTTCATGACTTAGCATATTTGTTGAGAAAAGCAATAATGAAGAAGATAACACCGATAGAAATATCATATATATTAAAAAGCATACGAACTATCCAAAATGTTTACAATCATACATTACAATATGACACATTAATTGAGTATATTTGTATAATAATGGATATGGATATAGTCTCTGGATGCTCAGATATTATTAATACAATTGAGTTCGCCTATAATATTGATATTTGCGAAACAAATGAAACATATGATATTGATATTGATATTTTCAATAAGGGATATGATACAGAACTAGACAATTATACAGACGAATTAAATGATTATATGAACGATATTGAAAAAATAAGAAAGGAGTTTGATAGTTTTATTAAAAAAAAGGAAAAGAAGCCAAATACAACTGATTATGTTAAAATTGACACTGCCGATAAAAAAGGGCTTTGTTTAATAACTACAAAAACAAGATCAGGAAAACTGTGTACATATATCGACTCCCTCCCATCTGAACTAAAAAAAGATATATATTGGTTAGACAAATTAACCTGTATTGGATCTACTCAAAATAACGTAACTATTGAAAATAAAGGGATTAATGAACTTTTCTCAAAAATAAATGCTTTGCGTAAGAAAGTGAAGATAAGAGTGAATGAATTACATTTAAATTTTTTGGATTTCTTTGTAGAAAAACATGAATCTTTTAATAATATTATAAAATACGTAGAAATCATCGATAATATTCAGAATAAAGCGTTTGTTGCACGCAAATATAATTATTGTAAACCAGAAGTTCTCTCTCTTCTCTCTTCATCATCGTTTGTAAGTGTAAAAGATCTTCGTCATCCGTTGATTGAGAACTTGTACACAGAGGAGTATATATCCAACGATTTAGAATTAGGAAGAGAGAACAGTGGGTTATTACTTTACGGTACAAATGCAGTTGGAAAAACAAGTTTAATAAAAGCCTTAGGTATGAGTATCATTATGGCTCAATGTGGATATTATGTACCTGCAAGTCATTTTCAATTTGTACCATACACTAAAATCTTCTCTCGAATTCTTAATAATGATAATTTATTTAAAGGATTATCTACGTTTGCGGTAGAAATGACTGAATTAAATGTAATTTTAAATGAATGTGATGAAAACAGTTTGATTTTAGGGGATGAATTATGTTCCGGTACAGAAATGGACTCGGCTAAAGCAATATTTGTTTCGGGTCTACATACTATACATGAATCTAAATCTTCTTTTATGTTTGCAACACATCTACATGAAATTGCTAGTTATTCCGAAATAGAAAACATGGAACGTCTCTCTATGAAACATATGACTGTTCACTATGATAGAGAGAAAGACCTTTTGATATATGATCGTACTCTAAAAGATGGCCCGGGAGAAAGTATGTATGGGTTAGAAGTTTGTAAATCTCTGAATATGCCCTTAAAATTTATAGAAAATGCATATACATTAAGAAATAAATATTTAGATACGGTGAGTGTATTGGATTCACATAAATCACGTTACAATTCCAAGAAATTACTTAATATGTGTGAAAAATGTCAAAAGAACCCCGCTATTGAAACTCATCATATACAACAACAAAAGGAAGCAAACGATGCTGGATTTATTGGTGATTTACATAAGGACCATATTTCTAATTTAATTGGATTATGCGAAAAATGTCACCAAAAAGAACATCATAATTTAGCAAAATAATATGATGTTAATATATGAGCGACAAAGGATTAGATTTAGATTTATTAGATTGGGGTTTGTTTTTAAAATTGGAAAAGGAGAGGGAGGAGAGGGAGGAAAGGAAGAGGAAGATGAAGGAGAGAGGAAATAAGGTTCATTTCGCACCTACTCTGGCAAGAACACACACAGGGGACACAAAACTCGATGGAGCTAAATGGAAGAGTGATAATAAGTTTACTACAGATTGGGATGAAATGAGACGAGTTGACTTTAATCGCCGTGTAGCAGATCCAAATAGAGATATAGGTAAAGAAGGTCATTTGCCTTCAAATATTGGCGGAAAAAGAAAAACTATAAAATCCAAGAAAAAATCTAAAAAAAGATTTAGAAAAACTCGTTCAAAAGGAGGAAAAGCAACTCTCCCCACCAATAATAATAGGAGGAGGAGTGACCTTCATGATCCAGCACTAGAAGATGATGAAGATGATGAAGAATTGGTTGGTTTTGATGAAAATTTTGATTTTGATGAAGATAATGGTGGTTTTGATGAAGATGATGATGGTGTTGTTGATATTGAACATGATATTACTGTATTCGAGGAGAGTTTGCATCAAACAATAGTTAACGTATGTTTAAGTTATGCAGAACAAATTGCAGACGAAAGTTCTGATTATAATAGTGATAGTGATTCTGATTCAGAGTCAGAAGCTACTATTCCAGTAAGCCAAATGAACGATGAACAGTTAAAAAAGAGAGCTGTTTGTCAGGAATTAGTATATGGTGAATACAACACAGGTCATATAGGGTTACTCCAACAGTATAGAGATATCGGGCTAATAGAACGTTTAACCAACGCCGATAAAGAGAAAATATATACGAATTCTCAGGTTACTATAAGCAACTGGTTTAGAGTACAACAAGAGACACATGGACGGGCTACTGGTAATATATTACAATTTTATGGATATGTTGTTACTGATATATTAAGAAAAATACGTATAGCATTTGGACTAAACCTACCGCCACCGCCACCGCTAGTACCAATACCACCACGAGATGTAGGTGGAAAAAGAATAAAAAAGCAAAGAAGGACTAGAAAGTCAGTAAAAAGAATAAAAAAGCAAAGAAGGACTAGAAAGTCAGAAAAAAGAA
>Ga0209090_10003116_pt1 | contig 10429 bp, 5 predicted proteins | sample ArcticOcean_MG_C_9_FD_187432 | JGI IMG/M metagenome (GOLD analysis project Ga0209090, IMG submission 187432) | Marine microbial communities from western Arctic Ocean - ArcticOcean_MG_CB2_152 (SPAdes) (version 2) | ecosystem: Environmental > Aquatic > Marine > Oceanic | place: Arctic Ocean... | reverse complement strand
CGTCTCGAACATTTTCTAAACATCGAAGCTGAGTCTCGCGTCGTGTACCACAGCCGCGCTGAAGAGGACAAAGTGGGCGACTCTCATGCTTCGACGACGAATCAGGAAGCCGCAGAAAGGTTCACGCGGGCATTACCTCTCAGAAAAATGGACGTGGACTTGATACCGTCCATGCCGAGTGGGAAATTCGTAGTGTTCAGAAAAAACGACAACAACGACGACGCTTTTCTTCCGAAAAACTGGTTTGTCAAGCGCGATAACGTTGGGATAACGATTTTGGAGCGTCGTGAAAGTGTTACTGATATCCTTCCGTTCCTTTTTGCAAACGTTCGCGCGAGACTGCTCGGCGTGGATATAACTTCAGACGAAACCTACGCGAAGTACGCTTTGCCGGACGCGGCGAACATCTTATCGATGATGGAAATGGACGCTTTAAGTTCAACTCGAGTCCGCGCGGATATGTTAGAAATCGTAGATATTCTCCGTGGTGCCACGAACCTTGGTGATATCGACGCAAAAGACGCTTCCTATCTCGCCTCGCGTTCGAAAGAGTCCTTAGCGATGCTCCGAGACGCCGTCGCGATGATGGACGAGAACCGACGACAAGAAGCATTCAAACTCGTCGCCAAAGCCAGAAAACTCGCGTTTCAAACCAGTCGCGAATCCATAAACGTCCGCGAAGACGTCACGTTCCCTTTCGAACACGAACTTGCGCTCGCTATGCCGCTCGTGCTTCCTTTACTCGTCGCTTTTACCGTGCGGTTCGCGCGAGAGTTCGCTCGGTACGCCGCTCGAAGAAGGTGTTTCGAGGAGCTCGCGCGCGCGAACTTTCATTGCGGGAAGGTGGATTAAGATTTTTAGACGGTGTGCTCACGAGTACAACACAGAGAATAGAATAGAGTGAGCTACTAGTAAATAGAATAAACAACTACAACAACATCGACTACCCGACCACCCTCCTCTGAATCGCCTTTAACTCCTTCCCGTAATCCCTCGCGCACTCGTCCACGCATTCCATCGCTTTCCTCTGCGCTTTGTCCATTCCCCCGATTCCATCGCTCTCTAAAAAGCTCTGCGCTTTATCGTTGCACGTTTGCGCGCACCGTTGCACTTTCTGTTGGAATATTTGCAGTTCGTTATTCACGACAGTTTCTTTCTCCTGCATCGTCAACGCGCAGTTCTGTATGCATCGTTGGAAGGTTTCGTGCGATTGCTTCGCGTCGTCGCAACATTTGGAGGAACACTCGAAGGTTTTTTTCTGTAACGGTCGAAACGTGTTTTTGTCTAAAGAGTCCGTGAATTGTTCCAGTTGCTTTTGCAGCTGCTCCATGACTTCGAGTTGTCTTCTTTCACCGCGAATACGTCTCACGGATGAAACGATGTGCGGGATTCATTTCAACTGCATTTCCCCACAAACGATGCACTAAAAGACACGCTCTCTCGATGAAGATGAAGCGGGGAGTGTTCTCCTTGTTACGGTTGGCTTTATCAAGTAAATCGGCGAAAACAAAAGCGAACTCAGGCAGCTTTGCATCGTCTGCTGCTCGTGGATGTGTCGTCAGGTGCAGCCGCAACGGAGCAGAGCGCAACACTTTTAGGGGAAATTCGCATCGGCATTCCTGCTCGTCCTGGCGTGCGTTTACGACGACTACGGATGGAGGAGGAGGAAAAGGCGAAGAAGAAGAAGAGCAAAAGAAGAAGAAAGAGTTATACATGGCGTTCACGTGCGCAAAATGCGAGACGAGATCGATCAAAGGGTTTAGCAAACGCGCGTATCACTTTGGCGTGGTCGTCGTCACCTGCCCTGGGTGCGAGAGGAAACACGTGGTGGCGGATAGACTGGGGTGGTTCGGCGAGAAAGGCGACGCGGGGGATTTTATCCAGGAGAAGGAGAAGAAGAAGAAGGGAGGGAAAGAGGAGGAGGAGGAGGAGGAGGAGGAGGAGAAGGCGACGATGATGCGAGCGAAAATAGAGGCGGATGGGACGTTGGAGTTTGACGCAGACGAGCTGGAAGCGTGGCGAGCTCGACTGAAGGAAGAGAAGTGAAAGATTCGAACAAGCGCGTCTTTAGAATAGGTTTAGAATGAGTATGTATTAGGTTTAGTTTTTGTATTTAGAAAATATTGAATGAATACGCGCGGTTGAAGAAGAACTTTTCAGTTCTATTGAGAGAGCGCGATGATGGTTGGAATCGCGTTGGCGCTTTAACAACCTTTTTTCTTTGTTTTACTACAGAACGCGGCGTCGATTCTTCACCGTTCTCTCGAGTTCCATGATTTCCTCCCAAGAATCCACCGTGATTTCGTTTCTTCCTTTGAGTAAACTTTGCAATCTGGACATGGTTAACCACGAGTGCATTTTCGCTTGCGTGGCTTCTTTCGGATCGTCTTGTCTTTTTTGCACCATGGACGCTTCGATGGTTTTGCCGCACGATTCCGAAATGTCCATGTGCGGCGCGTTGCGAACAAACGCAACGAGCGTTCGCATGTCGTCCAAAGTTTGTTTGTCAAGGGCATGCAAGAGCGTTGTGTTGGATTCGTTCTTCGTCGGGCGTAATGGGACGACTAACCCTTCCGTGTCTTCGCTAAATAAAATCGACTTGCCTTCGGAAACAGCGACAAAGCTAATATCCGTCGGCATAGACATTTGATGGTAATCGAAATCGTACTCCACTTTTTGCATTTGAATGATATCCTTCACGGCTCGGGCGTTCTTCACGCCAGTTTCTGCGAGAATACCCGTTTGTAACTTCGTTTCGTCCAAGACACAAACGGTACCGTCCGCGAGCTGTAAAGGTCCAGCGCGTAAGCGATTACGGTCGTAGTCTTTTTTAGGCAACCACGTTCGCGCGTTGAGCGAAGGAATGTCTACGGACAAACACGCGGTCGCAGGGCAAAGAGATTGTAACACAGACGCGAGTGCATTGACGAGATTGTCGTTACGTTTACGCTTGCTCTCTCCATCCTCTTTTGAGAGCGCACAATCGATCGAAAAGTTGACGCACAATGAACCGACTGGGAATTCATCCGTGCGTAAACGAATCCTCGCGCACGCGAGGAACAAAGCGTAACTCGCGGCAACTTTATCTCCACCGAGCGCTTCGGTATAAATATCGATCATCTTTTCGCACATCGCGCTTGTTGTTGCGGCGTCGAACGGTCGTACCACAGATACGGAAGCCGACGCTTCTTTGACGTTTTCCTCCTCGTCCAAAAGATATCGCTCCGCCGGCGTCTTCAAAACGAGATCTTCGAGTTTCAACTTTGTAAAGCCGAAAGCGTGGAATCTTGGCGCGATAGAACTCGCTGGAAACAACGCCGCCCTTTCTGCGTGTCCGTAAAAGTCATCGTCCGAAGGTTGCGTCGTAGTCGCGCCGTCACCGTCCTCCTCGATACTATCGTTCAATCCAATGTTCCCAAACGCTTCAGCCGCGTGTTCTGGATTGAGACTCAAAACGCCGTAAAACTCAACGATGTCGTTCAGTTTCAATTGCGTGGAAGACCTCCTCGACGGTGGATTTGTAATTGTCGCTGAATTCATTGTTTCCGAATTATTTTCCTTGTCGCCCTCGTCATCCTCCGATGAATCGTACACGCAAACGATACACGGTCCTCGCTGGTCGTTCGGTAACGGCAAATTCCTCGCCTCGTCCAGCGTCTCTCTGGCGACACTTTTATTTCGAATCTTATTATTCATGGCAGTAAAATCTTCCGTTTTCTGCGACCCATGCATTGGCATCGCTTCTATGGTGTCTTCAGATTTCGCCGGCTCGTTCTTCTCTTCCTTCATCTTTGCCTCTTTGTCTTCTTTGATTTTTTCCTCCTCGTTATTCTCCTCTCGCGTTCTCTTCTTCGCGCTTCCTCCTCCAACGTTCGCACCAGTAGTACCACCGATACTCGTAAAATCTACCACCCCATCGCCGTTAGTGTGCGTATCTTCTCTCTCCAAACAATCTCTCTCCTGTACCCACTTCGCCTCGCCCGGTATCGGGACGCAATAGAACACCTTCCTCTCCCACATCCGAACGTTCGAAGACTGCTCCCGCGGGTTCTCGAATGTAAACAAACGCTCCTCGTCGTCGTTCTTGTCCTTCTCTTCTCCCTCTTCCCCATCGTATTCCTCCATTCTCGACGTCTCGTCGCCACCGTGTTCCGCGAACTTCGTCGTCTGCCAACCCGAGCTCGCTCTCTTACTCTTAAAACATCCCACGTAATACTCCGGGTCTCTCATATCTTGCACCACGCACCGAAAACGGCACAGTTTCCATTCCGGTACGCTTTCAATCCCGACGCCTTTGCCGTCCGCGTGGTTTATTTCTGGGATGCTTAAGCACTTCTTCGTCTTTGTCTTCGCATCCTTCTCCTCCTCCTCGCTCTCCGAGATGCACTTTTTGAGCACGTTCGAGAGGTTCCAATCGCCGTCGATCGGTTCCAACACAGATGAGGTTGCAGCGCTTAAACTTTTGAAACCGTACGCGTTGAACAGCTTCTCCGCGATGACTTTTCGAGGGTTGGCGATGAACTCGCGCGAGTCAATGGTATCTTCGATCGTGTTGTTGTTGTTTGCCGCTGCTACTGCTGCTGCTGATGTCGCGGTTTTGGTCATTTTGTTGTGCTGCGTGCGCGAAAGAGTGACGCGATTGGATTACTCAAAGTAGGGGAAAATTTAAAAATGAAACCGCGCGTGCGTACAAGGCATGTAGTTCTGTTAGTAGAAGGAAGACACAAAATTCTCTCTCTTTACGTTTTTATTTACACAGTTAGTATTAGTACCACATCAAGGACTTTCGCTCGGGGCTGGGCCGACTTCACCGTTTCTGTTCCCGGGATGTTCGTCCGGCGTTCTCAACATCGCGCCTCTGCCGACTTCGGTTAAAAATTTCGTCGGGTAGGCGTTGGCGAAATCTTTCAAGCGGATTTTCGCCGAGGGGTTGTTGAAGTGCCACAAACACGAGGCTTTCCCGGTTTGTTTGTTGTACACCATGCCGTTGGCGTCTTGACCGAGCTGCGACATTGGCGCGCCGCCGGCGGAGAAGAGGATTGAGCCGTCCGCGTCTAACTTGTGGCGTTGCGAGCGTTCGATGAGTTTTTGCATTTGAAACGCCGTGAGGCACTCTTGGTCGTCAAATTGACGCATACCCGGGAAGACGTTGTTAAATTCTTCGTCTGTTGTTGCCGCGGGTTTGCACGTCATCCCGAAACCGTCTTCTTCTTTCCAATCGTTGTGTCGCATCATTCTATTCTCGGTCGCTTCGATGTACTTGATCAACTCTTCTTTTCGTCCCATGAAGGAACCGGCGTTGGCCCAGACGTTCGGGTGCTCGCCGGTTAACTCGACGTCATCCCCAGCCGCTTTACCAATCTCACCAAACGTCAAACTCATCTCTCTTTTAAACTGTTGCTCGTCTTCCATGTCGAAATATTTCCTAATCTCCGGCCATAACTGGGTCTCGCCTCCGAAAATGAAATCCGCGTCGGCTTGTTCGAACCGCTTTTGAAACTCCTCCGGCCCGCACTGCAACAAAACATCCGTCGCGTCCGCGTTGACAATAATAGGATTTCCTGAAATCGAATGCAACGCCGCTTTCAAGCCCATCATCTTATCCGCAAACCCGTGAAAAGTCGTCCCGTTCCCCGAGATCACAATCTCCAACCCGTTCTTCTTCGCCGAGTCCAGAATCACCCACCCGTTGCTCTTCAAGTTCGTCGCGTGCGCCGTCATAACCACCGGAGCGGAATCCACGCCTTTAGATTTAAACACTGGCATGTATTTCTTTTCGTCTGGGTGCATTTTTTCTTCTTCAGTTAACATCGTCACGTCGCCGTCGAGATCCGCGTTCGACCCCGGTCGCCAAAACTTCGCCTGCGCCCACTTGGTGTCTCTGTAAAACTCAAACGGGACGTGCCAAACGTCGCCATCGAACGCGTTCGCGTCCAAGTCGTAGCCGGTTTCGAAGGAACCCAGTTTAACCGATGTAACGTGTTCTGGTCGACCTCCTCCCCTCGTCGTCGTCAAAGTTACGCCGCTGTTCGTCTTGGACGAAGACAACATGAAAAGAGCCCCCAAACCAGCCGCGGCTAAAATTCCGTATCTCTTACACGATGATGATGCGGACGACGAAGACGTCTCCAAACCGCTCTTATCGCGACGAAAAGCATGAGCAGCAGCAGGAGACGACGAAGATATCAACAAAGGTGCCGCTTCTTCCGCGCTCGTGGTGGCGTGACTCATTGCCATTTCTTCTCTTTACGCGTGTGTTTTGTTTGATGTGATTTTTTTCCAATCGAGAAAGGAAGGAAAAAGGAGCAGTCCATCTTTAGGCATTTTTCGTTTAAGTACAGTATGTATTCGTTTTTTAATTAGTACACAACACGCGTTCGATTAATCTTATTATGTATATATATACGCATTATTCTCCTCTCATATTCTCTCATCTCTTTCTCTCTCTCTCTCTCTTTTTCTTCCCATTCTCTTAGTATTATAACTTCATTCAATTCGCAGCCGCTCGAGCGCTCGATCGAGCGCTAAACGCAGCCGCAGACGAAGGTCCCGGGTCTCGATTTCCCGGATGTTCGTCCGAGGTGCTCAACATCACTTCTCTTCCGTGCGGGGTTAAGAATTTATCCGGGAAGGCGTTTGCAAAATCTTTTAAGCGGATTTTCGCCTGCGGATTGTTGAAGTGCCACAAACACGAGGCTTTGCCGGTTTCTTTGTGGAAGACCATGTTTTTGTTGTCTTTGCCGATTTGGTCCATGGGCGTGCCGCCGGCGCTAAATAAGATGGACCCGTCCGCATCTAATTTGTGACGCAAGGATCGATCCATCAAATGTCGCATTTGGAAGGAGGTTAAGCACTCTTGGTCGTCGAACCAGTTGACCCATCCGGAACCGTTGACGTCGGCAAAGTCTTCGTCGGTGACGCCCGCCGGGCGGCACGTCATTCCCCACTCGTCTGGCTCTGATCCCGGGTGTCTCGCCATGCGTTGTTCGGTTTCTTCGATGTATTTTAACATGTCGTTTTTCCTCGCCATGAATGACCCGGCGTTGGCCCAGACGTTCGGGTGCGCGCCGGTAAGCTGCGCCGGTGGTCCAGCCGCGCCGATTTTACCGAGAGTGTCGGACATTTTCTCTTTCCATGCTATTTCGTCGGTTTTCTCAAAGTAGGCGTGGATTTCCGGCCATAACTGCGTTTCGCCGCCGAAAATGAAATCCGCGTTCGCTTGGTTGAATCGGTTTTTAAATTCTTGGCCGGAACATTGAAGCATGACATCGTTGGCATCGGTGTTGATGACGATCGGGTTGCCGTTGATGGAATGTAAAGCGGCTTTTAAACCCATCATTTTATCCGCGAAACCGTGGAAATCGGTCCCGTTGCCCGAGATGACTACTTGTAAACCGTTTCGCTTCGCGGAATCGACGATAACCCATCCAGTTGATTTGATGTTTGTCGCGTGAGCGGTAACGACGACGTCTGCGGAATCTACGCCGTGGGTTTTAAACACCGGCATGAATTTCGTCGGGTCCGGTTTCGCTTTTTGCTCGTCGCTCATGTTCGGAGTATCCCAATCGTGTTTCCAGAAATCTGCGCCGGCCCATTTCGTGTTGGCGTAAAACGCAAACGGGACTTGAACAACCTCGCCTTCGTATCTTCCGTTGTCGATGTCGTATAAGTTTTCCATCACACCTTGCGGTGGAGCTTCGTCCTCGCCCATTCCCGGTTCAACTACTTTCGCCGCTTCTTCTTCTTCTTCTTTTCGTTTTTGTTCGTTTTCCATGTCAATTTGTCGTCGTTGCTCTTCTATTTCTGCATCGATTCTTTGTTTCTCTTCCTCTTTCCCGTCCTCTACTACGTGCTGTTCTTGTTGTTGTTCTCGCTCGTTGGATATCGTAGACGTTCTCCTCTTCAACGCATCGCTCGCGCTGTGCGCGATATTTTGCATGTTCAAGCGCCATCTCGGAATCGGTTGTTTCTCCTCTTCTTTGACTTCCTCTTTGACTTCTTCTTTGACTTCTTCTACGGAGGTAGGAACAACGACTTCTTTAACGTCTTCTTCATCTTCCCTCGTAACCGCGACGACGTTCGGTCCTTCTTCCGCTCGCACGCTTTCCGCGACGTTTGATTCTTCTTTGTCTTCGACCAAAACCGCGTCGGCGGGAGCTTCTAAAACTTCTAAAACTTCCACCTCTTCGCGGGGTTTTTGTTCTTCCGGTTGCAGCTGCTCTTCCTCGCGCTGCTGCTGCGGCTGCTCTTCCACCTGCTGCTCTTGGTTTGGTTGTTGCTGTTGTTCTTGTTCTCGCTCTTCCGGATGTTGTTGTTGTTGTTGTTGTTGTTCCTTCATCGTAACGCGTTCCTCCTCGCCGTCTTCGACGAACGACTCGCTCTTTTGCCACACTCTCGCTTCCAGCGCTTGCGGCTTCGTCGGTCCTTGTTGTTGTTGTACCACGGGCTGCTGCTGCTGCTTCTGCTCGATGTTGTTGGAAGTCATTTCCCCGCTCGCAACAACACCATCATCCTGCTCTTCTTTTTCCGGCCGATCGACACTCAGAAGAGGATGATCAATCGTCGATGTCGTCGTCGTCGACGACGCACCACCATCGCCAGGAGCGTTAGTACTTCCACTCGCACCGTTACTTCCCCACGTTCGCTTCGGAAGCGTGCCTAAATGCGCCTCTTCGCCGCTCACGATGGCGTCGCCCAATTTTTCGCGCATCATCATCACTGGGGCGCGGGAAGATGATGAAGACGATGATGCCACGAATGCGAGCGAACCGAGCGTCACACACGCACCCAAAACGGCCGCACGAATAACAGAAGAAGAATAACTCTTCCTCTTACTTTTACCATCGTCGCGATTTAATAATAGAGAGGACTCCTTTTCATCCGAGTACTGATTAAAAGGTAGAGTCATGATGGTGTTCCTCTTTCCCAAGTGTTTGACGAAAATGCTTCGTTGTGCTCAGAAAACCAGTTTTATGGTTTAGGGTGCAGGGTTTAAAGAGAGAGAGTTGTTTTGCATTTTCCCCGCAAAACACGACACAGATATAAACGCGCGCGCTAAGTATAACAATCAACACACGCATTATAAAACACATTAACTCGTGAAAGAGAAAGGAGAGAACACTTTTGCTGCGACTTTTGCCCCTTTTATTATTCATAATGATTGGAAGAGAGGACGACGATGAACGCGAGCGATTGATTCTCCGCAATCACGACGGAGGACAAGGGGGAGCCGCGTCCTCGTCATCATCATCATCGTTTTATTGGTCGAGGAAGAAGACGTTCATCACGATCGCGTTAGCCGTCGGCGCCGGGGTCGCGATCGCTACCGGGACTACGACTACTGCGAGTCCTCGCGGTAGTGTTGGTACGACGAATACTGCTGTTGCTGGAGGCCACCGAAGGCCGCGCGGTATCTTGCCCTCGGCCAAGTTAGGGGTGATCAATGAAGGCGTCGCCGCAAACGCACCCGTCGGCGGGAAAAACCATTTTTTCAACGGATTGCTCGTTCGTGAGGACGAGAGAGCGTTATTGCAGAAGTACACGACGAAGATTCCGTCGAGGAGAGAGATTGAGAAGATGGAAACCGAGGAAGCGGCGGCGAGTTTAGGCGGATACGATGATACTCGTCGACGGGAACAACGAAGCGAGGACGATACCCCCTTTGCGGCGGCGGAGGCGGCTGGATTAGGCGCTATGCCGAGAAGAAGCTGGAAGAAGTCGTCGGAGAAGGCGAAAGAAGAGCAATCGCAAGAGACGAAAGAGTTTTTAGCGGCACTCGGTGAAGTGGAGAAACCGTCGCCGGCGTTGCTGGAAGCGGCGACGAAGTTGTTGAGAGAGAAGCACGGCGAAGAGACGCCATTGGACGCCAAGCAGCAACGAGAGGCGGAAGAAATGACGGCAAATACGATCGCGCTGGTCAGAGCGGAGAAAAGTGTCGTGCGGAATAAGAAGAAGAAAGGTTCTTCTGAAACCTCTGAACCTTCTTCTACCACCGCCTCGTCGCCGACGAAGGATAAAAAAGAAGATGACAAAATTAAGCCTTCTCAGCCGCAGTCTTTGCTCGAAATCGCGGAGAACTTCTTGAAGAGCGAAGAAGAGGCAAAATCACGAGCCGAGGCGGAGATTGAAGCCGCGGCGAAAGAGGAGGGGAAGAACGCGACGCATAAAAAAGAAGAAGTAGAAGGACAACCAAGCGAGGAGAAAAAAGAGGATGAAGGAAAAGTAGAGGCCTCCGCGGAAGAAGAGGACGACAAACCGTCGCCAAAAGCTATCGAGTTTGCCAAGCTGCTGTTAGCAGGCGAGGTTAAGAAAGTCGAACCGGCTGATGGTAGCGAAGCGGAAGCGAAAAAAATAGACGGCGTGCTTGGAAAGCCTACGCCGGATATTTTAGCCGCCGCGAGACAAATGCTTTTAAAAGCTGGCGTGAATC
>Ga0209090_10003112_pt1 | contig 10433 bp, 4 predicted proteins | sample ArcticOcean_MG_C_9_FD_187432 | JGI IMG/M metagenome (GOLD analysis project Ga0209090, IMG submission 187432) | Marine microbial communities from western Arctic Ocean - ArcticOcean_MG_CB2_152 (SPAdes) (version 2) | ecosystem: Environmental > Aquatic > Marine > Oceanic | place: Arctic Ocean... | reverse complement strand
ACGGCTCCATTGCGTTTTAGTCGTCTCACCTCCGCGGCCACAATCCAACAAAATGTGTGTAGTATTGCAACAAAAGAGAGCAAAAGAACACTTCTTTCTCTGTGCACGCACACACACACACACACAAAACACAAAGAATGAAACAATCTCACTCTGTGTGTGTGTAAGTGTGCGTGAATTAAGAGAGCAGTGTACGATTGATACGTATCGCGCGGGTCGAATTTGAAGCGCTTTCCCGAGAAAGAGGAAGACGGGTTTCGTGTGTTATTTAGGGTTTTTTCTCCTGTGGATAACAAACTCTTCTGCCTTACCGCTAGTATTAACGCGCGCAGTAATACTAACACAGAGGAGAGAATACGGTATTATTTGCGACGCAAAGGCACGCACACACATATAATGCCGGAACCTGTCGGCATCCACCAAAATCATGACAAAGTTCTTTTACAAGAAGAAGAAGATGCTCATCAATTGGAATCAGATTACGAGAAATGCGTAAACGAACTCGCGAAGACAATCTCCGGGAAAATCCGGAACGTCTCCGGCGACGTCTCCTGGGAGGACCAGTTCAAAACGTTACACGCGTACGTGGACCGATTAAATTTACGCCATTTTTTGGAACGCTCTTCAAACGCGATACACGTGGCCGGGACGAAAGGGAAAGGGTCCACGTGCGCGTTTTGCGAATCTGTCTTGTTGGAAAATAAAGTGAAAAATGTGGGTTTGTTCACGTCGCCGCATTTGGTGGACGTGCGAGAGCGGTTTCGGATAAACGGTAAACCGGTTGGGAAACGAGAATTTATCGAGGCGTTTTGGTGGACGAAAAAAACGATCGAGACTACGTTGAAGATGGAGTTACCGGCGTATTTTCGATTCCTGTTCCTTTTAGGATTGAAGATATTCAAAGACGCCGGGACGGAGTGTTTGATATTAGAAGTCGGATTGGGAGGACGGCTAGACGCGACGAACTGCGTCCGAGAACCCAAGGTGGTTGCGGTGACGAGTTTAGGTTTAGACCACGTGGAAGTGTTAGGAGATACGATCGAGAAGATCGCGTGGGAGAAAGCTGGGATATTTAAAAATGCGACGAGAGCGTTTACGAGTCCGCAAGTTCCCGAGGCGATGAGGAGTTTGGAGAAGAAAAAAGAAGAGGTTGGATGCGAGTTGGTCGTCGCCAGGCAGATTGATTTAGACGGAAACGAAGATGGTAATAATACAGGAGGCGAGGAGAAAGTTGTGCTCGGTTTGAGTGGACCGCATCAGAGGATAAACGCGAGCTTAGCCGTGGAGTTGGTCAAAGAGTGGGCGAGGAAAACGAAACATCGAGGGATATTAGCAGAATTGGAGAAGGAAAGAGAGAAGAAACCGGAGGCGAAACTCGTGCTTCCGGATACTTTTCGAAGAGGATTAGAAAAGACCAGATGGCCTGGTCGAGAACAAATCGTACGAGACGAGCACAGTAAAAACTTGACGTTTTATTTGGACGGTGCCCATACGGAGGAGTCCATGCGCACGTGCGCGGAATGGTTTTCGGCGCACGTCAACGCCAAACGGAAGAAGGACGGGCAGCACGACAACTGTTACAACGACGGGAAACAATTAAGTTCGGGAATGTGTCACAATGTCTTCCTCTTCAATTGCATGGAAGAGCGGTCGCCAAAGGTTTTGTTGTCGGCTTCTGTGGACGTTTTGAAATCGAAAAACGTGCGCATTGATACCGCCATGTTTTGCCCGCCGGATTCCTCCGCGCTCGGACTGGTTAAAGTCGAAGACGACAAGAAGAACTTGGAGTGGCAAGAAGCGTGCGCAACGACTTGGCGCGAGATTGAAAAGGTGAAAGGTCTCAACACCAGTGGTTTTAGTAATAGTAGTAATAGTAGTAATAGTAGTCAAACGGATGTTCGCGCTTCCGTGGCGGGCGCGATAAGCGCCTTGAGACGAAAAGCAGATTTGGTCGCGCCGAAACGCGTCGACGTGTTGGTCGCCGGGTCCCTGTATTTAGTCGGCGATATTTTGCGACAGTTGAAAAAGTTAGGCGTAAAGTAGTTGTATTCGTGCAGTTGAAAAAAAGAACTTCATCGGTACGTACTGTAGTAGTCGCGTACACAGACATTTATATTAAAACAACACGAGCAAACACATAACTAATTATAATTAAATGACGACGACAACAGCAACAACACAGTTGTTACACACACGCAGTTGTTACACACAGTTGTGTTCGTATAGTAGCGGTATTATCGCCGGCCTCCTCGGCCTCGACCGCCGCCGCCTCGGCCACCACCGCCGCCGCCGCCGCCACCACCATCCAACTGCGAGACGACATTCAACAGCGGTCTTTGTTCTCTCAAGCCCATCATGCCGACGGTTTTCGCCAAGACGCCCGGTAATCCTGAACATCCCAAAACGTCAATCGCGTACGAATTCGCGGCGTGTACCAAATCGTTCTTCGACCATCCAATCTTCCCAGTGCTCGAGTTATAAAAACCCATCCACGCGACGTAGGCTTGATCTTTGGTCTTGGAGTCGACTTTTTGCAACGCTCGATTGATTCTTTCTGAGGCGTTCGGGTCCACGCTCGCCTCAGCCACTTGCAACGGTAAATCTTTCATCGATCGTAAGATGTACTTTTCGAAATCAGCGAGAATGAGTAAACCTTCGCCGGTTTTACCAGCTCTTCCGGTTCGACCTAATCGGTGGACGTACTGTTCTCTCGAGGACGGTAATCCAATTTGAATGACAAATGTGACGTCCGGGAAATCCATACCTCTCGCGGTCACGTCCGAGGACATCATCACCGCGGTCTTACTCGCGCGAAACTGGTCCGCCGCTTTCGTTCTCGCCGACTGCGATTTTCTCGAGTGAATTTCAAACACCTTTATTCCCATAGCTTCGAAAACTTCGCTGGCCAACCCAGTCGATCTCGCGGTCGGGAAGAAGCACATGATTTTATGGTTCGGCACCTCCCTCGCGTGCGCTTCAATCACTTGCAAAAGTAACGCCAAATGATCCTTGGTATCCGCCACGGTTAACCACTGCGCGACTTGAGAATTCGTCGCGGTCGCCTCGTCCCCGACGCAATCGATGTACACGTGATTATCACTCATCGCATTCGCGGCGATTTGTTTCACCGCGTCTGGCACCGTCGCAGAAAATAACAACGTTTGTCGATTCCTCGGTAAATAACTCAAAATCTTCTCAATCGACGGTCGAAAACCCATCTCCAACAACTGATCGGCTTCGTCTAAAACCAACACTCGTAAATTTGACATCCGTTCTCTCAACCCTTCGTTCTCCAAATGATCGATCAACCTCCCCGGCGTGGCGACTAAGAAATCGCACCTATTCTCTCTCAATCGTTTCTTATCGGTTCCAATGTTCGTCCCTCCGAACACCACCTGCGCACCGTACTCGTGAAAGGTCAACAACTGGTTCGCTTCCACGTGAATTTGACTCGCCAATTCTCTCGTTGGCGATACGATCAACACGGACACGTCGCCTTTCCTCGTCTCGGGGTTCTTCATCAACAACTCGATGCTCGGAAGCGTAAATCCAACCGTCTTCCCGGATCCCGTCTTCGCTCTCGCCAAAACGTCCACACCTTTCGTTATGTGCGGCAACGTCTGATCCTGCACCGCCGTCGCGTGCGTAAACTTACACACCTCCGTAATCGCTCGCATCGATTGCTTGGACAAACCCATCGACGCGAACGCCATCGTCGTCGGCACGTTCCCGCCATCTTTCACGTTTTTCGCCGGTTGCGCTTCGTTCAAGGTCCGTTGCGTTCCGACGTTCAATCTCACTCTTTCTTGACCTCCTCCTCTTCCGCCTCGCCCTTCCTCGGATTCGCGCCTTTTGTGTGGCGGATTCGGTCCTCGCTGCGTCCCGTGTTCGCGCTTTTGCGCGCCGTCGTTGCCGTCGTCGTTAAATCGGCCTCGGCCGCCGCCACCTCGTCCGCTCGATCTCCCGCCTCTGCCGCCTGTGCTCGATCGACCACCACTTCTGCCGCCTCGCCCTTGGTACGAAGAATTTTCACCACCACTCATCGTTAGTATCGTCTGGAGTGCTCTTCTGCTGTTGTTGTTACTTCTAACGTGTTGTAAACGTACGAATCGTCGAGAGATGTAATTGAATTGAATTTTCGCCGACAAGCAACAAGTTTGCATTTTTAGTGAAGAGAAAATGAAGAAAAATTTAAGGTCATATGCGCTACATTAAAGAGTAAAGCTTTCGATTATTATATATCAGTTCAAATCCGATCTCGATGTTTGATTGCGTGTTTAACGAACGTTTCAAATCAGAACTCGTCGGAATCGTCGTCGGAATCGGTCGCGGATAATGTCCCGAAGACGACCCCGGGCGCCGATTTACGCGCGCTTCTGTACGTCGTCGGTTGAGGCAACGACGTTGCGCGTTTGACGCGTTTCGACGTTTTTAGTTTCTTCTGCGGCAGAGGCTGTGTAAGTTTGGCCATCTGCTTGTGATACGCCTGCTTTTTCGACGACGGTACCATCATCTTCTTGGCGACCCCTAGACCCTTCGTGAGGACTCTTTGAAACACGGCGCCTCCGGGAGATTTCTTGGAAACGGGCGCGGATTTTGTCCTTTGTTTAATCGGCGTCGACGGCATCTTTTTCCCAGACGGCATTTTCCCAGACGCCACTCGAACTTGGTCCTTTTCAATCGAGGCGACTTTCCGGTTCGCTTCGCGCGCTTTTAAGTTCGCTTCGCGCGCCGCTTTTACCCACCGCGCCTTCTCCTTCTTCAGTCGTTCGCTCTCTCGCGCCAGTCTTTTGTTCAATTCCGTCTGTCGCTTCTCTTTCACCAGATGTACTGCTCGTCCTTTATCCGTCTTCTTCTTCGTCGGCGTCGATTTGCGAACGACCAGTGCCATGTTGGAGTTCTTAGTATTCTTGTTAGTATTCTTATTATTATTCTTATTCTCGAAGCTCTTCGAGTTGTTCGGCGCTTTTGATAAAACCTTCCTCCCTTTCCCTTTGAGATACAGCCCGCAATCCAAATCGTGTCCACATTTCACGATGGATTCTATCCAAATCCGGTGCGACCCTCCTTTATACTCGTATAACTTCTCCTTGGTCCCGAGAACGCGTGCAATCCACTTCACCCCGATCGGTTCGAAATCCTCGTCTTCCTCTTCTTTAGACTTCTTGACGACAGTTTTCTTCTTGGAATGAATTTGATGGATTTCTCCCCACCACGGATTCTTCGGGTCCCCGGAATTGACTTCAACGAACATGCCGACGTGAAGGTCGGCGAGTCGAATCGCTTGTTTTGAGGACATCGTTTGTTCGTTCGTTTGTTTGTTTGAATTCTGCGAGACGAATAATATATGATGAGCAGTTGGGAATACTGGAGAGAACAATTACTGGAGAGAACAATTATTTGAATTGAGTTCTTCCAAGCTATTTGTTTGGGGTTTCAGATTAAAAATCTTCGTTCTCTTCGTATCGATGGTCGTCCGGCGCGTCCGCTCGGACGACTTTCCCAGCCGGCGAGGACGCCTGTTGCACCAAACTTTCCAAGTTTTTCTTATTTTCGTCGTCTTTTTTCTTCATATTTGCAATTTCTTTGGCTTTTTGTTCCTTGAGTTCTTTCGATTTTAACGCGCGGAACTGGACTTCGCGAAGTGAGCGGGAAGACTTTTGGGTTTTCTTTCTTCGCGCTTCGTTGCGGCGACCTTTGACGTCGACTGGACAGCACGCGTCCATGGCCCATTGGTAGGCGGCATCGGTGTCTGTGACGAGATTTGAAGGTGTTGGAGCAGTTTGCGAACCGTCGACGGGGACGCCGGTCAAGAGGGCGTTGACGACTTTGACGAGGATTTTCGCCGGTTCCGATCGGTTGAGGAGGTTTTCCGCGTCTACTCTCGCTTTAAATTCTATTTTTGCGCGAGCTTCTTGCACTTCTCCGGAAGATTCGGCAGTGAATCGTCGATTTTCATCCTGCCATTCCGCGAGAATCTTCTTTGACAACCAAAACGCTTCCATGTTTTCTTGCGTGTTTGCCTTTTTTATCGTGAGCATCGCTTCGTCGCAGGCGCGTCGTAAATCTTGTTCTTTTTCCCCGTGGACGGCTTGTTTGTACGTGGAGGAGTCTGGGTTTGCCATCAATATCGCGTACGTGTCTACTTCGCGTTCGTAACGAGCTTTCAAACATTTGGCTTCGTATTTGATTTCGTCGAACAAAGTAATGGCCGCGTAGAGGCAGTAGTCTAAATCACCGACAGCTTTGGCGCTGTCCGATAAACCACCTTCGGCTTCGTAGGAGTCTTCGATGAGAAGCTCGATACCATTCAAGACTTTATTTTTACCGGCAGCGGAGGAGGAGGAGGACTTTTTGTTCTTCTTCAACGCCGCTGCAGTGGTTTTGCGCTTGCGCTCCATGTGGTCCAGGAGCTTTTGGACGCACAACTGACCCAAAGAATCTCTCACGGACTCTTTCAAAGATAACGACGAGTGCATTTCTTTGTCCGTCGCCGCGCGCATGATTGGCGCAGAACCCAGAGGCGGTTCCACGCTTTCGTCGCGAACCATATACTCCCATCGGGCATTCGGCGATAATTTTTGCTGCAGTTGCATGTAAATAATCAACAAGCCCGAGATGTCCTCGTGATTGACGACTTGATTCACGAATAACATCGCGTACTCTTCAAAACTCTTTTCTTGTAAAGGAACCGGTATCATTTGAGAGCAAGTTTCGGAGGACGTTAATTGTTCCAGAGTTATTTGCGCCGCATAATCCAATGGGATGTTTTGCACCGCGCCGTGGAAGGCGGCTTCGTACGACGGAGCAAGGAGACGCGTCATGCTCGCGTCAGCAGTCATGTGCTCTTCCTCGTACGTCGCTCGCATGTACGGTAAAATCGTTTCGTTCCACGGCTTTGAACTGTATTTACTCGGAATGCCGTATTCGATGTACAGCTCAAACGCTCTTTCGAGAAAACACGACACCGTATCCTCGTCGTCCAATTTCGTCTCGTCGTCGTCATCGTTGCCGCCGTTGAATGCAATCACGGATGCGACGGCGCGAATAGAGCGTCCTAAAGTCGCTTCGCGCAAATCCTCTAAAGATCTAAATAAGTAATCCGTCTTTTTCTTGGAACGCGCGTCTTTGTTTGAAGTCAACATGACAACGATTGAATTCAAAGCGTCCAAGTCTTGGAGGGAATAGCAGCACGAGGTAAATAAGGAACAATTTCTTCGAACGGCGGCAACATAGCGTCTGGTAGATTCTGCCTGGCCAATGGATGATATGCAGACTTTCGTTTGAAGCTGGACGTAGAGTTCACCGTCGTCGTCGTATTTTTTACTGCCCAGGGACGCAGCCGCTATCGCCGCGTTTCGTCTATCTTCGTCTTCAGCCTCTGCTACTTCGCTGGTTGCCGGCGACACTGACGACCCAAAACCGATAGTCACGTCCTCCATTTCCACCATCATACCGAGCGAAAACGCAAACTTTTTCGTTTTTTTACGTTTCATGCCGAGTCCCGCTCTCCACGGTTCCGTGACACCGAACATAGGCGTCAACCACGTCAGCGCGTCGATAGCACCCGCGTGCGAGGGATCCTCCGCAAGTGGTGGACCTTCGCGAGGGCGATTATCAGTCCTGGACAATTGCTCGTAAACCTGAGCGTTGTGTTCCAACGAATTTCGCGCCAAGCGGTAGCAGACTTTGTGATACAGCGGGATGTTCTCTTTTATTTTCTTCAAGGCCATATTCGCATCTTTCCAAGCCGTCGCCCACGTCTTCTGCTGCGCTGGTGGCAACGCAGCTAAGGCACCTACCGGTAAAAACCTATATTTGTTCACTTCTTTAATCACCGGTGTATTGGATTCAGTCGCTTTTCCTCTCGACGCAAGTGGTACAGTCAACAACGAGCGACACCGCGCCGCGTGGAGTTGGTACAAAGGCTCGAGAAACTCTGGCGCGTTGTCGACGGCGATTTTGAACGAATGTAAAACAGTAGCTATCGGCTCTTTTTGCTTCCGGTAACACTTTGCAAGCTCCAAGTCATATAAATAGGTTTCCGGCGCATTCGATGAGGCTCTCTTGAACGCCACGACCGCTCTCGTGAGCGCGTGCTGATACGCCGACGTCTCCCTTTCGATTTTTTCGCGTCGACCATCGTAAAACGGAAGGCAATTTTGCAAGTTCTCGTAAAAAGCCATACCTTGACGCTCGTAGTTCTCCGCTAACTCATCCTTTACGAGTTCGAGTTGAGATGTAATCGCCTCTGACTCTTCTGCGGTGAGCTTTTGAGACGACGCATTAAACTCGCCTTCCGAGATGACCGCGTCCTTGGTGAGTTGCGATTCGAGTACGCTTTTCTTCTCCTCGAGAAGAACTATCGTAGCGTGGAGACACGCTCTCAACCAGCTTTGGTGCAAGCGGATGAGCACCATTACTCTGCCGTCGTCGTTCGTTCTGAATTCTTCCGCAGAACACATCTTCCCGCCGTCTGATATGACGACATCCTTCACGGCGTCAAAGTGCACCGCCAGAGATCGCCAACTATCGATGCGTTTCGGATTGTAGCACAAATCATACTTCAACAAGTAGCAGTACTCGCGAGACATGGTCGCGTGCGCGGGTTCGTCCGATGGATGTTCTTCGGGTGACCATTGAGAGGGACTGTTCGAATTTAACAAAGAAGATAAGAATTTCCAGTTATCGTTGACGACTTCGAGGCTTTGCGAAAGTCTCCGGTGTTCAAGCTTCGCGGAGAGGTAAAACAAATCCGCGAAAATATCTGCATCCTGATTTCGCGGGTCATCTTGTTCATCGTCGATATCCATCATCACAGAACCGTCACCACCTGCCTCGCCATTATTCTGCCGTTGTTGATGCGCCGCGCCGGTAAAGCTCGGCATCGGCGTCGCCGGACCTCCGATGCTACTTGTCGCGACACCGAACATCCGTCTCTGCAGTCGCGCTTTCTTTGATAACGGAGGCGAATTTTGTTGCAAGAGAGCCATTGTAGCCGTCGCTTCTGCGGACGTCAACTCCGGGAAGTCACCGTTGTGATTCTGCCAAACCGTGAAGACCTTATCCAAACGAACCAAATCTTCTTTTTGAACAGCCTCTGGCGGCTTTCTGAACGTTCTTCGCACCATACTGACCGCACTTCGAATATTTTCAACAGTCTCTGCGGGCATTTTCGCCTGCTTCGACGCGAGAATATTGTTATCGTCTTCTTCACTATCTTGATCTAGACGAACAGCTTCTTCGACGTACGGTTTTATCGCGCGCCACAACGTAGCCGCTCTTTGCCTTTGCGCCGTCCAAGTCTTGTAGTTCGCTTGGTTTCTCTCGTTCTCGTCCTCTAAGAAGTCTGGCATCATCGATTTTGCAGACAAGAACGATTCTGGCACCTCGCACGCGCCGCCTTCCCTGCGACAATCTCGTAGAGTGAAACCCAAAGGCGTGATGATTTTTGAAAGATCCACGCCGTATGCGCACCATAAACACTGCGCGATAATCGAGTCTAGTCTGTGCAAATCCTCCACATCTTTTCGTATCTTGCTCTCGTACGGATCCATCGCTTTCTTCAATTCGGCCTTCTTCATCGCAGATTGCGTGGGAGGCGGTTTCTTCTTCTGTTGTTGTTGTTGCTTTTTCTTCTTCGCCGCCGCAGCCGCTTTCTTCGTGACTGCTTTTTTACCTCGTTTTTCGGTCTCAAGCTGCTGAGACTTTTCGAGAGAACTTGGGGCAGACGTATCATTTTCCGCCGCTGCGGCTGCTCCATCGGGCACCGTTTGCGGTTTAGGAGACAATCCGACGGCTCTCGATATCACACCAACGATGGATCCAAACATGGACGAGGACGGTTGACTTTGCATTTGTGTACCGGTTTCTTCATCCGACAGAAGCAGTTTACTCGCAGGTTTCGGCGTAGTTTGCTCGTCCAAATTATTCTCTTCGTCCGTTTCCATCAAGGACGCGGTCTTGTTCGTATCGTCGTCAGACGTGCTCGCAATCGTGATCACATCTTGAACGTTATCCGGCATTTCTGGTGGTGGCGTCCATCTCTTTTGCAATTCTCGGCTTTCGGCTATGCTTCGACACAACAACGATCTTCTTTCCGACAGCGTGTCTAACCGCTGCCGCAGATACGAACTTCCAGACGCAAAATCTAACGCGTGATAAGCGTGATTTTGCGCCTCCTTATTACCAGCCTTCTTTTTTGCCGAAAGATATGAAGCACTGTTGAAAGCTTTTGATCCGCAGCAACATCTCGCGTCCGCCATGCAAGTGTGCAGTCGCTCGCTCGCGTCGCACATCTTTTTGACATCCAAATCATCGAGCATTCCTTCCATTCTCTGCAACGCATCAATCAATTGCGCCGCAGATTCTGCTCCAATCGCTTTCGCGCGACATTTCGATGCATCTCGGTGGTTGAGATTCAACGAAGGATC
>Ga0209090_10003111_pt1 | contig 10433 bp, 16 predicted proteins | sample ArcticOcean_MG_C_9_FD_187432 | JGI IMG/M metagenome (GOLD analysis project Ga0209090, IMG submission 187432) | Marine microbial communities from western Arctic Ocean - ArcticOcean_MG_CB2_152 (SPAdes) (version 2) | ecosystem: Environmental > Aquatic > Marine > Oceanic | place: Arctic Ocean... | reverse complement strand
AAAAAACTCAGTTATCCTGACTGGCTTGTCTTTCATCATACTCCTTTCTCCATGCATTGTATAGTTCAGCATTCTTTTTGTGTTGCATATCACTAACTATCTTATCACGTTGATCATCAAAATACTCTCCAAAAGAAATTTCTTCTTTCATCATTTAATCCCAAAGGTCTCTATTCCAATCTTTACGGAAATGATCATGTTTGGTTTTTTTAGATTTTCCTTTTCCGGCACGTCTCGCTTTTTCTTCATCCGAAATTCGCACGTACCTTCTGTTGTTACCAAAACCTGTCATATCATAATCTCTAGGACTGTAATATTTTGACATTATTCAAATCCCATATTTAACTTTTGTAATTGTCTAATAGTATCCATTGCTGAAGTGTGATGTATAGCAATACCACCATTACCGGCCCCTTGTGGTCCTGATCTAAATTCTTCAATGTTTTTAATGTAATCATCAATTAACAAATTTGGACTATTATCGCGACCATCTCTTGAGAATTTTTTCTTATCTTGTCGTTGCACTACTCGCATTTTATCTGCTGGCAGACCAAAATATTTTGCCATCCACTCAGTTTTATCTTGAGCCGCTCTAGCATAATGTCCTGGTGCTTTTTTTTCACTTGGTGCCGCGGTAAGCATAATTGGATCATAGTCCTTGATGTAGTTCCAAAGCTCAAATGCATCGGGTTTCGGAGGTATTATTGCAAACACATTTTCAGGAATTCTTTCTTCCCAGTCTGCAGTTGTAATCTTATCCATATTAAAGGTAGTTTTAACGTAACCTTCAAAATCAGCAACAACGCCGTCCATATCGCAATAAACCTGCGGACGAGCGTCTGATAATTCAAATAATTTCAAAACTAATTAACCTCCATAACTATTATAGTACATCAAGCACCATTTGTCAACGTATTTAATAAGAAATTGCATTAATATAGCAGTCAAGTCGTATACCAACTTGACCTCTATCAAGTTGTTTAGATATTACTTGCCACCACAGTTTTAATTTGGCCCATAATGCTGAATTACATATATTTCCATAATAATCAATAATAACATAGTCATCCGGTTTTAATACAGTAGTATCATTTGGAAGATATACAAATATCATATTATCTGGGTAATTTATATTAGGTCGATATGGAACTCCATAGGCATAAACTTTATCAAAAGATATATCACACTCTTTTATAAAGTTTTCTATAAGTGTACAATGTTCATAATATACACTTAAAATTTTTGTACTGCTTTTGGTTATATTATTTTTCAGTTCGATGATGCTTTCGGCATCCCAACCTGATTTAAATGTAATAACTTGAAAGGGATTTGCCGATAATATTGACCAGCCATTTCCTTGTTTAATAGATACATTATGATCAGCATTTAACTTTCTTAAAGAAAGTTGCCCTAATTGCATGGCATTTAAAGCCAATACTGCATAGTGTGATTCTGTTTTGTTATACATATATTTTATTTCTCCTAATGCCCCCCAATAGATAGGCACATTCATTGGATCATAGAGTTGTCCGTATATAGAATAATACATATATTAGCCAAGTTGTTCTAGGCTTACCTTAAGGGGGAAATTATTGCTTCTTGCTAAGCCAGTTGTCTCTATGGCTTTTGTTTCCGCAATCTCATAGTTGTATGTGCCAACAATCGCTTTGCCTTCTTCATTTATTGTATTTGCAAAGCCTGTTGCACGATCATGAGTGTGATTGAAGACACTCTCTAAGACACTAACAACAAAATCTTGTGTTGTATAATCGTCTTTAACGAAAACTACATTAAATTTTGGTGGTCTAATGTCAATTAAACTTTTTAGATCTATATTAACTTCAACCGTCGAATTTATAGACATGTTTGCACACCTCCAAATCTATTTATCAAAATTGGGGGGCAAAACCCCCCCAGACAGGGCTTTCACCTAGTCTTTTTTCTCAACAAATTCGTAGAGTTCAGCCGCCTTTGTCTTAATATCATCAATGGTATATGATTTGGGCTGGAGTTCTTTCCATAACTCCATAGTTGCTGTGCCATTATCTAATGCAAGATTCCAAGCATTAGTAATAACATCTGTATGTTCGCTTTGTCGATCTTGAAGATAGCCTTGTGCCATTTCAAGTAGTTTGAACCTAAGTTCGAATGGATTTGTAGACATAATTGTCTCCTTTATGTGTGTTGTGTGTAAGGGTTGTTCTAAGGTACAACCCAATAAACCTATACTTTTATTTATATTATCCGACCACCACAGGAATCTGACGTGGTTTTAGATGATCTGGAAGTTCACGTTCCAGTTCAACATTTAACATGCCGTCTTTGATTGTCGCTGTAATAACTTTAACATATTCGCCTAACTTAAAAGTTCGAGTGAATGCTCGTTGTGCAATAGAACGATGTGCATATATGCTTTCGTCGTCGTTCTTATCTTTATTGCCTTTAATAGTAAGCGAGTTGTCGTCTTGGGTTACTTCGATATCTTCTTCGGAAAATCCTGCACAGGCAATTTCAATCGCCCATTTAAATTCGCTAATATTAACGATATTATAAGGGGGATAGTTGCCCGAATCGTAGGAATTGCCCCATTCCATTACATCACGGAACATGGGCTCCATACCTACACTAAGTTGGTTAATTTTTCCGAGAAAGTCGGGTAGATTGAGGGTATTAATATTATGTGTCATCATTGGTAATCTCCTTTAATAAGCAAGATGAATTATAATAATGAGGATTCTAAATAGATATCCTCGATTGATAATGTTATGAGCATTAGCATCATAACACTAATATTTATCTAAATTATACACGTTTTTATGCAAAATGTCAAATCAGTCGTAATGTTTGTGTCCACCAAACCTTTTAGCTCGCTCAATCCACTCTTGTTCAGCCTTCATTTCTGCTTTATGTATACGGGCAATAGATTGGGCTTTGGCTCTTCGACGTTTTTCGCTAGGCTTAACATACTCAGTTCTATCTCGGCACTCTTTAATTGTACCTTCTGTTTTTTCTTTCTTTTTGAATTGCTTTAATGCTCGTTGTACGTTGCCGTCAACTTTTACACTAAATCGTATTGATTTGTGGTTCATTATTTTGTTATTGGTTTGATTATGCTTACTAGGCTATTTCCCTGTCTTGACGGCTTACTAATAAATTCATATTCATCATCAATTAAGTTTTCTAACTTATCAAATAATTCGTAGGTTTTTTCGAAGTGTAATTTTTGTCTTCCATGGACGGGGATATTCACCTTCACATAGTACTTATCAGAAAAGAACTTTTTAATGTGATTTGCTTTCACATTTAAGTCATTATCGGCAATATTCACCCCAAAACGTATCTCTTTTGTAATGATTCGGCTCGCTCTTGCATTTTTTTCTACTGCTTTTTTCTTTTTAGTAAGTGCATACTCAAACTTGTTTAAATCCACAATTTTACATACGGGCGGATCTGTTTTATCGGAAACCATCACCAAGTCTAGGCCTTGTGACTGTGCCATTTTAATTCCAACTTCAGTGGACTTTATTCCTATTTGTTCACCATCTACACCAACAATCCTAACTTGTGGTGCTCTTATTGAATAGTTACATATTGGCCCTTGTTTTCTAGAGTTGTCGTTAAACTTCGTTTTCCGTTGTTTCACTTGTTTTTTTCTCCTTTGTTATATCGATTTTATCATCGAGAGTTGTTATATTAATCTGATTGTATCCTTTATCAATAATATCTTTAATATCAAAAAACACATCAGTTAGTAAACCATCTATAACTGTTCTTAATACTCTTGCACCAAGATCAGTGTTAAATGACTCCTTTGCAATATGTTTACATGCATTTATGTCAATATCCAAGTCAATGTTTTGTTGACTAAGCAAATTTTTATATTGCTTAACTATACTGTTTTTAGGCTTTACCATTATCTCAACTAAATCATCTTCTGTTAGTTGATCAAATTCAACAGTTATTGGTAATCTTCCAAGTAACTCTGGAATGATGCCAAACTTAATTAAATCCTTTGTTGTTACATTTCCTTTTTCTTGTCTGTCATCAAATTGTTTTGTACCAAAGCCAACTTTACCTTTTCCAAGTCTCTGTTTAATAATAGCATCTAATCCTTGAAATGCACCCGCACAGATAAACAAAATATCATCTGTACGCATTCGTACTTTACTTGCATCAGGATGTTTACGCCCGCCTGAAGGATTTATATCTGCCACTGTGCCTTCAATAAGTTTTAGTAATGCTTGTTGTACTCCTTCACCACTAACATCCCTGCTTATGCTAACACTTTCTCCTCTTTTACTTTTTTTATCAAGTTCATCAATATAAATTATACCTTGTTCAGCTCTTTCAACTTCATCGTCGGCCGCCCAAAGCAGTCTACCTAAAATACTTTCTACGTCATCACCCACATAACCAGATTCTGTTAAACTTGTCGCATCAACAATAGCAAATGGTAATCCTAAAAATTTTGCTACGATTTTTGCAATATATGTTTTCCCAGATCCACTTGGCCCAATAAACAGTAAATTACTTTTTTCTATTTTATCATCATGTGTTTTATTATAAAGAAGGCGTTGATAATGATTAAAAATTGCCACACTTACAACTTTTTTAGCATCAGGCTGGCCAATTACATAATCATTAAGGTACGCATTAATTTCAGTAGGGAAACGAGGTTCAGTGTTATCAAATATTAACTTTTCTTGCTTTTTTTCATGTATTACTTCTGAACTCAGTACAATACAATCAGCACAGATATATGCATTATTTCCTTCTATTAAAGTTTCAATATGCTTCGCATCTTTACCACAAAACGAGCATTGTATATCTAGTTGCTTAGTCATCGTGCATTGTTGAATGTGTTAGTAACAATGCGGCAAAATTATCCCAACTATGAAATAAAAACGTATCTGCCATGTTACTAATTGCTTTCATCATATCTACTGAAATTGATCCTTCATCATAATAATAATACGTGTTGATTGTTCTACCAAAACCAGCAATCGCCAATTCAAGGTCTGTTAGATCTCCAATGTTTACAATTTTAATATCAGCCATTTTCCAATTCATCATCAGCCAATCTAACGTATCTGTTGTTACGTGACCGTTTGTACAATAAAATACAACTTCTCTATTTGGTACAATATCAGACGAAGCCGCTATGGCTTGCTCTTGCCATTCTTCACTACCTCCTAGTGTACATATTTTAACGCCTTGTACTGGTATATAAAAATCAGGTGGGGTCACTTTTACAACATCTGTATCTGTGTTTATGTCCATATTATCAATCTAGCCAACCGTCTCCTTTGGCATTTTCCCTTCGTTTTTGCAATTCTTCTTCTGTAACTTTTGCTTTAACTGGTTTGTCTTTTTCTAATTCAGCATAAACCTGATCTAATGTATCTTGGTCTGCATTAGCAAGTACCTCTTCTATTTCAACTGTATCAGTACTCGTTACACCAACTACTTCATCAAAACTTTCTATATCTTCTGCTTCTTCTTTACGTTCATCTAATGTATGTGTGTCGGCGTACGTTTCTTGTACGTTATCTGTGTTATCTTCGCTTGTTTGTACATCTTCTGCAATAGTTGTGTCTGCTTCTGTTGCAACTTCGGTTTTCTGATATACGGCTGTTTTAATATCTTCAGTTGTTGAAACATTACTAACATCTTCTGCTGAAAATCGTCCTTCAATTGGTTCAGCAAAGTCTGCTTTTGATTCTACATCTTCATCAATGTGGGTTTCTGCTTCAGTTGCTACTTCTTGCTTTTGATATAGTGCAGTTTTTACATCTTCACTAACTTCAGTATCAGCACTTTCAATTAAAGCATCCGTTATACTGGTTGAAAACTCTTCTGTTTCTTGAACTGGTACATCATCTTTTGCAGTAACATCATTTGATTCTTCATCTGTTTTAAATTCATCTTCTACTACAACTTCAGCATCTGTATCTGTGCTTACTTGCTGTCGTTGGTATACTGCCGTTTTTACATCTTCACTAACATCTGTGCCTAACATTTCATCAAATTTTTGGTTTATTTCTTCTTTAAGTTCTTCTATAATTTCTGTGTCAATATCTGATTCTTTTTGGGTTACTGAAACACCTTGAAGTTCTTTCCAAAAACTTGCAACATTGTCTTCTTCTTTATCAATAATCAAATCTTTTTTTTTGTCATCAATTTCAACATCAACGTCGTCTTCTTCTTTTTGGTGAACTTCGTCAGATGTTATTTCGTCTGTTGTTGCACTATTAAAACTATCATTAAATGATGCTAAAATTTTCTGACGTTGTTCGTCAGTAACATCAATAGGTACATCATCAAAGTCATCTTGTATTATTGCTTCTTGTGGTTCTCTATCTATAACTTTAATTTCTAATTCTTCTGTAACTTCTGTTTTTATTGGGGGCTCATCAAGCATTGACCATCCGGCTTCATCTTCAGGTTCAGGCTCAAAATAATCCTGTGCTATATCCTCTGGTTTCTCTAAATAATCCTGTGCTATATCTTCAGGCTTATCTAGATAATCGTTTGCTAATTCTTCTGCAATGGTTGATTGTTCTGGTCCCGGTTCCGGTTCCGGCTCTGGGTCTTGTATTCGCTCGACCACAACTGGAGGCGTTCTAACTTCTGGCGCAGGGTCAGGGGGTGTTGGAATAGGCTCTTGTGGTCGTTTTCTAGTATCTTCATCTTTTTTCCTTCTCCACATTATAAATCCTTCACTTGCGGCTAATAACATAAACACCGCAAAAGGATCAAACACAAATATAATAATTATTGTAACTAGTCTTACTGCTTCTTCAAGCAACTGTTGATCAACTGATTGACCATATATTAAAGCCGCAATGTATTTAACTGGCCCAACTTCTGCTTCTAACTTTCTATATCCTGATTCTAAAACCCGTTTTTGTTCTCTTACTACGTCTTGCCTTTTAATTTCGGCACCTATAAATGTGTCCAATTCATTAACACGAGTGTCAATATCTTCTGTTTTAAGTGATGCTTGTTCTCTTAATTTTGCGATGCGGTTGTTAATGTCTTGAACCTGCGGAGCATACATGTTATCAATTCGTTTATGTTGGGCACGTAATTCTTTTTTAACAGCAATTATTTCTCGTTGTACCCTTGCCGCAACACCAAGTTCTGACCTTCTTGCTCGTTCAATTTCTTCGTTATATTTGGCTTCGTCAATTAAGCCATCGTCCATTTGTTTATCAGCTCTTGCCTGATCATCTCTTTTACGTTGTTGTGCTTGTGCTAATCTGTCATTTTGATTTTGTATGTCTTCGTCTGATTGTTCTTTATATGTTTTTTTATCTTTATTAACCTTCTCATATATTTCTTTTAGTGCATCTTGCTCACGTACAATTAATTGATCGACACGTACATCTTGACCTTTATTTAGACGGTCAATTTCGCCTGTCCATGTTTCAATTTTTGAAACACTTCGTACAATTTGTTCATTTATTGCTTCTATTTGTGCAAATTGGTCAGTAGTCAGAGCGGTTTGTTCAATATGAGCTCTGCTCAGAAAACCAAAAATACCCATGCTTGTTATAAACATGAGTACTACTACACTTGTTGTAAGATATATTTTAAGGGTAAGTTTTGTGTGATGCCAGTTTTGATGCAACCAGACAGTTGCAACCAATTTACCAACTTCTAGTGTGATGCCCATTACTGCAATAGCAACGGCCGCCCCACTAAAAATTGACATTAACCCTACTACGCTATACCATATTGCTACGGTAGAAACACTTAACGCACTTAATAATGCCAGTATGGTTAGAAACATTAAGCCACCTGTTCAAATTTTTCTAACAAGCCATCCTCCACCATTTGTGCATTAATACTTTTTTCATTTTCGGTTTCATATAATATACCAAATATTCTACCGGTTTTGTTTTTGCGATTAAAAATAGTTTGTACAATAAACTGTCCAGACAGCCGTCCCTTCAGAGCCTCGATAGACTCATCTCTTTTCTCAGGAATGGGTTTGGTTTGATATAATCTAATCCGTTGTCGAATAGTTAATTGAAATCCTAAATCTATAAATGCATCCAAAGTATCTGCATCGACAACACTTATCAATTTGGCTTTGTACGTATACATTCGCTATAACACCTCTTAATTAATATTATTTGTATTTAATAGGATCTATTCTTATAGAAATAATGTGCGCCAATTCTCCCAATTCTATTCATCCGCGAAGCCCATCGTGGGTTTACGTACTCGGCGTGGTAGAAAGTTGAACCTTCCGTTATATCGACCATCCGATTATTTGTCATTACCAATTTGGCAACTTTTTTACTATTTTCCCATACTCGTCCGGGATGAGGAACATCAATTTTTCCATCACACCACCACGAAAATTGACACCTATCTTTAACTGGATAAACATTACCTTCCCAATTTTTATAGGTGGGGCCTTCTTTGATAACTCCACAAACTGTGGTTGGCCATCTGTCTTCTTTAACTCGGTTTAATACCACTTGTGATACTGCAATCTTGCCAGCCAGGGGTTCCACAGCAGATTCAAAATAAATGTTTAGAGCCATACATTCTAATTGCTCTGGGTCTACCCATCGTGTTAGTGATGAACTATATGAATTGATATGTCTATCAATTCCCTGATGCTCACGAAAAGCCTCAGTACCATATACATTTTTATTAAATTTTTGTGTACCTGATGTCGTCATTGGCTCAAGTGAACCAGGCATTAATGGCGGTGCCATTATGTTATCATCAGTACAACTTATATTTGTACAATCATTAGCGATATATTTAATGTCGCCAATTTTATAATTGCCGGCCGCTTCGGTATATTTGTTACCAATATTCGAAGTCCAACCAGTAATCATAAAAAAGATAAAAATACTTATAACATATTTCATATGCAAATTACACCTCCAAAAAAACATGATCTATAAGACAATAAAAAAGGCAGGAAACAAAATTGCTAACCACCTTTCAAAATTTCTATAAATCCTAGTAGGCTCATATGCTTTTCTCACTAAGGAGAATTTAATAGAGCTAGTTACTAAGTACTCGGGATTATTTATCATTTATATATAATTTGATAGTTCTGATATACTATATACAATAGATGCATTAACCGTGCAAACCTGTATAAAAGTGGGCAATTTTGGGTATTTTCGTGTGTCTTTTGGGCATGTTTCACTATCTTTTTGTTGATCCCTATATAGGGCTATTTCTTAGTGTTTTCGGGTTTTTTACCATTTTTTACTGAAATAATCCAACCTCTGTAACCATCCTTGGTTTTATACGTTAAACGTGTTTCTATATGAACCTCTCCTGAGTACTTATATATTTGATATTTTGCTTTATCTTTGTCAGTATCGCCAACCAATTACATATCCATTAACCAAGGATTTTTCTTAACAAACTTGCTTCGTGCCCCGCCACGTTTGCGGATGTCTTCTAATTCTCTTATTGCTTTAACCATCCACTCAGCGTTCATAGCCAAATCATTATCGATAATATGCTTTGCGTTTGTATAGTTTTGATCCTTAACCATCTCAAGTACCTTTTCAGCATTGCGAACCATGCCACGTTCAATCATGCTTAAAGGGCGTTTACCAGAACCAGTAAAAAATTCTGGATCACCGTCTTTGAAACTTTGTTTACCTTCGTCTGATTGTAAATCTATTCCAGCCCAAGTAGCACTAAACTTTTCACCATCTAATGGTTTACTTGGTTCTTGCCTTCCTGGAAACTCAATGATATTATCATCGCCGTCTTCGTGTTCACTAAGATCACGTCTTTTCATATTAATTCCTTTTTAGGATTATACACTATACAAAGTATACTCTACAGTTATTTCTTCACCTTCATCTATTTCTCTTGTTGCTATCAAATGGTATCTCTTGTCGTTTATTATTTCCATTTTAACAACATTCGGATTATCAGAATGATTAATAAAACCACCCAGTGGTGTTCTAATATAACCGTTCTCATAACCCTCATCAGGAATGTGACTTACACCTAAATTCGTTCCTTGCTCTATCTTTTCTGTCGCAAATAACCCCAATCCTTCTATCCAAGAATTACGAATTGTCAAATAATTCTGAAGTGGCTTATACATTTTATTTGCCTTGTCCGCGATATCGCTTCCAACAACGAACGGCAGTTTTGTTGATTGGTCTTGACTGCTTGCTTTTTCCTATACTTGTTCGTTTTCGTCCTGCTCGTGTGTTGCTTCGCGGTTCTCCGCCAAACATGCTATTCTTTGATCGTTTTGCCATTTTATGTTTATATTATAGGTTCAAAGGGCGAAGGCTCTTACTAGTCCATCAGCGAATGTTCTCGCCCTTTCTTAGTTAGTTTAATTTACTTCTTACTATAAATTCCCCAAAGAATCCATAGTGCAACTAGTCCAACTAATCCTTCTGCTCCGAGAACTTTTACAAAAC
>Ga0209090_10003109_pt1 | contig 10434 bp, 6 predicted proteins | sample ArcticOcean_MG_C_9_FD_187432 | JGI IMG/M metagenome (GOLD analysis project Ga0209090, IMG submission 187432) | Marine microbial communities from western Arctic Ocean - ArcticOcean_MG_CB2_152 (SPAdes) (version 2) | ecosystem: Environmental > Aquatic > Marine > Oceanic | place: Arctic Ocean... | reverse complement strand
GGCTTCTTGGTGGTGGCTTTCTTCGCGACTTTCTTCGCGCCAGCCTTCTTGGCGGCTGGCTTACGCTTCGGGGCGGCTTTCTTGGGGGCTTTAGCTGGCATATTTATATATAAGGTATGTGTACGTGTGTTTAAATTTATGACGCCAATTGGAATTTGAATTGCCCAATTATAATTGAGTGAAAAGTTTTCGACACGATCCAACAGAATATTTTGTAACCCCCTTCCTTGGCGGCTCGTTTCGATGTTCGAGAGAAACCCGACTTTTTTGGACCGAGAGAATTTTTTCTTTCCTTTTTTGTTTTTTTTGGTTCCCTTTTCTCTCTTTCCTCTCGAACGAAACACCAAAGAACACAAAACGACAACAAAAAAGGAAAAGTACCTTCTTCAATCGAGCGTCGTCTTTTTGGACTCTTCCTCCTGTCATACTTTTCAATCTCAGCGACGACGCATTCGCGTTCTCGCTTGTTCGCGTCAGATAGTTTTTTACGCTTTCACGTGAAGTTTACTACTCGAAAGTGAAGACAGAACTTCTCTGTTTTTTCTTTTGTTTGCTTTTTTTTTCTCTCCTTCAAAGGCGCCGGAAAGGACAAAAAGAGAAAAGAGAGGGGACGAGACGCAAAAAAAGCTCTTCTCTCGAAAAGGCAAAAACCTCCTCTGCAAGAGTCCAAAAAAACAAGAAGAAGAAGAAGAAAAAAAACACAAAAAAGGAGAGGAGAATAAACGGTGATGTAGAGATACATTCTGGTTCAAATTAAGAACACGCTGGATCGTCATCGATTCATTACGGATGTATCCCTCGCGTGGTGAACTCTGAACGATAGTACTGACGTTTTACGAAGCGCACGAGCCGCGACATTTTTCAGAAATATTTTTTTTGATGAGTTTTTTCTCATTTTCATTTCTTCTCTTTTCCTCTCGTTTTGCTTGGTTTTCAACAAGAGAAAGAGAGAGAGCGAGAGAGGACAAATTTCTTCTCTTCCTTCGAACACAAAAAGAGAAAAAATATCAAAGTTACCGTGTTCTGTCTGCGCGCGCAGTAAAAGTCGCGCAGACGCGCGATATAAAAACCGATCATCAAAACAGACGAAGAACGCGCTTTGTTTATCCTCCTCGTGCGCGTTTTCTTCTTCTCTGCACTTGAAGCCGCTTTGACATTTCTACGCGCGCGAGGAATATATTTTATGGTTTTCTTTTCTTTCTTCTTTCTTTGGTTTTGAGTGACTTTTTTTTTCTTTTTTCTTCTTGCAAAAAAACAGAGGAGGTCTCTCGTTTTGGTCTTTCCAGAAAAAGAGAAGAGAAAGAAGAAGGAGAAAAGGAATTTTTTTTGTCACTCAAAAGTTTTCTCTCTTCTCTTTTCTTCTCTCTTTTTTACTCTCTTTTCTCTTTGCGCGCACGAGAACACTTCTCATCGAATCTTCTTCCGTCATACTTCAACAACGCACCATAAAACTTTCAATAGAGATTGCTTCTGGTACATAAATACGCGCGCTGACAAAATATCATCCCTCAAAACAGTCTTTATTATTCAACTAAACCATTCACCCAACAAAACCGAAAGTGAACACCACGCGGTGTGTTCATATTCCGAATTTGAATTTTGGACACCCTAAATAAGCCGAGCACCCTAAACTCCGGGAAAGCTGGGAGCGAATCTCAGACGATTCAGCGATTCAGAAAAGTTTTCAAAAGTTTGCCCCTCTCACCACGCACGCGTCGTCGAAAATGGACGACGACACGAGTAAAGAGAACAAAACTCATAGCAATAACAACAACAACAATGGCAACAGCGCGGCGACGCCATCATCGGTGCGTCGTGTGTCTCTTTTTCCTTCTTCGTTATATATCGCACTTTTCATTTCTCGCCTTCTTTGAGAGGCCAAAATTCAAACGGGAAAACTCTTTCAATTTTAACCAAAACTCACCTCTCTCTCTCTAATTAGATACTAAAGCGGGAACGAAAGCAAGCTCTCGGAGATGCGTTAGCCCCGAACGCGTCGACCAGGCGAAAAGTAGAAGAAGATAATAACAACACTGAAGAAGAAGTAGATATGGAAAACGATAATAATAATACGACGACGACGACAACGACGAGAGAATTAGTAGGAGCGCAACAAATTCAAACTGCGGGCGTTGTTGTCGCTGATCCGCAATCGCGAACGATAGCGCAATCGCCTTCGTTCCAAGCGAAGAAGAAACGAAGACAAAGTCTCGGAGGGAGACGCGTTTCGTTCGCTCAGCCGAGAGAATTGGAGGAAGTAAGAGAGTATTACAAGGTGCGTAACGAAGAGGGACACTACCCCATAATTTTGTTTTTTACTCAAAGAGAGAGAGAGAGAAGGGGAACAAATAACAGAGAGCAAAAGTTGTGAATTCTTCTTTCTTCTCTCTTCTCTCTCTCTCTCTCTCTCGTTTATTCACCAACCATTGTTTTCGTTTTCGCGATATATTTGACGACGACGACGACGACGACGACGCAGAATATCACAGACACATCGACTGACCAACCTCATGAAACTCTTTATCACATTTATAAAACCCGTACAGGAGAGCAACAACTCGAACACAAAGACGCGCGATTCGTTTGGAACAGCGGGAGGAGGAAAAGGAGGAGCAGCGTTAGATGAGACTATGCTCAACCAAAGCTTATTGAACGATTCATCAATCGTGAACGATGACGTTGATTTCCAGTTGAGTGGTTTAGAACCGTTGCAAGAGGAAGAAGAGGATGGAGACGTGGATGACGACGTCACGAGGAATCAGACAACGACTGGATTTAGCTATCAACCCACCGAAGGTTTGACGACGTCGGTTATTCCGAGCATGGCCAATTTGGTCGAAGAAGACGAAAAAGAGGACGACGATGACGAAGAAGAAGGAAGGGATAAGAATGTTGTTGCGGGAGGAAGAGGTGATGAAGGCGCGACGACAGCCTTGATTACGGAGGCGGTGCCATCAATGTCGAGATTATTGGACGAAGATGAAGAACAAGATAAAGAGAATATTAGCGCCACTGAAAATCGGAGCGTGGACGCGAATGTCTCCGCAGAGCAAGTAGTGCAAGAAGATGAAATTACTCTCGGAAGTGTTTTGAACGTCACGGTGAACAACAACCAATCGATAGCATCGCAGTATACCTCGGGAGGAACCGAAAAATTGAACGTCACGAACTCTGTCGATGATTCGATGATGCAAAACAACAACAACAATAACAAGCAGCAACCGATTACGCCGAGTTTTACGTTTGGATTTGATAGCTCTCTTGATCCGGATCTCGTCGATAAAGATGGAAGTTCTCGAGAACATGCTACAATCACGCCGGCAACGGCGACGACGACGGCGACGAGGATGAACACAACGACGAGATTGAATAATACCACCACCAATAACAACACTACGACGATAAATACTGGAACAATGAATGTGACTATGGGATACGACGATGAAGACTTCGACGAGATTGACTTGAGAGCAAAAGCGAACAAGGAGATGGGAACAGAGACATACGAATTTTTGTATGGAGCAGGCGCCAACGCGACTCGAAGATTGACCGGAACGCAGCCGTTGAATTCGACGAACACGTTATCATCTTCTGCTCAAGAAACACCTTCGATGACCCTTGGAGGTAACGTGGCCAATGCGAATACTACGCAACTTCAAACGCCATTCGACGCTCCGAGTTCAAACGCAAAGAGCGAACACGATGGTTTCACTCCGGGTGAATCTACTCTTCGTATGGCAGAAGCGCTTCGTAAGCAACAGCACGGTCAGGAGGCTTTGCAAACGATGCGAATGAATTATCAAGTTGATGGAAATGACACGAATATGCATTCGGTCACGGTTACGAAAGACGACATCTTTCGTCGTCAAAGTCAAATGTACAACACGCCGGGTGCGAGATACAACAGAAATAGACGCTCATCTGCTTTGATGTTACTGGATAGATCCGAGCTCCACGGTCACTACACGCCAACGTTCGATAATGACAAGGCGCGAAACTTTGGAACGCCGGCGAGAAAAGGTGCGTTGAAAGGATTACCCGTCGAATTACCGCCGATTCCGGATGCGTTATTAGCGAAAGACGCGAAACCGTTGGAACTCTCCGATTTGTATCACGCGTGTCAAGTTTCGTTCGTTCCGGCGGAGAACATGCGACGAAGTTCAATCGCGTTTGGTCAGTTAGCGACCCTTCCGCCTCCAGAAACGTGTGAAGACGGGTTGAAGATTGTCTGTCTCGTGAATCCTTTGATTGAAGCGTTGGAATCGTTTCACGAGGATCTTGGTGAAAAAATGCACTCGTTATCCGCAGAGGTTGAGAAATTGCGCTCGGAAGTCGAAATTGCGCAACCGATGTTCCTTCGTTTGGCTTCTTCGGACGATCCCCAGCACAAGCGAGAAGTTTCAAGAGCTGGTCAAGCGCTGAAGAAAAAATGCAAAATGGAAGCGAACGAACGCTTTGATCGTCGAAAGCTCAACGCGGAAACAACGGTCAATGAAGCCTTGCGTGCGCACGAAAAAATTGCCCAAAACTCCAAGGAATCCGTGCATCAGTCGCGCGAACGTCTCGTCGAGTTGAGGCACATCGCCGAACGTAAACTCGAACTTTTGCGTAAGAAGCGTTCCGAGCAAATGCTCGCTATCGAAAATGCGAAGAAACCGGATGCTACTCGCACGGACGTTATGAATGCAGTTTTAGATTCTCGAGCGGCTTTACAGGCCGCGAATAACTTAGACATCAAGCTCGAAACGACTGTTGCCGAGAAACAGGCGAAGCAAGTTGCGCTCCCGAACGAAGTCGAGTCGTTGAAAGAGCGCGTCGAGGAGATGCGAATTGCCGTACAGAACGATCCAACTTTAGAAAACAATCAGGAATTGACGATGAATCTCACTAGAATGATTACGGCATCTTCAATGAAGGCTCTTGGAAATGGTAATAGTAGATTTTCCATAGCTGCCAATAACGCACAGACTCCAGGAAAAATGAGACTCGCGAGCCGTGTTCGTCTTTCTCAGAAAGCAAAGAAAGCTGAAAGTTTGGCGGATGACTATTCTATCATCGCATCTTTAGCTCCGTTTTCCTTGGAACGCGTCGATGGCGCCGAATCGGCGGAATTGACTTTGAGAGTTGGCGAGTTGTTCTTGGTCACTTTAGATGCGCGAACCGGCGCCGGGAGGTGCACTCTGGTTCAATCGTCCAGCGATAACAACATCAACAGCGATTCGCCGTTAGGCATTGAGAATGTGAAGAAATTTGCCGCTGCCGTAGCTGGTGCACCGTTTGCGTGGAACATCGGGGATCAAAGCTCATCCAAGATTATCATTCCTGGTGCCGGATGCTCCGGCGTTTTACAAAACATATGCCCGAGACTGAGAGCCGCCGAGGCGATTGTAAAAGAGTGCGAAAAGTGCAGAGACGCGTTTACAAGCATTTCGAACATAGTGTTGGAAGAAGACGGGAAGATCTCGTTGACGTTTAGCGACGTCCGAAGAGGACGCATCTTAGATGTCAGTCTGGATATGAGATTAACTATTGAAGATGCCGACGCTTCGAACGACTCCATCGGTTCGCGAGACGATGTGAAATGCGCTTTTGGATTTGGTACGAGCAAAGAAAATACGGAGAGAAGTTTGAGGCGAGCGTTGCGAAGATCGAACGCTTCTGTTTTCGGCGCCAAGAAGCTGTTTTCTACGTGCAAACTCGTGGATGCAGTCGTCAGAGGCGGGGTGGATGCGACGAACGCCGCCTTTGCCGTTCCGGATTTACCGGCGAGCAAAAAGATGAGTTCGGGTAACTCTGCGCCTCTCAACACCGCCATGGTGCGCTAAATACTACATATATACACACACACACACACACTACGCTTTAGCTTTTATATTAATGTTGTTATTTCATCATCTTTATTATATAAGTATACTATTTACTCTCTTTCTTTGTGAAAAGCAATTTTGAGCACTTAAAAACCGCCAAAATGAGGTTTAAATTTAAACTTGTGCTTATTTCGTCACAACCAAGAAGGAATCTTTGGACGCACTCCCATTAAAATTTTCTTATCATGGGATCGACGAGCGAAGGCAGTCTCTTGCAAGAGACGCGATTGCTCTCGGATAAGATTTTGGAGACGAAACATGTGTTGCAAACGGTCATGATGCGAGTGTCGACCTTAGAAAAGAAGATGGAGAGTTTACGAGAGGAAAATCTTTCTGAAAAATTGAAGAACAAACATTTGAATGCGGAATTGGCTCGCGAGCGCAAACAATCACAACAACAACGACGACAACAGCTACCTAATCATCATCAAAATACCAACGATGATGATGGCGAGGTGGACGATGTGAAGACACTGGTCATGATGAGACGCGCGGCAGTGAACGCGAGTACCGGAACGACGACGACGACGACGACGACACCGAATCCAGTCCCTCGTCTTCACAACGAGCACCAAAAGAATAAGATTGTTGACGTGCAAACACCTACGGCGCCTATTCCTACCACGACGACGACGACAAACACGCGAACGCCACACGACTCAGCGCACACGACTTCAGCGCGCATACCTAAAATTGCAAAGAAAAAGGAGCGCACGTTTGCACCGAACGATCCGAGGAGAGACGCGTACGCGGCGCGAGTGCCGGCTCAGACGATTACGAACAGGGTCCCCCTCTATCGATACTTCGGTGGACACTTCGGCAGAGGAGAAAAAGCGACAACTGAAAAAGGAAGTCGTTGAACGGGAACGAGAAGAACGTGCCTCGAAGAAAGCAAAGACGCGCGACGACAACAGCAGCGACGACGACGACGACGACGCTTTGGCGGTGAAGTTCCAAAAGAGACCGGCGAAGAAAGAAAAGAAGAAACAGAAGAAAGGCGAACAAACAGCAGGAGGCACGGTAAAACTTTCGGAGCAAGAGGAACATCACTTAAAATACGGCCACGGGAGAAGAGGCGTTCGAGTGGATACGGTGCAAGGACCGGCGTACTTTGCTTTGGATGACGACCAGCTTCTCGGGATTGGAGATAGAGTAAACGTCCATCCGTTGACGCTGTATTCTTTATTTCGATGGGACCAGCCGCCCGATTTATCGCTTCGTTCGAGACTCCTCCAAGGGACTCGTTTATTTTTAGCGCCAAGCGAGGAATGGGAATTCGATTACATACGCGAAGACGAACTGAAAGCGATCACAAAAATGTGCGAGAAAATATCCAAAGCCTCGCCAGAGTTGTGTTTCGATGATGCAGACGTCAGAGCTTTAAAGAATAAAGTTCAAGAATTATCTAAAAACAAGGACAAGGAATCTGCGGATCATTATTTCGTATCCCTGCCCTTTTATCGAGCGGTTAAAGAGATAATAAAAAACCAGAGCGCTACGAAAGATCATTTAGAGCGAGCATAGAAAAAGTTTGCGCAACTTTGGCAAGCGGCGGGATTTTTAGAACCGGAGAGAAACGCGGCAACTGTTAGAAGCTTCGAAGAGCAAAGAAAAGCGTTGAAAATCCTTATCCAGTGGAAAAGAGATGGCGGTGAATAAATTAGCAGTATACATCAACATATACAGTACCATGGTACCTAGGAACCGTTTACGTGTGCGAGATTAGAATTTGTAAATGTGGAACAACATACACCCCAATTTTTTAAAGAATTTTTATCACCTGTTCTTATACTCTTCGTCGAGCGCCATCACCAGTTTTTCCCCGCGTACATCGGATAGAGTGGGCAATGAAGACGTTTCAAAAATCAATATATGTAAACCATCTCGCGTTTTGGAGTTCACCAGCGCTTTAAATCCGACGCTTTCAATGGTTTTCTGCCAGGTTTTTGCAACTAAATTTTCTTTCGATTTATCGAAGCCGTGCGGTTCGATAATCATCAAGAGTCCATCTCCATCTCCTTTCAAGCATTTTCGAGCGTTAATAATCATCTGAAATCGATTTTCGGGCGTCGGAACGTACGTGAGGACTAGCGAAAGCACCACGATGTTGAATGAGGACAATTTTAGCCCTTCAAGTCGTTTCGAAGAGGAGGAGGAAGATGTTTTGAGCAGCGTCTCAGCCCCGTTCTCGTCCTCGATGCGGTCAAAAAACTGTACGTTCAGAAAATCACCCTCTAAGACATTCTCTGCTCCATCTTCCGGTGCTAAATCGAACGCGACGACTTTGCAGCTACCAAAGTGCGTACTTTTGCGCTCGTACTCGCGATAAAAGTCCCAACACGAACCCACATCTAAAAGCCGAAACGTCTCTCCGTTTTTATCATCGTTTCCGTCACCGCTGCTGCTATTACTACTTTTACTTCTATTTACTCTACCGTACCGCCTATTGCGATCTATCGATGCGTTGCGCGCCTCCACGACGCGAGCTGTTTCTTCGTTATTTCCCTCGCTTCTTCCGTCTCTTTTGCGTTTACCCCGACGAAGAGCTATTCGAGTTGGCGCTAATTTTCCTACATCTTCACCGAGACTTGTTATCAATTTTCTTCGACTCTTTGCGTATTGCCTCCCATCCTCGTCACCATCGTGTTCGACATTGCTTTCCATCTTTCCGAAATAATGTTCAAAGAATTCGAAAGACCACGTGAGCGCATTTTTCACCCACTTACTCTTCCCGGTTGCCGCTGCCGCCTTGCTGTACTGTTGTAAATCTTCCTCGTTCGCTTCTGCCCCATCTCTCAATTTCTCGTGAACACTTCTTATGACTGTTTTCCGCCAAAAATGATCTTCGTTCGCCTTCTTCGCCATTTCGGCTACTTCACTGAGCGTCATCGCTCCTTCCACCAGTGCTCTTTTGCACACGACAAAGTCTAAAGCTATGAGTTTCGACGCCAGTTTCACGTCCTCGGCTATTGCTTTCAAATACTCTCTTCGTCTTCGGTTGTCGCTCTCGCGGTCGCTTTCGATTCGTTCTCGAACGAATTGATGTGCGGTTGCTTCGGATATAACGTTTGGCATCTCCTCTTGTCCTTTTTCTTTAGTTTGGTAGTTGTTCGCTTTCGCGCACGTTTCGTACGCCGTTTTGACCATCCGAACAGCGTTCAGCTTTAAACCTTCTGGCACCTCTATTTTTTCTTCCTCTTCTTTTTCTTCGTTCATATCCTTCGTCCAAGCCATCGAGGCGCTGTGCGTTTTCCTTCTCGTTTCACGTCTCCCTATATCCCCCAATGAACGAGAACAATCGAAACCGCAAACGGTAGCAGTTGTAGTATCAGTTGTCGCAGCAGCAGCAGCACTGGTCTGCGTTCTGAACGAGTTTTTCAAAGCCGGGTGCGGACGTCTCAAATGAACGTCACTCGTTTTTTTCAGAGAACTCCTCCTCTCGAGAAGAAAGAATCGAGAGACGACGACGGAAACGAAAGATTTATTACCACCACCAAAACACAGTTCTGAAACGAGTTTTCCTCCTCTGCGCATGCGCGACGCGAGTGAGATGATGCGCGTCGGCGTGTTTTTTTCTCCCGAGAAAAGACTGATGATGTGGGAGACAAAAGAGAGAGAGAGAGAAAGAAAGAGAGAAATTGCCCCGAAAGCGGCAAAACCAAAAACCAAAAAATTCCTTCTTTTTCTGCTTTTTCTTCTTTTTTCTTCATGCTCTTCATAGTTGTTTCGCGTCACACACGCGAGCACAAACAACAAACAGACCAACAGAGAAAATGGGGAAAAAAGGGACCGCATCATCCTCGAAGACTGCAAAGAAGAAGAAGCAGTCACCGGGTGCTGCTGCTAAAACTCCTTCCTTACCGAATAAGGCAAGCGATTCCTATTTCTTTTCTTTTCTCTCTCTCTCTTTTCTCTTCTCTTTCGTCGTCGGGTTGCGTTGCGTTCGTTGAAATCTCTCACCTTTCGGCCGCCAAAACGCATCATCGTTTTTCGTAACGCCGTCTCCCGCATTTTAATATCGGAAGATGAGACCAAAGCGCTGACCTGAGGACGTTTACACTTTCACACGCGCTCATTTCTTTCAGGCTAAGCGGAAGAACGCGAAGAAGAGTAACAAAAGAAGCATGAACAACAACAACGCGAAGAAAAAAGGAGGCGATGGAGACAAGACAAAAAGTACTCACGACGTATCCTCCGATACAGAAGAGAGCCTATCGATTGACGAGGAAGACGTCGAGTTTGTGACGAAAAACGCGCTGTTCACCAAACGATTGCTGGCAAATTCGAAAGAACTTGAAGAAGAGAAAAAAGGTAAGAATGAGAAGAATAAAAGTCACGGAGACGCGGACGATGCAGACGACGACGACGACGATAACGTAGAGCGCATGTTCTTCGAACAGGAAAAAGCGAAGAAAAAGGAAGCGTGGGAGAAGAAACAAAGAGAAATGTTGAAGAAAAAGAAGAAGAAAGAAGAAAATAAAGATGATGAAGACGACGACGACGACGACGACGATGAAGAAGGCGACGTGCGTTTACTCCTTCCAGTAAAACGGTTAGATGGAACTCT
>Ga0209090_10003104_pt1 | contig 10444 bp, 8 predicted proteins | sample ArcticOcean_MG_C_9_FD_187432 | JGI IMG/M metagenome (GOLD analysis project Ga0209090, IMG submission 187432) | Marine microbial communities from western Arctic Ocean - ArcticOcean_MG_CB2_152 (SPAdes) (version 2) | ecosystem: Environmental > Aquatic > Marine > Oceanic | place: Arctic Ocean... | reverse complement strand
TGGTCATGAAACATACATAATCTAGCATCAAATTCACTTAAATTATCCTTATTAAAAAGAGTATCAGCAGGAAATGGACCTTTTGCATTAATATTATTTTTATTTAACTCCTCGATTGCAGGAATTATTATATCAATTTCCTCCTTACCAATTCTTCCCTCTTCGCCAGCATGAGGGTTTAAGGATGATATTGCTATCTTAGGATAAGTTATATTGAAATCTTCAATCAAACTTTTATTAAGAATACTAATCTTATTGATAAGCAAAGATTTATTTAATGAGCTTGATACCTCGCTTATTGGTACATGAGTTGTTGCAGTTGCAACCTTTAATTTTTTAGTCATTAAAATCATCAATGAGTCCGATTTGTCTTTATGTGAAAGATATTCGGTATGACCCGGAAACTTAAAACCATCATCCATAAGAATTTTCTTATATATTGGAAGGGTTACAATCCCTAAAACCTTTTTATTTTTTGCCAGATAGACGGCTGTATCAATTGACTCAATGATGGCGGCATTATTATCTTTATTTGGCTTTCCTATCCTAAAGACGACATCTTCTTTAGTTGGAAAAATGTTTATTGAATTGAGCTTTATTTCAGAAGGATCATTTATTATATTGATTGGGAGATCTATTTTGAAAAGTTTTAATGAGGCTTCAATCCAGGAGGGATCACATATTATAAATTTTTTTATTGCCCTGGTCTTACTGACTGCCTTTAAAAAAATTTCACTATTTATTCCACCAGGCTCACCCATCGTAATAGCCAAAGGTAGATTATTGAATTTTTTATCGATACTCAATGACTGCATCACGCCGTAAATCACGTAAATGTCTTCGAGACATCATACCTAGTTTTTGTGAGTAAATATTATCCTCAATGGTATTCTTATTTACTTGAACTCCAATATCGTCTTTTCTATCGCAAATCAATATTATATCTATTGTTTCCTCGGAAAGTCTTGGAGAGAGGGTGTCACCAGCATCCTTTTTTAAAAGTTCATCATGCAGTTCAGTTGGCAGTTCTTGAAGAAGTCTATCGCCAATAACATTTATTTCTTTTTCATTATAATTTTTTAAAAGAGATTCTAGTCTTTTACATGATACAAAATTTTCAGAAAAATCATTCGCTGAATCCTTATCTTCTTTTGAAAAGGTAACTGAAGTTAGGTTGTATTGATTTTTCATAGGATTCTTACCTCCTTCTTCAGATCTTCCGTTAACTTTTATAATATAATAACCGTTAACTGTTTTAATCGGTTTTGAAATAGAGCTTGATAGAAGATTTTCTATTCCAGTTATAATTTCTTGATCTAATTGACCTTCAGAAACCCAGCCTATACGTCCACCCTGCCCAGATGAAGGTGCCTGACTAAATTGCTGAGCAACGGGCTCAAAAGCTATACCATTTTTTAGTTGTTCAACCAGCTTATCTGCTAATTCTTTGGATTCTTTTTCTTCTCTCTCATCCTCAAATCCTATAAAAATTTCTGAGATATCATACTGAATTTTATTGATACTTTCTATTGTACGGTTATAGACAATATTAATTTCATCATCACTTATATTTATATATGAACCAAACCTTCCTCTAACTATCTTATTCCAAAGAAGTTCAGATTTAATTTGATTGATCAGCGTGTCAACCTTAACTCCTTGGCTAGTTATATTTTCAATAATACCCTCGCTGGTCGTTTGATTTCCTCTTGCAATTCGCTCAAGCATAAGTTGGATTTCTTCTTGTGATTCTGGAACCTCTAATTTAGAAGCTTCTTGGAGTTGAATTCTTTCATTTATAAGGGCTTTAACTGATTGAGTTTCAATTCTTTTTAAATTTTCTTCTGTTGGGGGTATTCCAGATGTTACCAAGATAAGCCTGACTCTCTGATTAACATCATATCTGGAAATGACCTCATCATTTACTATTACTGAGATAGCTTGGGTTTCTTGAGCTAATATTTCTTTACCAAACAAGGAAGTGATAAGCATTAATATTATTAAGGTGTTTTTATAATTAATCATCATTTTATCAATAAGTAAGTCATTAAAAAAAAGAATTCTAGTTTTCCCATAATTTTGATATACGATCAGAACTATCTAACGTTCCGCCACCAAAAGTAAATACATTAAATTTAATCATAAATGAATTAGAAGGTTTTAGATCTCTATACTCTGAAAATTTTCTTCTAAATCCTATTTCAAATGACATACAATCATCAATATAAACTACTGAAATTCTGTTGTTTAAAGAATTTTTAGAAACTACATCATAACGAAGGGCAGCCTGAATAAGCCAACTTTCTGTAATATTAAAAAAAGTTGCTAGGCGAGCTTCTCTTTGTTCTTTGAAATTTAAGATTTCGACATTATTTAAAAGAACATGACCCGCTCTAATACCCCATTTTGGATAAGTTATCAGCATATCAAGCTCTGATCTTCTTAAATCAACATCATTATCATCAAGTCTTCCTTTGTAAGATAGGGTTATCTCTTTATTAGGTTTGAAAAGAAAATCTAAAACAAAATCAGATAATTTTTCGTCCAATCCTGAGCCTTTTTCAAATGAATCAGGATTTTTAAATTTATAACTTTGCCCAACTAGCCCTGAAAAGAGACCGCTCTCATTAAAAAAATGAGAAAATTTAAACCCATAATTTATTCTGCTTCCTGTTTCCCACAGATCTATACCGGGCATTCTGTTTCTGGTAAAAATGTTATGAGAATTTAACTCAAAGCTAATAGAATCTTCATTAGGTATTTCTATATTTTTATTATTATCAACAGAGTAAGCAATTTGAATAATTGGTTCAATTATAGTATTTGAAAAATCATACTTTAAAGGAAGCTTCCACTCTATATCAACAGAGGGAAGCAATCGATAAATATCCCTGGTTTGTCCAAGAGGATTTGCTAAAAATAATCTCGATGAATTATTTGGTGTCCACTTTTTACTTGTTCTATACGCATCCCCTCGTATATTTAGATTTAATTTAAATATATGGCCATTATTGTTTATAATCTGTCTTTCCCAGTCAATCTCACTCGATACTCTATAAGTATTTCCGTCCGTTTTTCTTACGATTCCAAGTGTATTAATAGATATTTTTGATTTTCCACCGAAAATTATTTTTTCAGGATTCCAGGAAAATTTTACTTCAGGAAGAATTAATGGCTCCGAACCTTCTTTTTCAGGAAGTAGGGATGAATAATATATAGAATTTATTTCCAGCTTAGCATTTCCCCAGTGCCTTGAAAGAGACAAGTAAGATTTAATATCTGTTTCATCACCTAAATTAAATCGTCTCAAAAAAGTATCATCAGAAACAAATTTACCACTGAAATCTAGGTTCCAATTATTAAATTGAAAATTTCCTGATGCAGCAAATGATCCTCTAAAGTCATATCCTATTGAATCTGCTATTGATGAAGGGCGGCTATCATCTTTATCTGCAACCTCTACATTTGTGATGGAGTGAGTATTATCATCATAATCAAATGCTAGTTTTTTATTAATTGCGCTTAAGTTTTCGGGGCTATTAAATGGTGAGCTTATTATGGCACTCCAATCATCATTTATATTTACAGTTTTTGATTTAAAATCATCGTCCAAAGAGGCCGCAATAATATGAAAATTAAGCTTACCCCTTTTAAATCTTTGTCTCCATTCACCTTCAGCCACAAGCGCTCCTTTCGTTATTACCCAAGGTGTAATAGTTAAGTCGTAGTTTGGAGCTAAATTCATAAAATAAGGGGTCTTAATACTTAATCCAAGGTCTCCAGAAGTCGTTATTTCTGGAGCCAGAAAACCGCTTCTTCTTTTTATATCTGGGCTTGGATGGGTTGCTATTGGAACGTAAAAAATAGGAAATCCAAATAATTCAAATTTTGCACCTTCATATATAATATCTCCGCTGACTTCATCATAAATAATTCTATTCGCTTTAACCTGCCATGATGCTTTCTTATCTGAATTTTGACATTTTTTACACGGAGAAAAAATTCCTTTTTTTAATACAATAGACTTCCCTCCGCTTCTGATTGCGTAAGCAGACGATATGTTTGTTCCGTCCTTTGTTAGGAGTGACGGTAGTTTAATAATTCCATCATTTAAATCAGAGGAAAGTTTAAATTGCGAAGCCATGATTGTTGGCCCACCCCTCTCTTTAATAATAATATTACCATTGCCTTCAATAATATTATTTTTTTGATTAAATAGAATCTCATCAGCGTTAAGTTCAAAATTTCCTCTAGTGATTTTTACAGAACCTATCGCCTTAATTTCACCACTATCATTTAGATACTCAATTTTATCAGATTCTATGGAGTTCGATATATTTTCTTGCCCATAAGCAGGGGAAAATAAGACAGATAATAAGGAAATAATTATAGATATTATCATTTAACCTTCCTCAATATATATGAGAACACTGACACCTAAAAGTATCGCTAATGTTGGCGGTGCCCAGGCTGCTAACATCGGATTTATACTACCTGATGACCCAAAAGCCGATATAACACTTGATAAAGTATAGAGTAAAAGACCGCATAATAAGCCAGATAAAATTAAACTATTAGTTTTTTCTGTTCTTATAAATCTAATCGAAAATGGCGCAGCAATAATCAGCATTGAAGCGAGAAAAAAGGGAAAAGCTAAAATCGAATGTAATTTTGTTTTGTGTCTAGTTGCAGTAAAACCAGCTTGCTCAGCAATTTTTATAAATTTAGGAAGATTCCATACCGATATTGTTTCGGGCGGTGCAAAATTTTCTTGAATTTGACTAGGTGTTAAGTTGGTCTTGATTGTTATTTTATTTTTAAATTCTGGTTTCTTTTCATTTTCATATATCCATATATTATATAGTTCCCAAGAATTTTTTTTTAACAATGCGCTTTGAGCATCAAATCTACTTATCAGTTTACCGGTCTTAGAATGATTGAAAAAAATTACATTTTCAAGATTACTTGCTTGTTTTTCAAGACCTAAAGAATTTATTATCCTATACGATTTATCTACTTTATTCATATCCTTAAGCCATAAGCCATTTTCTGACAATGTAACCAGACTTGGCTGACCTCTTAGATATCTAGCCTCAAGTTCTTTAAATTTATATGTTGATGTGGCGATTAATGGTTGAAGAGCTATTACTACAAAAAACCCTATAAAAAGTATTAAGCTTACTCCAGGTAGCAGTAATCTCCATATTGATATACCACTGGCTCTTGCTATAATTAACTCTGATCGTCTTGCCATTACAAAAAAAGTACTTAGGGAGCCAAAAAGGACAATAAAGGGTAATATTTCAAAAATCATCCCCGGAAGCTTTAAAAAAGAAAGCTTAACTGCAAGAAAAATATCACTATCATTCGCTTTAGAAATTCTTCTAGACAATTCAATCGCATCTATTAAAAAAATAAAACTCGAAGAAATTATTGTACAAAAAAGAAGAGATGTTAAAAGACTTTTTGAAAAATAGGACGACAGTATGTTGTTAATTTTCATAGTTTCTTAATATCCTGGTTTCAATATTTTTTTTTAATTAATATTGCTGAAGCCAAAGTTAATAATATTGGGAGTAAATAGATAAATATTATAGCAGATGAATTACTTTGTGCTTGAGATGCAATAAAAAAATCAAGAATTTGGAAAGTTATAATGCTAATTGTTAGTTTGAGAATATTTCTGCTTCTATCTCTTCTATCAAACTTTCCACTTATAAATATTGAAAATGAAAAAATAATTAACACTAATGGATGAATTAATTGAGCTAATTTATGATTACCAGCAGCCTTAAGAGAGTTTTTTCTTGAATTGGCATATTCATCATCTTTTTTTGGAAATAGTAAATCTCCTATATATCTTTGACTGGAATCATAATTGAAATTATTGTCTTGATTTAGGAAATCTGAAAAAAGATATTCATTCTTTTCAAAGCTAATTGTTGTCATTCCTGGACCATTAATTGACAAATTTCTGTGTTGAATATTTCCATTTAAAAGTATTAGTTTTGGACTATTATTCTCGTTAATTAAATAACCTTTTTCTGCAGAATACGTCACAGTTGATAACGTATCTCTATTATCATGTACTAAGATTCCATCAATTGATGTATTATCATCTTTTTTATGAGCATAGACTGTCAAGCCTTTTGCTGGCATAGAGAACATTCCATCTCTAATTAAGGTACCTGATAAGTCATGACGAATTTCATGTATTTTTAATTTTGTATACCTCATACCGCTAGGTGCTAAAAATAAAGAAAATGTAGTTAGTAAAATGGTTGATGCTAATCCAAATACTAAAAAGGGCCTAAATAATCTGATTGGTCTCATTCCAGAAGTTAAGAGAACAACCATCTCTTTATCTGATGAAAGTGATTGAAGGGCAAATGATGTAGCAGCGAAAACCGCCAAAGGAATAATTTGGGAAATTATATTTGGAAGAACAGTAACTGTCAGAATAAAAAATGATCCTAAATCCGCTCCTCGCATAACAATTTCGTCAAGCATTTTAAGAACTTGACTAAGCCATGCTAGAGAGAGCATTCCTATCAAAACTAAAGCAAAAGCAAAAGCAATCTTGCTGATTATATATTTATCAATTTTTTTCATTTATATCGTATTATATACGACAAACTATACCCTTATGCGATAAATAATGTTAACAGATGATAAAATGATTAAAATTTGGAGAATCCTATGAAAGTAAGTTTCGTTAATAAACTGTCTGAAAAAAAAGAAACTTTAGTAATTATAAGTGATAAAAAATCAATATCAAAGATAGATGGTTTAAATAAAAATATCCTCAATTCTATCAAGGATGCAATTGCAAATGAGAATTTTAATTTTAAAAAGTTAGACTCTATTAAAATTATAGGTGGAGGCAAAAGTGGCTACTCAAAAATTATAATTATTGGTTCTGGTGATAGCTCTGATTTATCGTTTAGAGATCTTGATATTATTGGAGGAAAGGTTACACAATTAAATAATAATTCAATTAATAGTATTGATGTTTTAATTTCAAAAAATATTGCTAATGAAGACAGAATTTTAAGAATTGGTTATGGCGCAGTTCTTGCTACTTATAGATTTGATAAATATAAAACTAAGAAAGTTAAAGTCAGTCTTCCCAAAGCCATTAAGATTTTTTCAAAAAGACATCAGTCACTATCGAAACAATTCATTCATAAAAAATCAGTAGCCGAAGGAGTTTTTCTTGCAAGAGATTTAGTGAATGAGCCTAGTAATATTTTAAACCCCGAGGATTATGCAAAAAGAATAAAAACTTTATCTAGCTATGGCTTAAAGATTGAAGTCCTAAATGAAACGAAAATGAAAAAATTAGGCATGGACTCCTTACTGGGTGTTGGCAGAGGTAGCCAATACGATAGTCAGCTAGTTATAATGAAGTGGGAAGGAATAAAGAATAAAAAAACAAAACCTTTATGCTTTGTTGGAAAGGGGGTTTGTTTTGATTCAGGTGGAATATCATTAAAACCAGGTAATAAAATGGAGGAGATGATAGGTGATATGGGTGGATCGGCAGCCGTTGTTGGGTTGATGAAATCACTTGCCTTAAGAAAAGCAAAAGCCAATGTTGTTGGAGTTGTTGGTCTAGTTGAAAATATGCCTGATGGAACAGCTCAGAAACCAGGCGATATTATAAAATCTATGTCTGGACAAACTATTGAAATTCAAAATACTGATGCAGAGGGTCGTCTAGTACTTGCAGATGCGTTATGGTATGCGCAGGATAGGTTTAAGCCTGAAATTATGATTGATTTGGCAACCTTAACTGGAGCTATAGTAATGTCACTCGGTAATAAAATGGCAGGTATATTTAGTAACAATGATAGTCTTTCCGATAAGCTCTTTGAGGCCGGTCAAGATTCTGGTGATATGGTTTGGCGATTACCACTATCCAGCTCTTATGATAAAATGATTAATTCTCAATTTGCTGATATGAAAAATATTGGAATGGGTGGAGCTGGATCAATAACTGCTGCTCAGTTCCTTCAGAGATTTGTTAATAAAGTTCCATGGGCACATATTGATATTGCAGGTACTGCAACAGGAATGGAAAAAAATTCTATCAATACTAGCTGGGCTTCTGGGTTTGGGGTTAATCTTCTAGATACTCTTGTTGCAAAATTTTATGAGTAAAGTTTGACTGAGATTTTTTTTTATAAGTTAAAAAACTTGAGTGTTGAGTTATTTTTAATTTCTCTAATAGAAAAATCAATCTCTATGAATTGGAACTCTGTTGTTCTTTTGGACAATATTGAAAGAATGGAAGAAATTAATGATTTATTGTGGACCTTTAACGATGTTTCCTTCATACCTCACGGTAGTCAAAGTGATTTAAGTCCAGAGAGAAATAAAGTTTATTTAACCTGCAATGAAGAAAATCCAAATAAGGCAAATGCTATTTTCTCAATTGATGGAGTCGCCATTAATAACCCTAAAAACTGGAGTAGGTGTATTTATATATTTAATGAGCAGAATCTTAAGGTTACGGATGAATTAGAATCATATAAACGTGAAATCAAAGATTTAGATTACATTCAAAAATCTTTTGAGCAAGACCAGAATGGAAGATGGATTAGTAATAATTAAAGGAGAAAATTATGACATCACAAAGAACTTTATCAATAATCAAGCCCGATGCAGTAAAAAGAAATATTACCGGTAAAATCATTCAAAAGTTTGAGGATGGAGGTTTATCAATCATTGCTCAAAAAAGAATGCTTCTAACAAAGGAACAGGCAGAAGCCTTTTATTATGTTCACAAAGAAAGGCCTTTTTATAATGATTTAGTGAGCTTCATGACTTCTGGACCAGTAGTGGTTCAGGTTCTCGAAGGGGATAATGCAATCCAAAGGAATAGAGATATTATGGGGGCAACAAATCCAGAAGAAGCGGATAGCGGAACTATTCGAGCAGAATATGCTTTAAATATTGAAGCTAACTCTGTTCATGGTTCTGATTCTGAGGATAATGCGGTAACAGAGATTTCATTTTTCTTTGATCCAGGCGAGATTAATGCATAATATTAAGCTTTGAATTCTTCTAATTTTTTTATAGCTTCAGCTTTATAGCTAACTTTATCATTACTAACTGTTATTAATTTTTCAGCAAATAGCTGAAGACAAATAGGGTATAGTTTGTGTTCTAGTTTTAAAATTTTCTTTCCGAGTGACTCAGCATTATCAATTGATCTGATTGAGGTCGCGGCCTGAGAAATTATTGGCCCTTCATCAACGCCAGCTCTCACGAGGTGAACAGTACAGCCTGCAAATTTTACTCCTGCATCTAATGCCCTTTTATGTGTATCCAATCCTTTGAAAGAGGGTAGGAGAGATGGGTGAATATTTAAATGCCTATTAAACCAATTATTAACAAAATCTTCACTATGTATTCTCATGAATCCTGCATTACATATAAAATCTATATTGTTATCCAATAAAGTTTTATTAACCTTTTCATCAAATAATTTTCTTTCTTTAAAATCTTTGTGGTCAATTGATACGGTTTTTATTCCTTTAGAATGAGCATATTTTAAACCATCAGCGCTAGGGTTATTTGAAAAAACCAACCCAATTGATGCGCTACTACTTTTTTTTTCACAGGATTCTAATAATTTTATCATATTTGAGCCAAAACCTGATATTAAAATCCCAACTCTCATCTTCTAACTAATCCTTATTAAATATAATTCCAGAAATATTTTTTTTATTGTTTATGATCTCACCAACAATGAAAAATTCTTCATCAATTTTATTAAGATAATCTTTTATATTTTTGGCATCATTCGGGCTTACAATCAAAACTAAGCCAATTCCACAATTTAGAGTTTTAAGAATTTCTTCTTCATCTATGTTCCCTAAATTTTTTAACCAGCTAAATATTTCAGGCCTATCCCAGGATGATAAATTAATTTGAGCATTGATTTCTGAATTAGGAAATATTCTAGGAAGGTTTTCAGTTATACCTCCGCCTGTTATATGAGAAATAGCCTTTATACCGCCAACATTTTTTAATAAATCTAGAATTAACTTCACGTATATTTTGGTAGGCTCCAAGAGAACCTCTGAAATTGTTTTCTTACTATCATTTGGCATTGGGAGCGATGTTGTAATATTTTTTTGTTTAATGATATTTCTAACTAATGAATAGCCATTTGAATGAAGACCATTTGATGGTAAACCAATAATTATATCTCCTTCCTCTATATTCTTATTTGGAAGTAAGCAATTTCTCTCTACAATACCAACTGAAAATCCAGCTAAATCAAAATGTTTTTTCTCGTACAGTCCGGGCATTTCTGCAGTTTCACCTCCTATTAAGGCACAGTTTGACTGTATGCATCCCTCTGAAATACTCTCGATAATTTTTGTAGCCACATCATTTGATAATACACCAGTGGCAAAGTAATCTAAAAAAT
>Ga0209090_10003093_pt1 | contig 10464 bp, 10 predicted proteins | sample ArcticOcean_MG_C_9_FD_187432 | JGI IMG/M metagenome (GOLD analysis project Ga0209090, IMG submission 187432) | Marine microbial communities from western Arctic Ocean - ArcticOcean_MG_CB2_152 (SPAdes) (version 2) | ecosystem: Environmental > Aquatic > Marine > Oceanic | place: Arctic Ocean... | reverse complement strand
GGTGACCACGGAATTACTGAAGAAGATGTTAGTCCATTTCCCCAGGAAGTTACTGCGCAAATGGTGCTAAATTTTCTCAACGGAGGTGCCGCCATAAATGTATATTGCAGACAACACAATCTTAGTTTGCATGTGGTGGATGCAGGCGTAAATGGAGATTTACCGGAACATCCGGATTTGGTTGCAGCAAAAATAGGGCGTGGAACAAAGAACTTTTCCAAAACTCCGGCAATGAGTGCTGAAGAATGTGAGCAGGCATTGAACAAAGGCGCTGAGTTGAGTCGAACGATTCCGGATCCAGATTGCAACGTAATTGGTTTTGGTGAGATGGGAATTGGCAATACCTCCTCTGCTGCCGCACTGATGCAGCGTTATACGGGTTTGCCTCTTGAAGACTGTGTTGGAAAAGGGACAGGACTCGATGATTCTGGACTTGTACGGAAGGAGAAAATTATTCAGAAAGCATTGGATCAGCACTACAAAATAGATGAACCGCATGAAGTGTTAGCGACTTTTGGAGGTTTTGAAATTGTGATGATGGTTGGGGCAATGCTGGAATCAGCAGTATTGGGACGGATTTTACTGATTGACGGTTTTATCGCCGGCTCTGCTTTTCTTGCTGCTTCCAGAATCGTCCCGGAAATTCAGCAATATGCTGTTTTTACTCATCTGTCTGATGAACAGGGACATAGTGAAATGTTAAAATTTTTGCAGGCGGAACCTTTGCTTTCATTAGGAATGCGTCTTGGTGAAGGAACTGGGGCCGCAGTCGCTTTTCCGCTTTTGCAGTCAGCAGTCGCTTTTCTAAATCAAATGGCATCCTTTGAATCTGCAGGTATTAGTGAACGAACTGATGGTGAATAGCTTAATAAAGGAATTTCGGCGCATAGTTAGTGCTTTTATCTTTTACAGCAGGATACCGCTCCCTTCTGACTGGTATTCTAAAGAGAGTAACCATTCCTCGCGCTATTTTTCACTTGTGGGCTGTTTTGTTGGGGGAGCAAGTGCAGCAGTTTGGATGCTGACACAAATGCTGTTTTCAGTATCGTCGGGCACTACAACGGCTGTCACTTTGCCGATTGCAGTTTTGCTGGGAATGGCAACCGCGGTTTTGCTGACCGGTGCCTTACACGAAGATGGATTTGCCGATACGTGCGACGGACTCGGTGGCGGATGGAGCGTAGAAGAGCGGCTTCGGATAATGAAGGATTCCCGGATTGGAACTTATGGAGCACTTGGTTTAGTATTCGTGGTGCTGCTGAAATTTTTTGCGCTTTTACAAATTGAAACCGAAATTTTGCCCTTGGTTTGGATTGGAGGACATGCATTTAGCCGTTTTGTCTCAATTTCACAGCTCCGTTTTTCTAGCTATGTGCAGGATCCGGCAAAGAGCAAATCCGGATCTATGACTGAGTTTTCATGGGTTGATTTAATTATAAATGCTGTTTTCGGTTTGTTACCATTATTGTTTATAGGTAACCAAATCTGGATGGGGTTGCTTGCAGTTTCACTGGTCTGGTGGCTATCATTAATTTATTTTAAGTTAAAACTTGGAGGAGTGACAGGTGACTGCCTGGGCGCAACTCAGCAGTTAAGTGAAGTGGTTTTTTATTTGTGCCTGGGATTAAATTTTGGGATTTAATTAAAGTACAGCACAATTCGTAAACATTGATAGAACCAGGAAAATTATGCTGAAGATTCGTAAACCAGAAGAGCGTGGTCATGTACAATTCACCTGCTGGCCACACGGTACAGCTTTCCTTTTGGTAGTTACTACGAACCAAGTTTCATAGGTTTCGGTAATTTACGAGTGATCAATGAAGACAAGATTGCTTCCGGCCGTGGGTTACCAACTCAAAGTCATCAAGACATGAAAATTATCACTTACATGATTTAAGGTGTGCTGGATAATAAAGACAGTATGGGTAATTATGACGTGATTATATCAGGTTAAATCCAGCATATGAGTACCGGAACCGGAATTCGCCACAGCGAGTATAACGCCTCAGATTCAGCAGAAGCACATGTACTTCAGATTTGGATTGAACTGGTAAAAAACGGAATTGTGCCAAAGTACTCATGGAGGAAAAGAAACATGTGTGGGTGCAGATTGTGAGTGGAGAACTTTTACTGAACGGAACTAAGTTGCAAGCTGGAGACGGTGCGGCTGTCAGTGAGGAAAGCGTCTTAAAAATACGTGGTACCAAGTCCAGTGAGTTTCTACTCTTTGAATTGAATTAGAACGAAAAGGAAATTAAAATTATGAGCAGGTAGAGGAAACCCATCATACCGGCTTTTAATTTGGTAAGAGTATAATTATTACTCCAGAAGAAATAGACTGCAAGGAAAGTTGCACCTATCAGGCTCCAGATCAGACCCAGTTGAGGTAGCTCAATAGCTGTTGCTTCTCCACTAATGGCGAGTGCGAGTAATATAGGGATGCTTAAACAAATGCAGATGTCGAAAATGTTACTGCCGAATATGTTTGAAACAGCAGCGTCGTAATTTCCTTTTTTAGCGCTGATGACTGAGAGGGCAGTATCTGGCACTGATGTTCCAGCGGCAATCACGACAAATCCCATGATAACAGCGTCAATTCCCAACATGTCACCGAGAGCAAGTGAAGCTTCAACCAACAGGTGAGATGCTCCTCCCATCACAATCATCATACCGGCAACCCACATCCACGCTTTTTTTTCGGATGTCAATTCCAGCTCATCATCATCTTCAGTCTTAGTTTCCAATATATCAGTTTTCTTAAAATCAGCGCTTTGTTTTTTTGATTTCTTGAAGTCCCTGTGAAGAAGAAAGACATAACCTAAGTAGGCCAGCAAAAAGATGACAGCGACACCGGCACCCCACTCATTTGGAAACATCCAGAGCATTGCTCCGAGCAAAAGAGCTACGCCAAGATAATAAATATTATCACGCCAGACAACTTCCCGGCTGATGACCATCGGACTGGAAGCAACCAATCCTGCTGCCGCAGGAATCACAAGAACATTATAGAGTGCAGAACCCACGATTGTGGAGATTCCAACCTCGGCACGTCCAATCAAAATTACAGCAATAATGGCCACACAAAACTCCGGAAAAGAACTTGCGATTGCGTCAATGACTGCGGCTTTAATTGACTGTGGAATATCGTGCTTATTCTGGATATAAGTTGCTGCCGGAGAGAAAAAATCACCTGCACGCCAAATTATCAAAGTGGCGATCAAGATAAGTGAAATCCACAATAAATAACCTCCCCAGACAACTCCGCTGAGTGTCATGAACCAGGCAATGATTGCAATTCCGGATAAAAGGATTATGTGCCGGGACATATCTTTGCCAAAGAAAAATAAGAGAGGAGTGAATGGATTCATTGTAGTTTACGGGAATACTTTTCAGAGATTTTTGCTGGGCTTGAGTTGCCCTTCCTGGCCTTTTAGCAGGCGCTGGATATTTTCACGATGTTTGTATATTAACAGTGATGATAACAGAAGGAAAATGAAAAACATAGACCAAACAGTTCTTCCATCCTGTACCCAGGGAACAAGTAGAAATAACCAAGGAAGGACAGCCAGCATAGTGATTGCGGAAAGACTGGAGATTCGTTTCCACAAATACATACCGGCCCATGCCAGGGCTGCACAGATGCCGACATTTAACTGCAAAATTGCTAAAACTCCAAACAAAGTTGAAATTCCTTTTCCACCTTTAAAACTGAGAAAAACGGAAAAAACATGTCCACAAACAACTGTAATTCCAGCTAGACTGTGAAAAATTAGTTGAGTTTCGGGTTCTGATTCTGAAACAGGGAAAAGTATTTGTGCAGTCAAGACTCCGAGACTTCCCTTGCCAAAATCCAAAACAAAGGTGACAATGCCGGGCCACTTTCCACCAACACGCATTACATTAGTCATGCCGATGTTGCCGCTGCCCTGCATGCGGATGTCAATTTTTAGCCAGTATCGACTGATCAATAAACCGAAGGGGATGCTTCCCAATAAAAAAATTAAAATGAAGAAGCCAATTTGAAACATGTATTTGCGTCCTAGAAGGAAATAGTTTACCAGTTTTGTGATTTTCGACTGGTTGCAGACTCAATACCCTTTTCCTGAATGGCACGCAATAGCTCACGGTCGTCTCGATGTTTAACCAAGGTTTGTGCGCCTTTTAGTCTTTCAACAACTTTTGAATCAAGGACATTGGTCTGAACCAGATATGAAATCCAATCTAAAATTTCGCTGGTTGAGGGTTTTCTAGTAAGATCAAGTTCACGTAACTGGTAGAAAATTTCAATTGCAGCAGCAACAATTTTTTTATTTGCTCCAGGATGATGCATCCGGATTATTTCCCGCATCCTTTCCGGGGGTGGAAACTCAATGTACATGTAAATACAGCGCCGAATAAAAGGGGCCGGCAGGTCCTGTTCATGGTTGGATGTGATCACTATGATCGGCATCTTCCCGGGCTCACATTCAATTGTTTGCTGTGTTTCCGGAACAACAATCCGTCTCTCGGAGAGTAAAAATAAAAGGTTATTAGGAAGTTCACGGGGAGCCTTATCAATTTCATCCAGTAGCAAAACTGATCCTGGTGCAGAGAAAGCCTGTGCGAGGGGACCCAAATGAACATATTCATCCAAATTGTCAACTTTGCGTCCACCGGTATCAATCTGCGTATCAATTCCGGCCTGTTTCATTTGCGCATTAGCCACGGCAGCTTGGGTATCCATCAATCGCTGAACTTCATCGAAGCGAGAAACGAGTAGAGAAACTTTGCTTTCTGAAGTTACTGGAACCTCAAAAATGGGGTGATTACCTTGAGCAGCAAACTCCTGAGCGAGTTTTGTTTTTCCTGTTCCTGGTTCACCTTCCAGCAACAGTGGTTTTTCCAGCAATCGTGCGATGTGGAAAGCTTCACTTAATTTTTGGTCCAAAAGGTAAGTTGGGGTTCCTTTGAAAAGCTTTTTACTCATATATTTTAACTAGCTAGTGGCTGAAAATGACTTGTTCAGTGGGTTAAGAGTGTGAAATTTCATAAACTTTATCTTTAACCTGGTTATAAATTTCATTAACTTCCAATTCCGGTACGCTTTCCCATTCCATTATCTTGAGAATATGCTTACGCAATTTTCCTCTGGAAAGTCCTCGTTCCTGCCAAGCCTCATAAATTTCATCCTGGTTTGATTTCAGTGGTCGTCCATCAAGTTCTTTACGCATCAGAAACTTAACGGCACTGTCCGGACTGGAGATGACGAAGGATTTGTGCGCCTCGTCTGTGATACGTCCTGTTCCATAAACCACATCCGAATCATCGTCATCTATTCCACCCGTCAGTGCTGATTCTTCCTCTTCGTCGTCGTCGACTTCATAAGATTCTATGTCCGGTTCCAACTCTATTTCCATGGACTCTCCATCCAGTGGCGAAGTGTCTTCTGTATCCGGAATTTTTTCTTCAGGAACACTGATTTCAGTTGATCCCGGAGAACCCGTAAACGATGTTGCAGCCAGACGTTTTTGAATTTGTTCTGGACTGGGAATCACAATGACTGCAAGAACAAGCAGAAATGCGATGCCGAAAGTAATACTGTAAACTAAACCGTTTAGATACAGGTCATGACGGTTTTTATCGAGATAAAAGGTTGTGAGTTCCATGCCTCGATAGACAAGATAACTCGTTTCACTCATGCCGGTATAGCAGATAAAAATACCTCCTACAGTTGCGGCAAGGCCCCCAAAAATAGCAAAGACATAAATATTTAGATAATTGACAGGCATTTGTACCTCATTGATTGATCAAGTTAAATGAATGGAATTTGTCGTTTAGATTCAACCTGAACTTTCTTTAATTTAAATAGAAAATTCATGCATAAAACGGCAGATTCCTCTTGATCAAGACTATCGGCAGAAATGCAGAAAACTTGACTGTTAATTACCAGACTGTTTTTAGAAATCCTCCATCGACAGCGAGGCTCGATCCCGTGATATAACTGGCGGCATCGGACAGCAAAAATGCTCCGGTACGTCCAAACTCTTCAATTGTACCATAACGTCCCAGTGGAATTTGGGCTTGGTTTTCCGTCTTTAATTGCTCAATTGGAATTCCTTTTTTTTCAGAGTTGAGAGCATCCAGGCTACGTATCCGGTCTGTGTTGATACGTCCGGGCATCAGATTATTGAGGCGAATGTTGTCCGGAGCCAATTGAATGGAAAGGCTTTTCACCAAACTGGTTACGCCGGAACGCATGACGTTAGAGAGAATCAGAACATCAATTGGTTCTTTGACCGACATTGAAGTGACTGTCAAAATTGATCCGCCTCCACGTTTCCGCATTAAAGGCAAAGTTGCCCGGATCATTCTTACTGCACTGAAAAGGTTGAGATCAAAAGCGGCCTGCCAGTCTTCATCTGCAAAATCTTCAAATTTTCCTGCAGGCGGTCCTCCGGCATTTACGACAAGTTTATCCACACCACCAAACTCATTCAGTGTGGCATCTGTCCATTGTCGAATTGATTCTGGCTTAGATGAATCCAGTACCGAAGCCAAAACTGGTACTCCGGTTTCGTTCCGGAGTTGTTCTGCGGCAGTTTCAATATCTTTCTGAGTTCGGCTTCCTATTGAAATAGAAGCACCCTCTTGAGCCAGAGCCTGTGCAATTCCATAACCCAGACCTTTGCTAGAAGCCGCTACCATGGCTACTTTACCTTTGAGTTTTAAGTCCATTTTTTCTCCTTGTTTGTAAAAGATAGTTAAAAGGCAAAATGATTAATGAAATATTTTACCACGTACTTGTGCCAGAATACCCAGCATAAAAAATAAAAACATGAATCCTCCCCAAACCCATTCAGCATACTCTCGAAAAAATGAGAATTGTGGTCGAATGTTAATTGTGGATGTTAACGATCCTTCTTCAAATAATCCCAGTTGTCGGCTCCGGTTTTTTCCGTCTGCACCAATGAACACACTTTTACCGTTGTTGGAGGCAAAGACTACCGGAACCCGATTTTCGATGGCTCTCCAGCGTAAAACAGCGACCATGTTATCTGACGCAGTGGTGCGTCCGAACCAAGCTAAGTTACTGAGGTTTACCACCAGATTTGAGCCGTTGCGTACCATGCCTCTAACTACTGTGGGTGAGAAAATATCGAAGCAAATTGGCGCAGAAAACTCAATGTTTTCAGGAACAGAAAAAACAGTGTATTCCTTGCCCCGTTCAAACTCTGACATGTTTGCAATATTATTTCTGAGCCACGAAGCTATTCCGGGAAACCACTCTGAAAATGGAATTGTCTCTCCAAATGGAATTAGGAATATCTTGTTGTAATGTCCAAGAACTTCACCATTTGTTCCAATCAGGACTGAGACTCCATGAAATTTGTAAGCGGTTTGAGTCTTTACCCAATCTACAGTAGCCAGCAAAATGTAAATTTGGTTTGCTTCAGCAAAGGACAGAACTTTTTCGCGTGAAGCTGCAACTTTGAAAAAAGGATCAGGATACACTGACTCAGGCCAAATTAACAACTTTGGAGTAGTTGTATTTTCCGGGAGCTGTTCCAGTGCCTTGAGTGAATCCTCCAGCAAGCCGGCTAAATTTTGCTGACGTTTTGAGTATGCGAGTTCAGGATTGGAAGCAAGTTCCTGGAGGGAAAAATTAGGCTGTATAACCATAACTGTGAGTTTTGCCGGAAAGTCAGGAACAAGGTTTTGAATATTGCCGGATGATGCAGAGTCAAGTTTTGAATTTTGAGTAACAAGGTCCTGAGTTCTCCAGGCACCGTAACCTAAGCCGAGGACCCACAAAATTAAATAAATGGTTGAGGCTTTAAATAAGGATTTGCGGTTTCCAGTTCCTTCTGATTTCCAGCGCCACCAGTAGAGCAGCAAAAATGAGAATCCAGCGCTGTAGAGAATAAGTCCGGAAGCACCAAGTATATCTGCAGCTTGCTCAAGCCATGGAAATTTAGAAAAAGTCAATCCGCCATAATTCCATTGAATCAGCCTAGGATACCATGGATCAAGAGCGAGAACAAATGCGAGCCGTACGATTAAATCCCAACCGCTGCGTTGACGGATGAAAAGTAATGGGATTCCAAAATATACAAAAAGCTGTATTCCAACTTCCAGTCCATATCCAACGGCAGTAATCAGCAGTGCTGCAAACCAGGGAATGTGGCCAAAAACATTAATACTGTTAGTAATCCAATATCCACCGATCGAAGCAGCAATACTTCCGGAAAACCAGCAGACCACAAAAAAAAGACCGGCCCTTTTTTGGAATGAAAACAGCCTGTTTTTATGTAGTTGATCGAGTACCGCCAGCAATGGGAAAAAAGCCAGTATTCCCACCCAGTTAGTGCCAAAGCCCGGGGCACTCAAGCCGAGCAAAATGCCGGAAATGATGCTTCCTATCCAAAACAGGGATTTTGTTTTTGGAATTTGATTTTGGATTTCTCGAGAAATATTCATGGTTTTTTACAGCAGACTTGCAAGCTGTTTTCTTTAGTGCTTAAAATGGTATTAATATTTTTTTATTGCAAAGTTCCCCCCCGTTTTTTGCAGCAATTATTGTAGATCTTATGATTAGTTTAACACCATACTCTCTGGAAAACCCAGTTGAAGTTTCAGAGGAAGATTATAATAAACTGGTCCAAATGAAGGAAAAAGGCTGGAGCCATTGTGATTCAAAAGAGGAGTGCCTCGCAAAACTGCATTATCTCCGTTCTGGATTTTCTCAAGGTAAAATTTCTATAGGAGATTTCAATGAGCGAGAAAAAAAACTAGCGATTGGCTACTGGAATAGAGGGGGCTAAAATTCGGTTTATGGTACAATTCCTCTGCTTTAATATCACAAGTGGTCATCTCAATAGCTTGGCAAGCTCGTTGTTTCCGGATCCAGTTGCAAATGTATAGGCACTCTTTCCTTCGGGCGTCAGTATTTTGTGAGACGCACCAAGTTCAAGCAGATTTTTAACAAGCTTCATCTTTCCGTGTTTTGCTGCAATCATCAGTGCTGTTTCCCCATTATTGTTTATAGAGTCCAGTAAAATTTTACGTGATAAAAGCACCTGCATTTCCGTTGGCACACCTTCTTCGTTTAGTTTTATATTCGAACTAGTTGGTATGTTCCTATTTTCAACTTCACTCATAGCCAGCAGGTGCCAGATACCGTTGCCGTTGGAATCAGTTTGAATTCCACTTTGTCCGGAGTCCAAAAGCTGTATCACAACCGAAAGGTGATTGTTTGTAGCTGCAAGCAATAAAGCTGACCTTTGTGAAATATCTGTTAACTCTGGATTTGCGCCGGCAGTGAGCAGGAGATCCACTGTTTTATTATGACCATTCAAAGCAGCGACCATCAGAGCCGAGTGGTGAAAAATAAGCTCTGTCTCATCTACAATTGCTCCGGCGTTCAAAAGTGTTTGCGAAACATTGTTATGGCCGTTTCTTGCAGCCTGTATCAAGGCAGTTCCACCTTCTCCGCCTAAATCAATTGCGTTAATGTGCAGATTTGCGCCTTGTGCAAGCAGCATCTCAACTACTAACAGGTGTCCATTTTGGGCTGCCCTCAATAAGGCAGTTTTTTCAGTAATATCTTCAGAGTGCAAATCTGCTCCATATTGAATCAGCAACCGGACTATCTCACGAAAACCTTTTGAAGCTGCAAGGATCAATGCAGATTCTTTCCAACGATTTCTACTCTCAACTTTTGCACCATTATCTAGCAATATTTTAACGATATCTAAATAACCGTGCACAGCAGCTGTCATCAAAGGTGTGTTTACTAAAAAATCTACATTTTCAAGTTCAGAATTCAGAGAGCCTGTATTAGTAGAGTTGATCAGTAGATTTACCATTTTTGCTTCACCAGTCAAAACTGCAGACATCAGTGAAGTCTGTCCCTGGTCATTTTTCAATATGGAATTGGCACCTTTCTCCAGGAGAATTTTGACTGTTTCCCAGTGTTTTCCCTGAATGGCAAGATTTAAAGGAGTTTCGTTATGTGGAGACAGATAATCAATTTCCGCACTTTCTTCAAGTAAAAATACAACCATATTTTTGTATCCTCTACGTGCAGAATAAAGTAGATTCTGATTAATGTCGGCTCCATGATTAATCAACATTTTTGCGATTGAGAAATGACCTTGCAGTACTGCATGTGCAAGTGCGGATTTTCCGTAACCATCTTTCAATGTATAATTGGCACCTTTAGTTAACAAGACACGCACTACGGTATCATGCCCCTGAGATGTGGCCCAAATAAGCGGTGAAGGACCATCAGAGCCAAGCTTATCAATATTTGCCCCATTATCAACTAAAAAGCTAACAACATCAGTGTGTCCTTTATAAGAAGCCCAGGTTAGTGCTGTCCAACTATCCTCATCTTCTGCAGTAAGATCTGCTCCATTCTGAGTGAGAAATTCTACAGTTTCGAGATGTCCACTCCCCGCAGCCAGCATTAGTGGGGTCCAGCCA
>Ga0209090_10003091_pt1 | contig 10473 bp, 6 predicted proteins | sample ArcticOcean_MG_C_9_FD_187432 | JGI IMG/M metagenome (GOLD analysis project Ga0209090, IMG submission 187432) | Marine microbial communities from western Arctic Ocean - ArcticOcean_MG_CB2_152 (SPAdes) (version 2) | ecosystem: Environmental > Aquatic > Marine > Oceanic | place: Arctic Ocean... | reverse complement strand
TGCGCGAGCAGCTGATTTAGTTGCGGGGGACCGTGGGAAGTAGGCTAAATCGGCGTTCTTCTTGTTGTAATTATTACTAACGTGCGGGTTTAGAACGTGCGGGTTATGACCCGTACCGTTAACGGTACGGGTCAGCTCGGCGTGGGTCCACATCGGTTCCTACACCGTCACCAAGCCTCCCGGGGGTAGGACCGAATATCTTCACGAGAAGGAAGTCAGCCTGCGTCTCTCGGGCCATCCCAACTTTGTCACCCTGCTCTCATTCGACGACGAGTGCATGCTCTTGCACTTTGAGCGTCTCTTTCCGGACAAAAGAGGTTTTAGGCACCACTATGAGCAGCCATAGGGAAAGGTCGAGGACCAAATTCACGATATCTGGAAGGTGTTTGAAAAGCAGCGCATACGCCCCTCGACGGAGTACTTAAACGGGATGAACAATATCTTTATTGGGGCCGAAGGAAACGTCACCATATTTGATTTCAACGCGTACCTCTATGAACACGTGGAGTCCAAGTTCTTATACAACCATACCTTGGAAACCGAGAACAAGAATAGGCTGCTGGCCGATATACGTAGGCTTCGAGCACCCATCACCCGCCGCGCGGGGGGGTGCGGGGGAGGGTAATGAACCAGGGCCAATAGACTCCTGTTACGCGACTTTGCTCCATCCGTCTGCGACAGCATGTGCGGTGTATACACGACGCGCCCGGACCCCGCCATAAACGTGTAGACTTACCAGGGCCGCGTCCGCAGCGCGACATCCCCGGGCCGCCGCAGCATCTCCGACGTCTGGTGCGGCGGCGCGGTGGCGGGCACGTCCCGCATGGTCACGGGGTTGAAGGACTCGCCGTGCTCCTGGTGCGCGGTCACGTTGAGCGTCCGCCGCGCGCCGTAAATGGCGCGCTTCGCCTCGCGCATGCCGGGCACCTCCTCGCCCGTGATCACGTTGAAGGAGATGCCCAGGCACCCCGCGCCGCCGCCGCCGCCCCGCTTGATGGAGTCCACGGCGTCCTGTTCTAATTTGTAGCTCCCGTCTGGGTGCTTCCAGCCGCCGATCTCGGCTTGTTCTTCCCTTGGCTTCGTTAGCGGGTGGGCGAACAAGACGTCATTCGTGGTTCGGGTCTCGAAGAAGTGGGCGTCGACCGGGGGGCCCAGACTGTAGTTCGTGGCACTCGCCGAGTGGCGGTCGAAGCACGGCTCCCGTTTGATGTACCTCGATGAAAAAGCGGTGGTGTCCCGGTTGAACTCGGCGGTGTTCGTCGACGTGAAGCAGGGGGGGAAGCCCTTTTCGTCGATGACGGCGGCTTTGTCGCTCGCGTTCTTGTCCACCCGCGGCATCTTCGGCAACGGGTCGCCCTCGTGGGCCCGGGCCGTGCTCCTCGAATACTCCGTGACGCCCGTCTTCTGGTGCGGGTCGAAGAGGTAGCGCAGCTGCGTGTCCATGGCATCCGGCATGGCAGCCGGTGGCCTCGGCGAGCGACGGGCAGCCGAGGCGGTGTGTGCGCGTTGCAGCGGTGCGACGGCTGCTTCTTCCAAAACGCCTCGAGCGTGGGTGCAGGCTATTCGGCGTGGAAGCGCGCGTTGAGCAAGGCGGCGCTGGGCTCCAAAGTCGAGTCTCGGAAGCGAGACTCTAGCGCACTTGGCCCCGATACACACCTCTGTAGGGCCGCAACAACGTCTCGCGGTGCGTCGCTCGGAGTGGAGCTGAGTCGGAGCTACTAGTGCGGGTCGTCGAGGTCTGAACCGGCGCACCGGCGCGAATAATTTGGGCACTGCGCGCCGCCACGACGCAAAAAGCTGCATCCGAACGCCGCCCGCGGTCCCTGGAGCCGGTGGCTGCCCCTGCGCGTGCCACACACGCGGCGAATCGAGTGCTGCCACAAGGCAGGCCCATCCAAGGCACCCAGTGGTCCCCGGCTTGCTGAAGCAACACACGATGCTCGAGGCCAGGTGCGAAGAGGCCCTCTCGCCCAGCACGATGAACAGTTGCCAGTCGCCGAGCGCCCACTCGGAGGCTTCGTCCTTGTCGTCGTTCGAAGCGCCTGTGGAGCGGCCGTCCGAGGCGCGACGGCGCATCGCGCCCATCGTCCCGGGCTTCTTCGACCGGGCCGTGTTCGCGGACCGGCCGAATTCTGCCCTGGATTCGGCGCGGCCGACGTCGGCGGCCAACGCGGAGGAGCTGGGGTGCACGCGCTTAAACCGGCTCATGTTTATCGGCGGACGACCCATCGCCTCCGACCTGGCCGCGCTGCGGAAACGGCGCATCACCCATGTATTGAACATGGCCGTGGAGACCCCAAACTTCTTCGAGGACGACCTCATGTACTGTAAAATAAACTGCAGCGACCGAGCGGGCGACGGCGAGGCTTTCCGCGCGGCCCTGCACGTCATCGTGGACTTCATCGACGCCGCCCGGGCCGCGAACGGCCGGGTCCTCGTGCACTGCACCTCGGGCATCTCCCGGAGCTCCTCGGCGGTCCTCGCGTATTTGGTGCGGCGCGGGCCCCGGAGCGGCCTCCCCGACAGCGGCCGTGCGGGCGACGCGCGGCGGCCGCCGAGCGCCCGCAGCGGCATGGCACTGCTCGCGGCCCTGGAGTGGCTCAAGGAGCGGAGACCCATCGCCTCTCCCCACCCGGCGTATATGGCGGAATTGGTAGCGTGGGAGGTGCGCTGGCGCAAGCGGCCGTCCCTGGATAATGAACGGTACGCCGACAACCGCTACGCGCGCGCCGAGGACCTGACGCTGCCGACGCCGCGGGGCGCCGAGGCCAAGGACGAGACGTGGCGGCCGACGGGCCCGCCACCCGGCGCACGGAGGGAGTGGAAGGAGGGGTAGTAGGCTTAAATTCAATGATGACGCGTCGGTACCTAGCGTGTTCAGAGAGAGGCTCGGAAAGTTGAACGTCGAAAACCCGTTTTGCGTGAGTTGCAGAGTTTTTTAGTAACTTTTTACCGAGCCTTTAACGCCGCGCGTCCTAACACGATTTAAGTCAAATATGATCCTCACAAACTGCGCCGCCTGCGCCGCGCCACTGGCCCACGACGCGCCGAGATGTGTGCGGTGCAAGACGAGATATTGCAATTCCACATGCCAGCACGACCACTGGCGCCGCGGCCACAAGCAGATCTGTAAAAGAATTCACCGCGGCGGCAACCCGGAAGAATACCACGCCGACAAAAAATGTAAGGAGGCCGTCGCGGTAGCGGTCGAGGCGTGCGCGGACGACACCAAGGGCCAGACGTGCTACATCTGCACGGAGGCCCTGCATTGGAAGACGAAGGAGGGTCTTGTGCGGATGTGTGCGTGCCGCGGGACGGCTGGTTTTGCGCATGTGTCGTGCTTGGCGGAGCAGGCGAAGATTTTGTGCGCCGAGGCGGAGGAGAACAATTTGGATGGCAAGGTGAAGTATGAGAGGTTCAAGCGGTGGCACGAGTGCAGCCTGTGCGAGCAACGTTACCACGGTGTCGTGGCGTGCACGCTTGGGTGGGCGTGCTGGAAGACGTATTTGGGCCAGTCGGAGACGGACCCGGCTCAGCAAATGTCGATGAACCTGCTCGGGAACGCTTTATTTAATGCAAAACACCACGAGGACGCATCGTCTGTGAGAGAGGCAGAGTTGGCTACGGAACGGCGCAATGGTGCACGAGAATACCACATGCTCGCCATTCAGGGCAATCTTGCTGGCTCGTATAAAATGGTTGGACGGCTTGAAGATGCCTTGCCGATGCAGAGAGACGTATATACTGGACGCGTGAAGCTCAACGGCGAGGAACATGATGAAACCCTGAGAGAAGCCAATAACTACACGACGCTCCTTATTGAACTAGAGCGCTTCGAAGAAGCCAAGTCGTTGCTGCGTAAAACGATGCCCGTGGCGCGACGCGTTCTCGGGGAGGATGATATAATCACGCTTATAATGAGTTCGGTTTATGCGGAGGCGTGCTACAAGGACACCAGCGCCACGGCCGGAGATCTCCGCGAGACCGTAAATATGCTCGAGGACACGGAACGGATCGCGCGGCGCGTGCTCGGCGGCGCGCATCCGACCGTAGTGGGGATTGAGTCGGCTTTGCGAGACGCGCGCGCGGCGCTCGGCGCCCGCGAAAACGCCGCCGCCGGGGAGCGCATAGCTAAAAAATAGTCCTAAATAATTACTCAGCCCAGCGGCACCATGACGTCGAAGCTATTGGTCCCGACCTTGACGGGCTGGCCCACGACGATGGACGCCGAGGGGTTGGTCAGGTCGTCCGAGGCCGAGGCCTGGGCCGCGTTGGTGAGGAAGGTCGCTGTCGTCTCGAAGGACATTTGGAGATAAGGCGACGAGTGATCCATCATCGCGGTCCGGTTCATGGCCCGGTAACCGCCGCCCGCCGTCATGAAGTCCGCAATCAAAGAGAGGTGGTGCGGCTCGATGTCGATGCCGTAGACCCCAAACACGCCCGTGACCTCCTGGATAATTGTCGCTCGAGCGGCCTCGACGCCGTACGTTCTAAGCATCGCGGAAATATCGTTACAGGTCAAGGAATCGAAGTCCACGTAGGGCTCGTACGCTAACGCGGCCGACGCGACGCTCGCAAAGTCATTACCTTCTACTACGACGCCTCGGTCTTTGACGTAGGTGGCTCGGGAGACCCCTTGGCACGCTCGCACCGTGACCTTGCCGAGGGCCTTCTCGATGTAGTCGTGGACCGGCACCCGTTGCGCACTTCCCGCGGTATCGACCTTGATGTCGAACACTAAACGATCGTCGTCGTCCCGCCGGCCCATGACGCCCACGGCGAGCTTCCGCTCGCCTCGCACCGCGCGTTTCTTGGGCGTCTTCGCCTCGAGCTCCTCGTCGCTCTCCACCGCTTTCGGCACCGAGTCGTCGTCGCTCGAATCGTCCGCGTAGCCCTCGACCTCCTTGCGCTTGTTGTTGAGGGTCCCGGCCTCGGCGTCGTCGATGTCGGACTCGTCGTCGTCGTCGTCGGAAGAATCCTTTTGGACCACTTTCTTGGGCTTGGGCGCCGGCGCCGAGCCGATGATCGCTAGTTTCGCCCTAGCTGGTGCCGTTGTTCTCATCACCTGTCTTCGAACAAGCTGCTCTAATCGATGCGCCAGCACCCGCGCGTCGTCCGGGACCGTGCCTGCTCCAAAACGGGCATCGACCATATCCGTCGCAAAGAGTTTCACAGTAGCGGAGTACTTCCTTCTTATCAAATCCTTGTCCACGACCAGGGCTTCTCTGACTAAAATACCCTCGGTGAGGTCGCACACGTCACTTAAACGGACCGGCGTCAGCGCCGCCGCCAGCGCCCGCGCCTGCTCTACACTATCGGCATGCTCCCGCAAGGGCACGGTGATCTGGGGCGTCTTCATGTGCGTGGATGCGGTCATGATGATTTCTCTTAAGCGCGGAATGCCCAGCGTGACGTTGCCGGCGCCCGTACCGGCCAGATGAAAAGTGTTCAAGGTCATTTGGGTCGAGGGCTCGCCCACGCTCTGGGCCGCCAGGGCGCCCACGGCCTCGCCCGGCGCCGCCAGGGATCGCGCGTACTTATCGTAGACCGCTTCCCGGAGCCCTTTCGGGGCCTCGGCTTCAACGTCATTTAAGAGTTGTTCTACTCTATCCGAGACCGCCCCGGCGCGCCAGGCCTCGAAGCGCTGGTTCACCGGCGTCTCCAACTCGGCGGCGGGTACGACGTTTACAGTCTTCTTCTGCACGTCTCCATTACTGTCGAAGCGCACGTCAACTGACCCGTCACGGACCTTGACAACAGAAGCCTCGGAGTACAACTTGGCGTACTTGGTCCCGACCCGCCGCCTCGCCCGGACGCGGGCGTGCAGGGCCAGCCCCTGGACGCTGCACTCCCTCCGCGCCTTCTGTACCGGCCTGGCTAAAGTCGCCACGTCGCTATGCCCCCGCACATCTATTGTCGACTCATCCACGGCGTCCACGTGGTTCGCCGCCAAGAATCTTAATTCCTTGGCGCCCGTCAAAAAGTGGGTTTTGGTCGTGTCCAAACCATCATCGCCGTAGAGAAATTGCACCACGGAATCCTCGTCGTCCCTGACGGTGTGGTCATAGGCGACCCGTAGGCCCTCCAGGTGTTTGACGAGACACCTTTGGAGGTAGCCGCTCCTTGAGGTCTTGACGGCGGTGTCAATGAGGCCCTCCCGCCCACTCATGCAGTGGAAGTAGTACTCTTGGGGTCGTATACCCGTTAAGAACCTATCGGCGATGAACCCGCCCGCGCGCGGTCTAGGGTCGTGCGGGTCGAAGCACGGGAGAGATCTTCCGGACGGCATCACGGGCACTCTCCTCCCTTCCAGCGACTGTTGGCCCAGAGCGCAGCACACCTGGGACTGGTTCACTACACTTCCTTTGGCTCCGGTCGTGACCATCAACGCAAAAGAATTCTTGGGGAATAAAGTGGCCAAACCATCGGGGAGACAAGCCTTGACAATTTTGGAGTGCTGCGGCGCTAAGGCGCCCATCATGTGCGCGTCCAGGGCTTCCCGCGCGCCGTCCACGCCCAAAGCATTATCGGACGCCTCCTGCCGGCGCTTCGCCCGTTCACTTTGAGAAAGGCCCTTGGAGTCCCAGTCGGCGAAGCCCCTATCTCTTAGGAACTGCTCCATGGCCTCGATGCCCACCTGCTCCGTCTCTTCTACTATTGTTCTCCGTACTTTCTCGGCTTTGTCCGTGAGAACGAGGTCGCCGATGCCGCACGTGTGGCCTTCGATCGTTGCGAGATACGACGTCAACAGTCTTGTAAGAGCGTCGAGTAGGTCCGCCGCCGCGGCGCCCCCATACAGTTCGAACACGGCGTGCACTAACCCGTTTGCACTGGAACCGATGGAGGCCTTGTCTAGTACACCCCTCAAAATCAAACCTCGCCTCACTAAGACCGAGGGCTCGTCCATGCCGGCCATGCCGCCGATCGCTCGAGCCTGCACCTTGGCCTTCCCCTCGAAATGTCTGAGCAAAGGATCTCTTCTTACAGAAGTGTGCTTTCGCGTGACGTGGGCTAAGACGGCCGATAGTAACTGTCTCCCCGTATAAAGTAACTCCGGCTTCAGTAAAGCCGGCTGGACCACGTTCACATCCAAGTACCCCGAACCACCGATGACCGGCCGCACGCTCTCATACACTAACTGGCAGAACTGGTCCCTTGTTAAGAAGCAGTCGGCCATCGACAACTTCACGGACGCGTCGATGTGGTCCTGGATCAAGCCTCGTAACGGTTTGCCGTCCGTCGGCACGATGTACTGTTCTTGGGTGCACGCAATCACCTCGCACTCCGCTCGCGCTAGTTCGGACTGGGGGAAATGGACATTAATTTCATCCCCATCAAAATCCGCGTTATAGGCGTTGCAGTTCGCGTAGTGCATCCTCAAGGTCTGGTGGTGCTCTAGGGAGGCTGCGGACAGGACTTTTACTTTATGCGCCATGATCGAGGGTTTATGGAGCGAGGGCTGGCGGTTGACTAGTACCGAATCGCCGTCGAGGACGTGCCGGCCGACCTTCTGGCCCGGCGTCGTGAGCAACTGTTGCGCGATGGCCGCGCGTCGCTTAGCACTCTGCACGCGCTTCAGGTCCGTTTTCTGCACGCCGCCCGACGCGCGCGGGGTCTCGACCCAGTTCGCGCCGGGCCAGACCTCGGGGCCGTTCGTCACGAGTCGTCGTAAATAGTCCACGTTGTGGGGCGTCACGGGCTCCGGGTAGTCCAACCCTCTCGCGAACTTGACCGGTAAACCGATCTCCCCACTAGCTAAGAACGGGTCCGGGCTAATGACGCTCCGACAGCAAAAGTCGACTCTTTTTCCCATCATGTGTTTTCTAAACAGTCCTTCCTTCTTCTCTAATAATTGTTTTATGCCCGGTGGCTGGTCCCGGTTCGTACTCTTGGCGGAGTCAATATAATTCGTGATCTCACCTTGCAGTCGTAACCACAAATCCAAGAGCTTGGCCGCACTGCCCTCTCCGGACAGACCTCTAATCTGTTGGGACAGTAGCAATACTTTGCCTAAGACCACGTTCTGCGGGTGCTCAGCCAAGACCCCGCCCACTGTCTGGGCCGGTCGAAAACGAGGAGGAGGCACTCCAAGTACTGCTAAAAAGAACTTGTTCGCGCCTTTTTCGTCGTTGATTCTAGGACGGCACGCCACCGCACCCAACAGCGCCTCGCAGGACTCGCCGTCGTTCTTCCAGAGCAACCGCAGTTGCGCTCTAGCTTCCGCGGACGTCACGTATAAAGCTCTTGACGTGACGTCTTGTTTAGGAGCATCATCACTATCGGAACCAGAAGAGTCGTCGAAGACGCCGTTGGGCGTGCGGGCCCCGACGGCCTTCGGGGCCTTGATGCCTTGCAAGCGCTCGTCGTGGGCGTGCTTGGCGTCTAACGGTAATTGAAAAAGTTTGGAAGCGCCGTCCCTCCTTAACTTTCTCTCAGAAGCGCCGCACCGGTCGCACTTCTTGACGCTCCGACAGGCGCTGTAGAACTCTTTTGCCGCTTTTTGCCGTTCCACGCGGCCGTGGGCCGACGCGGTCCTCGTTAACACACCGTCTTTGATATCCTTCTCCACGCTCTCTATGAGTTCCGTACATTGCCTCCGGTACTCGACGGCGTCGGGCTCGTCGGCCGTGGGCTTGCCCGGCCTTAACAGCGAATCGCAGCGCTCGAACTGCCCGGCATCTAGTAAAGCGATGCGCGCCACGTGCCATCTTGTATGAAGTTTATCTAGTCGTAATTGATGACAAGTCCCACATCTAATCTGCAATAGTTTATGTAGAGTAGGGAACAGCAGCGGGTTGTAGCACGGCACGGGAAGTTCGATCGTGCCCAAGTGCCCATCACAATGCCGCTCCGTCTTATTACAAGTAGGACACAACAAGCCTCGTTCCGTCGGGCCCAATCGGGGGTCGTAGAGGCCGTCCTTGGTGGGGGCGTTCGTCGCGTCGAACGTGCGCGGCTCAGAAATGGTGCACACGCTGATTTCCCTAAGCTGGTCGGGGTCGTAGAAGCCGAAGGTCACCTTGCCGATCTGGGCCATGGTTGCCTAGCGCGGCCGCGGCGCGGAGCGGTGCGGCGGTGCTGCAGTGCAGTCCTCGCGGTCCAATGGTGCCCGCGCAGTCGCGTTGCGTTGCTGCAGACGCGGTATGCGGTGTCCAGGGAAGCGCAAGCGCTACACCTTCACCACAAATGGCTAGTTGTGCGGCAATGCACGGCGCAGAGCACCTGTATCGCTAAACCCGCACGGTAGAAACCCGTCTAAGTCGAACCCGCACTTTCCAGCAGCACAATCTGATAGACTAATACGCAAAGCGCACAGCTCCGCATCCAGCCGAGCAGTCATCATGTCGCAGCAGACCGCTGCAGCCTGGCACAGGCTCCCAGCAGCAGTGGTCCTTGAGACCTGCAAATTCCTAGACGCGGCCTCGCTGGGCCGGCTGGAGATCTGTGGTCGGTGCGCACTCGGCGAGGGAGCGCGAGCTTGGATCGAGAAGGCGGCCGGCGTCGCCCGCGGCAACCTCGCTCAGCTATCGAACAAGCAGTTGCTCGCGGCCCAGGCTCGCGTCCAGGCGCTCATCCCGTCCTCGTCGAAAGACGTTGTTGGGTTTGCTCACAACGTGCGCCGTGAGAGCGAAGACGTCCCGTTTGACGAGTTCGCGTTCACCGTAGTTTTATCGTGGGAACCCGACGAGGGCGGGGTTCGCGGCTTTCGCACTACGGTCTTCCCGTTCATGCGGCTCATTGCCAAGAGGACCGAGATGGGCGAGTTTAACAATTTATCCTCCTTCACATGGTTTCCCTCAGGAAAAGACAACGTATGTCCGCTCCTGCGAGAAGCTGCGGTTGCCTACGCAGAAGACTCAGACATACTGGGCTTCGTTGATGAGAAGACGCCGCGTGCATACATGATCTGCACCAGAAAGGCGGACGGCGCAGCGGTAAAGGTGGCGTTTTGGGATGCGGACAATATTGAACAGGAAGAATGGTCTGATGAAGGTCGGTCTCTTTTTAGGTTTGACTATGGCGAGTTAATGATCGGGCACGGGTCATCGAACGACTACGACTACCACATGTCACTCAACGTTGTGTTCGATCGATCCAACGGCCAGGTGATTGCTTTTTGCTCGGGCGTCTACCATAGCGAGCCAGAGCTTGCTGGGTCCAACATGTCGAATGAGATGTTCTTGGCGCTCCTCCATGCGCGCCTCGACGAGTCGACGCGCACATGCCCAATGTCGCTATCTGAAACGGGCAGACAAATCATTATCGGCGAGCTGAAAACATCGGACACGGCGGCTGACCTCGCTGACGAATTGATCTAGGACCGCGTAACTGTCTTCGTGTGATAACTAACACAAACTTCAAATTACGCCCGGCTTCCGGAAATACCACGTCGGGCAGCACGCCGGCACCTCGACGCCGCGGACGTCCAGCCGCGTCGTCTGCGCGTCCGTGAGCCGCAGCGTCGGCGCGAGC
>Ga0209090_10003089_pt1 | contig 10474 bp, 6 predicted proteins | sample ArcticOcean_MG_C_9_FD_187432 | JGI IMG/M metagenome (GOLD analysis project Ga0209090, IMG submission 187432) | Marine microbial communities from western Arctic Ocean - ArcticOcean_MG_CB2_152 (SPAdes) (version 2) | ecosystem: Environmental > Aquatic > Marine > Oceanic | place: Arctic Ocean... | reverse complement strand
TGAAACTCAAAACTCTCGAAATCTTCTCTCGAAAGCTCTTTCGCCGTTTTCACCACCTGGTTGTACTCCTCAAACATGATTGATGATGACGACTGCTTTTTCGCGTAAAATGTATGTTATCACGACGAAAAGCGATTGTTCGAGTATTGGTGTTGTTCTGTTGTTGTTGTTGTGAGAGCAATCCAATTCTTTCGAAAAAAAAATGAAAGCAACTCGTCTGCTTGAAAAACAACTGAGAAAAAAAAAGGCCACACACTTTGAAACTGTTTTTCTCTCATCTCTTTTGTATTTATACATACTCTCTTCTCTCTCTCTCTTTTCATCTCTTCTGAATAATAAATGAAACAGAAGAAGAAGAGAGACACCGTAGTATTACCACCACTGATCGACCAAAACGGCATCGCATCTTTTAGAGCGTCGAGACGAGTGAACTTTGTTCCAGCCAGGTAATAATCGCGCTCGAATTTACTACCCAAATTGAGAGTTGTGACTCAAATTCTCTCATCATCAAAATTGGGGGAAATCAATCACAAAAAGAATTCCACGCATCCTTTTTGTGTAGTAGTTTCTTCTTAGTGTCCTTTGTCTTCTTCTTCTTCTTTAAACGACGTTCTTTGTTTTCGAAACAAAGCGCGTCGTCGTCGTCGCGTGGTTTCGGAAATTGATGCCAAAAAGAGATCAAAATTTAGTAGAAGTGACTGACACCTTTAACATCACCATAATCAACAACAATAAAATAACAAAAAATAATACAGACGAGCGGAACCGTCGTCAATATTGGGAGGAATGATGACGAACAACAACACCAGTGGTCAAAATGGACGACGGAGAGTAGGAAGAACGATAGTATTGAATGGATTGAGTGAGAATAGAGATGGTAATAATAAGAACAACAAATCATCTCGCGACGACGAAGATACTCGCCGCGCGAACAACGATAAGAAGCGAAAGAAGGAAGAAGAGGAAGAAAAAGAGAAAGGAAACAGCGAAAAAGACTTATATCCTCTTTCCAAGATTCAAATGGAATGGCAAACCGTCTCTAAGATCGGCTCTGGTTTGCAAAATTTAGGCAACACCTGCTTTTTAAATGCGGTTTTGCAGTGCCTCACGTATACGCCAGCTTTGGCGAACTTTTTCTTGAACAACGAACATCAAAAGCATAAAAATTTGAGCTCAGGATTCAACTCGTTGTTCGAGATGGGTAATTTAGTCAAGAACACGTTGATACATTCCAAGAACAAGCATCACGCGGTACCACCGACGGCGTTCGTGAAGAATATTCGCGCGCTGTCGAAGACGTTTAAGAAAGGAAGACAAGAGGATTCCCACGAATTCGCGAGGTGCTTGTTAGATTCCATGCACAAGAGGTGTTGCATGTTAGGCCGGGTGGACGACGGAAGCTCGTCGAATACTCGAAATGGAAAGAAGGTTACTGCGAATGCAATCGATCCAGAGTCAAAAGAGGCGGAAACGACGTTCATTTGGCGCGTATTCGGTGGGCAGTTGCGTTCGTGCGTGACGTGTCAAAGCTGCGGGAGAGAGTCGGCAAAGTTAGATCCGTGCATGGATATGAGTTTAGAGTGCGCGAAGGTGAAATCTTTAGAACAAGCGCTTAAGTTGTTCACGCGAGTGGAAGTTCTAGACGGCGATAACAAGTATAGATGCGAAGGGTGCAAGAAGTTATCGCGAGCGAAGAAGCAGTTCAGCGTGGATAAAGCTCCAAACGTGTTGCAAATCCAACTGAAGCGTTTCGAGTTTGTTCCTTTCGGGAGAGGGAAGTTATCGCAGTTTATCGAATACCCGTTGGTGTTAGATTTAACGTCGTATTTAACCTCAATTTTGAAAATTAACGAAGGTCGCCGCGGGAAGAAGAGAAGTAAAAGTGGTAATAACACCGTTCTCGATGATATTATGGGTGGTAGTAGCACGGAGAAAGCTTTTTCATCATCGTCCTCGGTGTACGATTTGATTGGTGTTTTAGTCCACGCGGGAAGTTCCATGAACTCTGGTCATTATTATTCTTACGTCAAAGCGCAAAATGGATTCTGGTTTGAGATGGACGACGAATCCGTCACGAATGTTTCCGAAAAGACCGTTTTGAGACAAAAGGCGTACCTTCTCTTTTACTCTTTGCGCAACGCTCCGGGGACGATGACGACGAGGAAAACAAACACTGGAAACGTGGATAAAAATCGAATGGACGAACTCACGAGAGATTTCCAAGCGAAGAAAAGAAAGCTCGATGAAGAAAGAGAGAAGGAGAAGAAGGTGATGACGAGGAAAAGGAAACGAGATAGTAATATCAGCAATAGCACTAGCAGCAGCGAAGAAGACGTAGTTACGGTGATATCGGCGAGAATAAACGGGAAGCGAGGCGCCGGACGCTCAGCCGGGAAGAATTCTCGCGACGTGGTAAAATCAAAACTCTTCAAGCAAAATAGAAGCGGATCAAAGTCACCTGATTTCGGCATCGGCAAGCAAAGAAGGCGCAGTAAACGAGCATCGTATAGCGACGACGACGACGACGAAGGATACGACGAGGAAGGAGATAAGGAAAATAATAGGGATAAAGGAAACATGATAAAGACATTCTTGAAATCGCGAGCGCAAAGAGATAAAAATACTCGAGGTTGGAACGACGACGACGACGACGATAATAATAAAAGTCGCGCGATGGGAATGCGCCAGCAAGTTAGTACATCTCAGAAAAAGAACGTTAAAAAGTCTCGCGGGTATGATGAGCTCGACGAAGAGTACGATAGAGGGAAAATTGCGAAACATCTTCGAAGGCGCGAACAGAAAATGCCGGCGAGACCGACGAAAGCGCCGTCGAGATCGGCAGGAGGAAACGCGTTTCAAAGAAAACAAGGGCGAAAACAGCGTAAGTGATATAGTGCTACTAGTAGTGTGTTGTGTTCATGCGACGGAGTGTTTATTGCTTCTTGAAAGTACCCACAGCACTTAAGTTTTAAGACTTCTTCTTATTTGTTTTCTTCGCCGAAAGCATCGTTCTCCTCCGAGATGAACAGACGAAGAACATCCGTCAACGTAATAACGTCGAGAGGCTTTCCAGAATTCAGTTTCGGTTTTTCGACGACCACCCACACGCGGTGAACATACGTAAGCGCGTTCAAAACATCAGAGATCGTCGCCTACACTCCCACGGTCTGTAAAAATATTTCGTCTTTTTCGATTGCTTTATCCCGTCGATCGACCGCGGTTGGACTGTCTTCGTTCATCTTCTGGAAGAACGCGTGACTCACGTGCTGACTCTCAATATGCGAGTACCCGCCGTAACTCGTGCGATGAGACAATGCCAAAAATTCTGCGATCGGTAACCCCAAAATAGAGACGTGATCTTTCGTCACGCGTCTGAGATCGGATGCTGAAAAGTTCGCGATTAACACATCTTCGTACACGACGCCGACACACGAGATATCTCGATCACGCAGTTTTTTCAGAACATTGATCGTAAGTTCGTGCGGCTCGACGCAACATAGACCGAACGCTCTTTCCGAGGAGCAAAAACCGCAATATTGGACTTTTAATCTCGATAACTCTTTAAAAACACCTTGTTCGTTCTTCATTTGCAAAAACTTGATGATGTCGGATTGCGAGATTATGCGATGTATCTCCCCATGCGGGTCGAAGACGCCGAGTCTGTGCACCAAATGGTGTTGGTTCGCCAAGAAATTCTCCATCGCTTCCAGAATCGACAACTCTTTCGCGTACGGTTCAAAGACTAAATCCACGTCGCTGAGATTGCCGATTTGAATAATCTTCTTCGAGAAGACTTCAGACGCTACTTTTCGTAACAACGACATCGCTTGCAACATGTTGATTGGATCTTCCATCTTCTCCAACTTTTTCTCGTCTTCGAAAGCTTCCACGAGAGGATCGATCACGTCCGAGACGCTGAAAAAACCCAAACGCGTCGCTCGCTCGTCTTCACGATTCAGCCCGACATTTTGCACCAAAACTGGCGCCGACAATACGTTGTATCTCTTCAACGTGTTTAGCGCCGTCTCACACGTATCGTCGTGTCCAAGAGAAACTACGAAAGACCCCGCTGCTGCCAAACTTCCTTGTTTCGCGCGATCGATCTGCGACAGCATCGATCGCAACGTCGTCGACGCGAGAACGGATCGGATGTGTCCGACGTCTCGTCGTATTTGCGGCGTCTCCGTGGTTTCGTTCTTCGTCGTCATTCTCTCGATTCTTTTTTTTGTCCTCTTTCTTTGCACGCGTATTTTTGTGAAAAATGGACTCATCACGTTTTTTTTGTTTTGTTTTTGAGCAGTTCGAGATACAAAATTTTCCTCAATTTTGTAAGTGAGAACAACAACAACAACTTCTTAATAAAACAATCTCATGTCGTCGTCTCAATCGTCGTCTCTGCCCTCGTCTTCGTCATCCTCGGGATCTTTCAAACAGCTCATGCAGCACCCGCAAGCGCTGAAAATTTTAGGATGCGTCGTCGGCGTCGTCGGATCTTTACTCGTGTACGGTTTATTGCAAGAGCGAATCATGACCAGACCGTACGAAACGGACGGAGAAAACGAAGAGTATTTTAAGTTCTCCGTGTTTTTAGTATTATCGAACAGACTTCTGTCCTGCGTCATGGCGATGGGGATTTTGGCGTATTCGAGAGGGAACGTGCAACCCGTCGCGGGGATTCATCGATACTGCGCGGTCAGTTTATCCAACGTCATCGCGACGTATTGTCAATACGAAGCTTTGAAATACGTCTCGTTTCCGGTACAAACTTTAGGGAAATGCGCGAAGATGATTCCGGTGATGATTTGGGGATATTTAATTAATCAACGACGGTACGTCATGCAAGATTATTTCATCGCCGCAGGCGTGACGTTAGGATGCACGATGTTTGCTTTGTACGGGGACGTGTCCTCGAGCGCGGCGAAACATCACGGGAAAGGTGGGAAAGATACGAGCATGTACGGCGTCGGGTTGATGTTGGGATACCTCGGTTTCGACGGGTTCACGTCCACGTTTCAAGATAAGTTGTTCAAAGGGTACCAGATGGAAACGTATAATCAAATGCTGTGGGTGAATTTATGTTCGGCATCTATTAGTGCTTTGTGGTTATTTTCGGACTCGGCGTTTTTCGACGCGGTGGCGTTTGTCGGGCGACACCCGGCGGTGTTGCAAGATATTTGCACTTTGAGCGTCGCCGCAATGTTAGGACAGTTGTGCATCTTGTACACGATTCGAGAATTCGGGGCGCTGTTGTTCGCGACAATCATGACGACCAGACAGTTCTTGTCTATTCTGTTGTCGTGCTTGATTTTCATGCACCCGTTGACGTTCATGCAATGGCTCGGGACCGCGATGGTTTTCGGATCGTTGTATTACCAAGCGTATTTGAAAAATCAGCGAGCGACGAGCGCGGCGACGGTGAGTGAGATGCGCGAGCCGTCCGCATCTGGTGCGGAGACCGGAGAAAAGAACGCCACCGTGTGAGGCTCTAGTTTTTGGGGACGACGACGACGATGAAGAAAGGAAAGATTCTTCAAATATATAACTTTTTTTTAAAGAAAGTTTTAAAACTAACTACTGGTAAATTACCACCATTTTTTTATTAAAGACGCGTCGGTAACCCGGATTTCGCCATATCTTCTTTGCATTCCTTCACAGTCACTTCGTCTCTGTGAAAGATTCCAGCCGCGAGCGCCGCCGAACACGCCGGAACGGCTCCGAAAACTTCAGAAAAGTGCCTCGGGTGTCCGGCGCCGGAGGAGGCGATGACGGGGATCTTCACCGCGTCCGCAACCATTTTCACGAGCTCGTGGTCGAAACCGTTACCTTGTCCGTCTTCGTCTATGCAGTTCAAAAGAATTTCACCCGCGCCTAACTTTTCCATCGCAATGGCTAACTCGTACGCGCCAATATCGCGTCCTTCTCTCCCACCTTTGATGGTGCACTGAAACCAGCAATATTTCTCGCCGTTTGGTCCTAATTTTCGTTTGGTTTCTATGCACTTGTTCTTTGTGTTTTTCGGGTCGGTTTCGTATTTGCGTCTTGGGTCGATGGATATCACGACGGCTTGAGACCCGTATCGATTGGAAATGGTTTCAATAGAACTCGTTCCATCGCCCTGTTCGTTGTTGGCGTAAAACTTCTCCGCGACTTCCACGGCGTCGCTTCCGATGGACACCTTATCGGCGCCCGAGGCAAAATACGCCGAGGCGACTTCTAAAGAAGAGTAATGTTTACCGTTCGAGTCGGTAAAATCGCGAATACCGCCGCCGACGGTTAAAGGCACAAACACGGTTTCGCTGGAGAGTTTCAAAACGTCAATCATCGGCGCGTCCTTCAACGGCGTGTCGCGGTACCCGGTAATGTTCAGAAAACTCACCTCATCGGCGCCCATGTCGAAGTATTTCTTCGCTAGTTCGACGGGTTTACCCAAGTTACGAACGTCGCCGCTCTCTCCTTCGCTTTTTTCTCTCACGTCGTACGAGTCGCCTTTGGTGACGACCAAATCGCCGGCGTCGTTGCTGCGCACGTCCAAGCACGCGATGACGCGCTTAGCCAACCCTTTCCGCACGGCATCCGAGCTCGCCGAGGACGGCAACGCCGAGGACGTTTCCATTTCGCTCTTACCGCCGGAAAGAAACTGGTCGAAAATCTTTAAACCAGTGAAGCCAGACTTTTCCGGGTGGAACTGCGTCGCCATGACGTTTCCTTTCTGCACGGCTGAAATGAACGGTTCGCTCCCGTAATCACACGTCGATAAAACCCAATCCTTGTTGTTTTCGTTCGGCAACGCTCGATACGAGTGCACGAAATATACTCTCTCGGAAACCGAAACAGATGGATCATCTTTTTGTAAATCTATCAAGTACGATTCTCTTTTGACTTCGTTTACGTTCCATCCAATGTGCGGCACGATTAAATCGTCTCCCGTGAACTTGGTCACTGTCCCGGGAATCAGACCCAAACCTTCTACGCCTCCCGACTCTTCGCTCCCATCGAACAGTAACTGTAAGCCCAAACACACACCCATGAATGGTTTCGTTCCATCCAAAACGTATTCTCTCAAAGGTTCGATTAACTTTCTCTCGCGCAAAATGTCCATGGCGGACCCGTAGGCGCCGACGCCAGGGAAGACCAGTTTCTTCGCCGCGAGGATATCTTCCGGAGATTTGATATCTTTGACCGTGTACCCGAGCTTTTGCATCGCGTTTCGAACGGAACGAACGTTTCCAGCACCGTAATCTAAAAGCGACACTTCGCCTTTACTCGCCGAAGCGGCGGCAGCGATCAGAGACTTTCTTTTGTGCTGGCATCTGCTGCTGCTGCTCCTGCTCCTGCTGCTATGAAATAATATACGTCTACTATTGAAATCATCACTCGTCATCATTCCTCGTCTTCCTAGCATAACTCTCGATGTGGTCGTAGCCGCACTGTTGCTGCTACTTCTAGAATTATACATTATAGTTGATGACGTCGTTGATGTTGGTATTGTTGTTATTGCTGTTGTCATCATCATCATCACTTTCACTTTTTTTTATCCACTCGTACTTTTTTCTTCTTCTGAGGTATGATGATGTATGTTGAAATGTTCGGACGATGATGACTGCTGGCGCGTTTAATAATGTCGAGCAGAAGAAGAAGGAGATGATATAATAAAGAAGAATTAGAGATGATGAGTTCTTTCACGACGTCTAAAGTCTTCTGAATAATAATAATAATAATACTTTATCTGATGAGAATATAATAATGACGGACGAGTTGTAATGTGTGTTTTTTGCCAGAAGAGACTAAGCCCTTCTGCTCTGTCTGATGAGAAAAGAGAGGAATCGAAGCCGCCAAAAAAAAAACATTTCACCAGAGAATCACTTTCTCCTATAAACTCCATATTATTCACTCGGCACACGTTAACGCGCTCTCGTCATCATCAACATCAACATCATCTTATTAAAAGAGAAGATGCCTCGCGCGACAAAATCAGCCGGCTTGAACGCCAAAGCGAAGAGAAAGGAGAGAAGAGAGGAGAAATTTAACAAAGGAGGAGAAGGAGGAGCCGCCACCACGACCACCACCACCACAAAAGAGGACGAGGAAGGAGGAAACAAGCAAAAGAAGAAGCATAAAGGGAATCAACACGAAGACGCGGATAACAATACCAATAAAAAGTCGAAGAATACCTCATTATCTTTCAAGAGTTCAAACGCAAGTGGTGGCAACGGGGATAAAAAAGCGTGGAAGAGCGGCGGAATTGGTGGTGGTGGTGGTGGAAGCGGCGGCTTCAAGAAGACAGCCTCCTCTCAACAACAACAAACACAATCGCAATCGCAAAAGCAAGGCTTTGCAAAGCCAAACTTTCAGCTCATCGAAGAGTTAGTGTTGATTTTTGAAAAGCTCAGGCAAACGAAAGATTCTTCCAAAACCAAAAACGGCGGCGGCAGCCGCGGGAAAGGTAAAGGCGCAGGCGACGACGACGACGACAACAGCGATAACGACAACAACAGTCGCGACGCGGGTAAGAAGAAGGAATACGCAACACTCATTTACTCGAAAATTAAAGGCAAGATTCCTGAAATTGCAAACAATCACAAAGGCTCGAGAATAGTTCAAAGTCTGTTGAAATACGGCACGGAAGAGCAAATAAACTCGGTATTTGCCGAATGCGCGCCGAAACTAGCCATCTTAGCGAAATCTTTGTACGGGAACTTCCTCATTCGGAAGCTCATCGAAAAGACTAAGAAAGAAGATTATCCGCAACTGTTACAAAACGTCAAAGGTCAAGTAACTTCGCTAGCGCGACACCCAGTTGGAAGTCAAATATTAGAGCATCTGTATCACTCCGCAAAGGGCGAACAACGCGCGCAAATGCAGGCTGAATTCTACGGTGGCGAATTTGTACACTTTTCAAACGCGAGTGCGATGACGAAAAAAGACGGTAAAAACACCAACAAAGAACCACCGACTTTGAAGGACATTCTGTTGCAAAAACCAGCCATGCAGAGACAAAATACGTTGAAAAACATATCGAGATCAATCCTTCCGATTCTGGAGAAAGGTTTAGTATCGCCGCTCATCGTCCATAAAGTTGTAAAAGAATATCTCCTGGTCGGTGGTGCAAGTTTACGCGCCGAGGCGGCAAATTCTATCGCCGCACCGGCGTTTCTTCGATTGTTCCACACCAGGGAAGGTGCCACGGCAACGAACGTGATGCTTTCGTACGCCGGCGCAAAACAACGAAAGCAAGTCTTGAAAGCTTTAAAAACGCAAGTGTGGAGAGTATCCCAAGACGAGTGCGCACATTCGACTATAATGACATTAATTGACTGCGTGGATGATACGAATATGCTCAATAAAATCATCTTACAGGAGCTCAAAAGCGAAGATATCGCGGGAATCGTCTGCGAACACAAATTCGGGAAACGCGTGATACTGCATTTACTTCGTCCGCGTTTGAATAAATACTCGCCACCAAACTTACAGATGATGATGCTCAGTCCGGAGGAGATACATCAATCTGTTGAAGCGGCGAAAGCGTTGGTGAAAACGCTGCAAAAGCAGCAGAAAAAAATTAACCGACACGATAACGACGGTGACGATGGCGAGGAAGAAATCGAGGATGACGAGATCTTGAAAGATAGCAGCAACAAGAAATCGGAAGGAAACAAAAGAAAACTGAGCAGTGATGGTGGTAGTGATTCCGAGGAAGACGAGGAGGAAGCCGAAGGAGCGGATGTTAACTTTGGCGTTGCCAAGAAGAGCGAGCAACAGAGACGATTGGAAGTTTTTAAGCAATATGGATTCGCCGAGGCGTTGGTGAAATCGTGCCAAGACAACATCGACCGAATGCTCCGGTCGAAAGAATCCGGAGATGTTCTGTACGAAGTCATCATCGGGGGATTGGACGATGTCATGCATGAGTCTTGTGGCGAAGGAAAGATGAACGCGTTCTACGAGCGCATCGCGGAGGTTGTCACCGAGTCCATCAAAAGCGCAAAAGCTGACGAGGAGGATAACTTATTGGAAAACTTCTTTTCGACGAGACTTTTGCGCCGCGCGGCGCAAGATTGTCCTCGTTTCGCCAAAGTATTGTTTGACTCTTCTGTATGCGCATCTTCATCCTTACAAAAGAAGTGGCTTTCTATGCCGCACGCGGAGAAAATCATCGCAGGCGTGTTATCGTGTTCGGACGAGAAGTTCGTTACGGAGGCTAAAGCTAAGATGGGGGCGGATGCCGATGCAATACTCGCTAAAGTGATCGCTAAAAAAGAGAAGCATCGTGATAATGCTGCGAAAGGGAAATCATAAGGATTTTTTTGGATGCACATACATCATACCATAATCATACTAAAATCACACAATATTTCTAAGATTGTGTGATTTTAGTATGATTATGGTATGATGGTTTGAAAGTGGTATGATTGAATGATTATCGTGTGATGGTTTGTAAGTTGTGTATGTGAAGGAGTACAACTGAAAAAATTGC
>Ga0209090_10003086_pt1 | contig 10478 bp, 5 predicted proteins | sample ArcticOcean_MG_C_9_FD_187432 | JGI IMG/M metagenome (GOLD analysis project Ga0209090, IMG submission 187432) | Marine microbial communities from western Arctic Ocean - ArcticOcean_MG_CB2_152 (SPAdes) (version 2) | ecosystem: Environmental > Aquatic > Marine > Oceanic | place: Arctic Ocean... | reverse complement strand
GTCAAAAGGAATCGGGAGTCAGCGAGTTGGACGCGAAGAAGAAGAAGAAGAAGAAAAGAGAGACGAAAAAGAAGCAGTAGAATTTAGGCGATGTAATAGTTTGTTTAACGATAATATAGTTTTAGGGATGTATGCGTGTGTGTGTGTGTTTGTTTATTTATACAAGGGTGATTTGAATCCTGTGTCTATGTGGTCGCTCTCTCTCTCTCAATCTAAAAAGCCTCTCGATCGCTATCGTCGATTAAGACGCTCACGTGAGTTTCCGTTTCGTGCGCTAACTTCTTAATCTCTTCGAATCGTTCTTTCGCGTTCGGGACGTCTAAAGACAAGTCCTCGATTAAGTTTCCAACTCTCGTAAAACCTTTGGTCATTTGTACCGCGGACACTTCTCCTGAATTGTTCAAGACGTGCAATAAACCCAACAGAATCGCCGGCGCGTTGGAATCTTTATCGCTTTCAATCATCATCACCAGCGCTTTCTTCACCAATTCGTGGTGGAAGAACGGTTTCGCTAAATCGTGCAGCCTTCTTCTCGCCTCGGTGACGTCGTGCGATTCCAAGTACTCTTTCAAAAGCATCTCCAACTCCGTCTTAGCCTGCTCGTACGGAGTTTTATCGAAATGTCCCCACGCGTGTAACACTCTGTCCGTGGAAAAGCGCAGCGAAATTTGCTCGCTCGCTTTACTCGCCACCGTTTGCGCGTCCGGACCTTGGCACGTCGGGTCTCCGGCTAAAGTCACCTCGGCAAACTTTGGTGGCAAAATGTCGTCCACGACACCTCGTGCGATGAACGTCGAGATCGTTTCAATCGCATCCGGAACGTCCAATTTCAAATCGTGCACGCTCGCCGCTAAATCGACGAAACCTCGCATCATTTGCTTCCCGGAAAGCACGCTCGGGTAAAACGCCGACAACAACGCGCTCGCGGCTTCTTTTTCTCTATTTCCTCTATCCAGCGCCATTGTGATTAATTTCTTCACGAAAAAATGCTCGTACAAAGGCTCTTCCAGTCCTCTCAATCGTAACCCAGCCTCGGCGATGTCGTTCGAATCAAAGTATTCCTCAATCGTCGCCTCGCTCGCCATCTTATACGCCTTCACTCGGTCGTACGCTTCCGACCCTTGAATCAACGTCTTCTCCCTGAAAACTGTCTTCTCCGCATCTTCGGTGGAATCGTAATTCGGATCGCCTTTATCTAACGCGTACACCGGACTCTGGTCGTCCACCAAAACGTTCGCCGCGCTTTCGTCGCCTTTTCGTCCTCGGCCGGACACTTTCACTTGCACGTGCTTGTGGCCTTTGTGCCAATCCAACCACCGGTTGTCGGTGATTTCCCCGAGGGAAGGTTTTCGCCCGAACGATGCGAGCTCGCGCTTTTTGATCGTTTTCTCGAAGATTTTTCGCTGGTCCGCCGTTAACATTTTGATTGAGACTTTATGCGATGGATATTCGTTGTCCTTTTCTCTGAGATTTTGATACGTTTGCCCCTTCTTTAAAGGTTGCCTTTCCGTATCCTCTCTAATTTTTCTCTCTCTCTCTCTTTCGTATTTCGCCGTTCGAAGAAGACTGTTTTTACCAACACGAAACAACGAACGCGTGAAGAAGCTTTCTCTCGGTTTTGTTCTTCTCGCTGTTCCGCGCAAAGACGATACCGTGTATTCTGTATATCACGAGAAAGAAAAGGCAGAGAAGAGGGATGTGCAACAAATTCTCGTTAGGGCACTCTCTCTGAGAAGAAACTCTCTCTTAGTAAAGCTCTCTTTCTCTCTTCCCTGCTTTTGAGAAAAAAGAATATAAGGACGAAAAAGGATGCGAGAGATTCGCTTCAACGAAACGCACCAAACGGGTCGTTGTCTTTCCTTCTCGCGCGCGTTTGCGTTTGTCTCGCTTTTGTCGCTTTCGTTCTGCGAAGAATGCGATCGTATACGAATTTTAAAAAACCCTAAATTGTTAGTGGATATTCCTTCCTCGTATTGCGTGGCAGAATAATAAAGGACAGAACACCTTTAACATGTTTCCTCGTTACTTTGTATTCCTCTTCCAAGTCCTCCTCGCTTTTTTCTTCATCAGTTTTAGTGGTCTTCATCAATCGTCATCATCGTCACGATTCGTTTCCGTGCGGGCGAAAACCAAACTGCACATCAAATCCAGCGGCATCGACATGGTCCACGCCTCGCACATTCTCTGCGCATCAAATCGCACCTTATGCGAAGACGTCATGGAATTGCTCGAACCGTTCGCCGAGGACGATTTATTAAGGCCAAAGTTAGAACGAGGGTTCGAAGAGCTCGCGAGGAAATTCAGTCGCTGCCCGACGGGGAAGAGGAACGGAGGGGATTTGGGGTACTTTCCGAGAGGGGAGATGACGAAGGATTTCGATGGTACGTATTCTTTCTTTGCTGCTATTCGCGTTCAAATCGCTGACCTTTACGCATATTTTTCTCCTCTCTTTCCTTATTTCTATATTATTATTCTTTCAACGAAACAGCCATCGTCTTCTCGGAACTCGCGGCGCCGTTGTACAAACCGGTTGGACCGCACCAAACGTCCAACGGGTTCCACGTGATCATGGTCCACGACCGCCACTTGGCGGACGCAGAAATGCGCGAGCAAGCGAGAATCGCCACGGAAGAAGCCAAGAAAAAACGCGAGGAAAGTTTCAAAAGAAACATGAAGAAAGAGCAAGGGAAGCAGGAAAGAAAAGGCGCGAGAGCAAACGCGAGACAGGAGAGAAGACCGCCCGGGAACGCGAAGCATCGCGCGGTGGGTTCGCACGACGAGTTTTGATATTTCTCGCTCACTTAGCGAGAAAGAGAGAAAGAAAGAGAGCTGCGATTATTGTCGTTTAGTAATAAGGACGATGCGTTGTAATAGTATTATATTTAAAGAAGAAGAAGCGAAGAATGGTATATGCGTGCGAGCACATTCCTCTCTGTTGGTAAGTGGGTGAAAATCCCCTAAAATCTCCCCAAATCCTCACCGCGCTGCATCGAATATCAACCGAGAACTTTCTTTAGTTGTCATCATTGAGGGAGTCATCATGTGGCTGCGTCATCGGTAGGGGAAAATGCTGCTGTTTTTGCGCTCGTCGTCGCCGTCCTCGTCCTCGTCTGTGGGAGCAACGCTGCTGTTCGGGAAACTCTTTCTGTTGTTGTTGTTCGTAATCTTTCTGTCGGAACAAGCGCAATCGAATGGCGATTTCGATTGGGTGCGAGACGAATTCGCGGAGCGAGAGAAACAGTTTAACGGCGAGGGCGACGACGATGCCCAGTTTTTTGATCCAACCGTTATTATCGGTAACCGCGGGGTGCGCTCGGACGATGTCCTCAAATATCCACTCTCAAAAACGTTCAAAAGGAAAGATAAACTTCAAGTGAGCGAGTGCCGCGCGTGCGATGTTTCCGGATTGAAAGTCGGATGCGACCAAGCGAAATACATTAAACCGTGCGGTATCGAGGGGAGCTATGCGTTGACGTCGTCGTATTTGGAGCACAGGGCGGAGGAGTGCGGGGGTGGGGGGAGAAATACGAAGATACCGTTGATGGCGAGTTTCGTCAGAGACGTTCGCGCGACGGCGACGGAGTACGCTCTCGTTTTAGATGGGACGAGACGGTTTTTAATCGAAGCGTTTTGCGTGAGAGGGAGGATGAATGACTGTCGCAGGTTTCCCAGGCACGCGAGGTGTCCAAAGGAGATTGTAGAGAGTGGTACTGGTATGTGTGCGTACGGCAGATTGCTCAATCAGCGCGAGGGGACATTTACGGACGAAGATCTGGATAGTTTTGGAGAAGAAGCAGGGGAGGCTGTCGTGGCGACGATACATTGGGAACTGCCAGATTTTCGCGCGTGCAAGGATTTAGAGGTGAATAAAAAGCGAGACGAGAAGACGAACAAATTGAGAAATTTGTACGACAAACCATACGAAGGAAGGAGTATCGACGCGCCTATTCAGGTAGAAACGACGGTTGGATTCGAGAGGAAAGAGAAGATGTTTTTAAAGTTTACCGTCCAGAAAGATGTGGAGAATGGAGAATATAATGTCGAGCACAAGATATCCCCTGCGCAAGTAGAGAAGATCTTAAACGCGCGGTGTCCAGCGACGCTGGCACTCATTGCCGATGCGTTTCATGAAATCGGCCCAGAATGGCGCAAGAAGGACGCTTTTCGAAAGACAAAGATGGACGATACGCCGGAGTATGTAACTAAAGAAGCGCAAAAGCTATGGGCAAAACTAGGTAAGAAAACACACGAAAAGGCCATGAAGGCGAAGAAAGATAGGAATAGAAAAATAGATAAGTCGGGGATGACGCAAGAAGTGAAGGATGAGCTCGGTCACGATTGGTGGAAACAAATCGCAAAAGGCGCGCCGAGTAGAAAAACGGTATACTGGCAAGATTCTCACCCTGTGTTTGAGTTCGGTTCCTCGACATACTTGGAACCACCAGAAAGACACATACTTCGAATGGTAATAGCTGGTGTACCGCGACGAATCCGCGCGAGTGGGGAACAGAGAACTCCTTACGGGACGTTATTCGTCGCGACAAGGGATAATAGGGATACGAGTTTAAGCGAAGAGTACCAAGCGGCTTTATTAAGGTCCGCGTCGAAGTGTTTACGAGAGACCAACTTGCGAATAATCGAGATTAATCCCATACCCAGGAAATCACACGCAGCTGATGACGTCGTATTCCCTTTGGAACCACCGGTTGATTGGATAGAGAAGGCGTCCGTATACGAAAAAACGGCGAGTGGTGGCGTGCGAACAGAGATTGATGGCGACAGAAACACGTATAGAGGTGGTCAAAACGTCGATTTGGACTGGGAGGGATATTCTATCGATGGAGGATCGCATTTAGGATGGAGTTCTGTTTCTATTCTGCTCACCTCGGATATTAAGGGGAAGAATATCTCAAGCGAAGAGGTTCGCGCGATGTACGGCGCGACAGAGACAGAGTACGAAAGGACGGAAGAGTTTAAAGATAAACGAGGTAATCGACGAAGCAGATCAGTCAAACTTCGATGCTCGCCTCCCAGGTATCAAAGCTTAGCGCCGTGTTTAGGCTATGCGGAGAAACCTTCGGTCTTTCGCGTGTTGGATAAAAATAAAGGCCACGGCCTATTGTTGAAACACGAACGTGTGGATGTAAAGACGGCGGAAGCTATGGGAAGTTTTGTATTCATCCTTCTCGCGTTGGCCGCTTTCACTGCATTTTTTTTCATCGCTTTGTCCAGAGAGCAGAGATTTGTCGTTTGGGCGATGGCGAAAGCGCAAAATATACAGTTGCGAAACAAATTGGCTGCGCTGGTTGCGAATAAAGAAAGAAGAGAGAACAGAGCGGCGGCGGCATAAAAAAATGTCTCGGTTTAGTTTAGTTTAGACAGCTTAATTTACGGTACCTTCTTCTCCATCTCGTCATCGTCGAGAAACTTTTTGAGAAAGTCTGGAGCTATGTTTTTAATCTGCTCCTTATAATCCTTCCCTATGCGATCACTCCAGATTCCCTTCGAATATTCTCCTTGACCAGTGAACCAGTCCGGCCTTGGAACATCCGGTAGAGTTGGATCTTGCACGATGGTATCATCTAATTTTTGCGCCACGCTTTCTAACCGTTCCGAAACGAAACCCGGGAGTTTCACTTTGATCGTGGAAGTTTCTCTTTCAATCGAGCCCCTCGCGACTCGGTCCGCTTCACTCGCGATGCGTTCTAACCTCCGCGCTAACGATGCCGCCGTCACCGCGTAATTCTCTTCACTCGTGTCGCACAACCACGCATCTCTCAACACCTCCCACACGCACTCATCGCAATCGCCAAACTTTTCCTTCAAGAAATACCTCGCCACGTCGTAATTCGGCTCCGCCTCTAAATACTCCCAAATCTGACCGTCGAAATCATAATTAAAGAGCGTCTCAAACTGTCTCGTCAACGCATCGGCCTTTGTAGACAAGGACGGTCCTTCTCTAGCCAACGCGGAAAAAATGACTTCTGCCCAGACCTTTCCCAACGCTCTCACGTCCCTCGCCATGTCCTCATCCGATGGGTCTAAAATTGCAGCGCCGAAATTGGCCAATCGGAACCTCGTGCCAAACTCACCTCGCTCCTCAAAGGCATCTCTGTCGTTGAACGAGTCGCAAAAGATAGTCCCAGCATCGATACCATTATGCGCCACTCCATTGGAGTGGCAAAATGCAACCGCTCTGGCCGTTTGTCTTATAGCAGACCGAATGTACCTAAACCTCAACACCGTCGGATGTGTCTGCACCCTCTCCACTGGCGGCCAAAACTTCGTTCGCCCTTCCCCGTCGTCCTTCTGCTTCGCTGACGCGTATTCCGATAATCTCTTTAAACCAACCCATTCTTGTGCTACGTAAAAAGAAGTATTCCCCCCATCCTCATCCCTGACTTCGCTCTCGCTCGCCCCAGCGGCGAAATACGCAACGCACCTCACAATCGGCAACATTTTCTGCGACATCTGCCCTTGCCCTCTCCCATATTCATCCACAACAATATCTGGCCTATCATCAGACAATAAACGTTCATACGCGTTCACCTCTGTCTCCGCTAATACTTTCACCGACGGAAAATACTCTTTTATCAACACCTGCGGCCCAGTCAGAGAGACCAAAGGATCCCCTGGATATCTAAAAAGAGGCTCGCCGGAGGACCATCGCGCGGCGTATAAAACCATCGCGCTCGAGCTGCTCCCGCTGCTTGAAGAAGATGCCGTCATGGCCTTTATTTCTCCGTCTTCAGTTCTCGAAATGGAAAACGATGAGGAAGGAGACGACGAGGACGGTTCAGTTCTCGAGATTGAGATTTTCCCGAGTACTTGGAGCAACTCAAAATCAGAAGCTTCCAAACGCGTCGCGGTGGCTTTGACGATGGTTTCGGTTCCTTTTCTCTTGCGATAATGTGTTCGTCGTTTGGTCTGGATTCTGCTGTTGCCGCCACGCGACGAAGAGAGCAAAGTTTTAGAAGAACAACAAGTAGAAGAAGCCCGCATGAATGTTTCGTGTTGTTTTGGTTTACACAAGAGTGACGACGTTTCAATGCCAAAATTCTAGGGGTTGTTTCAGATTTAGTATTAGATTTTACGCGTTGATCCTCTCGATGATTATTAATTATTAAACTCGTACGCTAAATGTTTGTACTCTCTTTCTACATTTCTTCTCTCTTTCTCTCTCTCTCTTTTCGTTCTTGCTTTCTTCGTTGTGTTCTTATTTTGGATTGTTCATGCATCTCTTCTTGAGCGAGCGGTTCAAGCACGTGCGGCACTTGCCGCATCGCGCGGTGGCGTTCCAACTCGTCTTCTTCAGGTGCAATCCAGACTTTTTTAATTCTTCCTCGGACAGCGCTTCGCGTTGGTGGCCTCCCGATGCTGAATTCTTCGGCGGAGTTTTGGTCGACTTCGCGTTTCTTTCCTCGGCGGTAGAGGCGGCGGATCGGAGTTTTTTGATTTTGTTCGCGCTCGATTCGTTGTCGTAGTTGAAGGTTCTTTTCTTCTTCGCGGAGCCGCCGTCTTGTTCTTCCTCGCTGCCTCTCGGCATAGGCTTGGGAGGCGGCGCGTAATTGACGTATGATCGCTGCATCTTTTGTCGATAGAGTCTGGCTAGTACTTTCGCGTCGTTGTTAGCATCCGTGCCCGGAGCGTTGAAGTTCAACGCATTCTCCAACATCAATTCGACATCATCGACGAAGTCTTCGAGGTACTTGTAGTACCCGCCGATAGTGCGTGAGATTATGGTCACCAAGTCGATTGGGTTCGGGACGTTTTCGTAGTACTCGGGCATTTCTGACTTCTCCGGTAAGCGATAGAAGTATTCAATCAACCGCTCGCCTTTTTGTTCGCATTTGTCCATGTACTGGCAGACGCTCAAGCAGCTTGCGGCTTCAGCGAGATCGATCGGTTTGAGCATATCGTGAGATGCAAAGACCCACGGAAAAGAGACGTCCGGAATGTCTGGCGACATGCGCCCGGGTTTCTTGTTCAACAACACCGTCTCCGTTTCATCCTCGTCTTTGTACTTCAACGTATGTTTGTTTTCCTTCGGGTCGTACATTAAAACGTTCGCAGTATACCATTCGCCATCGTCCCAACACACGATCACGCGCTTGTTTACTAACTTTTCGCCAAAATTTTCCCCTTTCTCAAGCTCAAGTTGCGTCCAAGTGTCGTTCTGGAATTTATCAATCGCTGCTTGGTCGGTTTTCGGCGTCGCAATGAGAATCGCAGCCTTGCGAAACTCCGGACGAACGTTAAAATCGATGTCTTCCCAAAACTCCGTGTTGTCCACGCTGGTTTGATCAAACAGTTCTTCCATGACTTTCACAAATTCTGCGACGTTCTTAAAACCTTTATCTTTGCACTTTTTCGAGATGGCGTCGAGCTCTTTCATGATGTACGTACACGCGAGCAACCCTTTCTTCGAAGGAGGCGTTTGTGTCGTTTTCACGTTTCGAATTGCATCTATGGCGTACACGCAACGTTGCGCGATGACGTCTGTAAACGAATTAGCGGAGTCTGGAACAGGAGAGTTTGTCAAGTGCTCCATCGCCGAGATAGAAGCCTCCTGAATCCGCGATTTCTCTTCCATCGCGATGGTGTGCGCTTGCGCCCCCGATTCTACACCGCCCTCGGTTGTTCCTTCTTTCTTCGTACTCATGACGAATCGAATCGTTTTCGGCTGAAGGTCGGATCCATCGCCTCCTTCATTTTGGTCATTTTGATCATGTTGCTGCTGTTGTCCTTCCTTGGGAGATTGGACCGCGTCGCCCTCTCCCTCCAATTTTCTCTTCGCCAATTCCTTATACTCCTTTTCCATCGCCAATCTCTCGGCCTTCTTCACGTAATATGTACCCGTCTTCTTTTTTTCCACGTGCGTCGGCTTAATCTTTTCGTCCGCGATGGCCTGTCGCAACGCTCCTTCGTCCAACATGAGAGCAAGTTTCCATCGCGCGACTTTTGGGTTTTGCCAAAGCGAGTAATCTTTCCCAGTTTTCTCAAATACCATCCTCTCGAGGACGTCTCTCGGAAGTTCGAGATGCGCGGTGGCGTAAAACGTACCCGGCTCTGCGCGTTCCATGTCTGGAAGCGTCGGCAAAAGGCTCACTCGTCCACCGGTGTGCGGTTTAGACTCTCCTGGTGTTGATTCGTTCTTTTTAGAAGCCTTTTTCTTTCCGCGTCGCGCGGGGATGCTTCCTCTCGCTCGAATGCTGCCTTTGGAGATGATATCTTTGAAGTCTTCGATGTCCATGCTCTCTAGCTCACCAGTCTCGTATTGTATTTCAACTTTGTTGCTGAAGGCGTCTTCGTTATCTTTGTCTGGACCATCATCATCGTCGGCAGCGGCTTTTTCTCGTTGCGCGTACTCGTCTCCGAACTCTCGATCTTCGCAGCACTTGACAATTTCCCCGCGATACCAGACTTCGTCGTCTTCCCAAAGCACTTCGACTTTGCAACCCGCGAGGTGCGTTCCGATGTCCTCGTAGGTGATCGGTATGGTTACCGATTGTCGTCCGGGCGTAAAACCTGGATTGAATCCCAAGTTTTTCTCCTCCGCGCGCGTCCAACCCCGAATCTTCGTTTCGTAGATGTTCATGAGGAACAGAGGACAATCGGTGTCGTTGATCCAAATCGGAACAGGTTCTTCTTCCTTCTTTTCCTCTTCTTTGGTTTCATTCTTTTCGTCGGTTGTCGGTGGCACGGTAATTGCCGTTGCAGCACTTAATGGATCATGAATAGTTACTCCAGCTGGAGCGGCGGCTACAGCAGCGGCGAGAGCAGCGGCAAGGTTATTGCCTTGCTCTTGAACTCCATCGCCTAGCACCAACGCTTCCGCGCCTTCCGGTTTCACTGGCGAAGGTTGCTTTTCGGCCAAGGGGGCAGCTTCTTGTCCTCTTAACTCCTCTGCTTCTGGCGGCACTTCCTCCATTTCCATCTTTTCAGCCGCTGGCGCTTCTTCGACTTCTCTTTTCTCCTCCGCTGGTGGCGCTGCGGCCTTTTCGACTTCCGTGTTCTCCTCCGCTGGCGGCGCTGGGATTTTTTCGACTTCTATCTTTTCCTCCGCTGGCGGCACTGGGACTTTTTCGACTTCCATGTTCTCCTCCGCTGGCGGCGCTGGGACTTTTTCGACTTCTATCTTTTCCTCCGCCGCTGGCGGCGCAAGCGCTTCCTCCGGGTCCGGCATCTTCTTGTCCTCCTCCATTGGCCTCGCCAAATCTTTCTCTCCTTCTTCCACCTTCGTCGGAGATGCCTTTGAGGGCGAGTTTTTCTTCGAGTCGTCTCCCCCGACTTTAGGCACTGGCTCCAATCGATACTGCGCCAATACTGCGCCCGTCGTCGGCCATTTCGCGAAACGTTTCTCGACAATCTCCAGTTGTCTGAAGTTGATATTTTTGTGTCTACCGTCGAAGGAATTGGAGTGGATTTTGTGAAACATTGGTGATTTGATGTGATCCCAGGCTATGTGGTGATCGAAG